>ERZ827498.3581-NODE-3581-length-13014-cov-4.180106_pt1 | contig 13014 bp, 9 predicted proteins | sample MGYA00519865_ERZ827498 | MGnify/ENA primary metagenome ERZ827498 (study PRJEB31778, sample SAMEA3449328) | human gut metagenome | biome: human gut; feature: human-associated habitat; material: faeces | place: United Kingdom | collected 2010/2012 ...
ATACCAAGTCTTTCTCATGGACCGGGGTAAGCCACGATGATGAACTAAATAGAAATTAATTAAATCCAATCAATCTCCGCGCAACAATATAAACCAATGACGATATCTTACGTCCTGATTTTCCCGGAATGTTCATTGTCTGTCCGAGAATACCGTAACGGATTCTGATAAAGCTTCGCATATCTTTTTTCTTCAGATACTGCCATAATTCCTTTTTCTTTTCCAGATTTTCTTTATTCTTGGAACGGATGCAAAGAATAGAAGAAACTGTCATCATGATTGCAAGATAATTAAGCATGTACTGTCTTAATTTCTTACTTCCAATATCTTTAAGCTGATACATATCAATCATCGTCTTTGTGACAAAAATCTGCTGATCCAGCCTTTTGATCATTACTTTCTCATTAACCGACTGATCTTCTCTTCCAATAAAATATCTATAGAAGTCTACATCCATATAGTAAATTTTGCGTACATGCGGGAGTGGGTAATATACATAAATATTGTCCACATAGAATGTATGCTTTGGCAGATGAAGTTGGATCAGTTTTAACATGTCTGTACGGTAAATAACCGAGTGCATCAGAATATACTGATCCAGACGGAAATGTCCCATATCATCCCAACGGAAAATCTCATCCTGTGGCAATACGTTACGATAATGAATCACCTTCTTATGTGTTGCACCAACTTTTTCATACACATAGTTAGCGATCAACATATCCAGTTCCATTCCATCTTCTTCCATATGGCGTAAAACATCTAATATTTTATGAAGTGCATCTTCGTCCACCCAGTCATCACTGTCTACAACCTTAAAATATTTACCGGTTGCATGCATCAGCCCTGAGTTTACAGCATCTCCATGTCCACCATTTTCCTTGTCTACTACTTTAATAATAGTAGGGTATTTTTCCATATATTCATGAGCAATCTCTGATGTTCTATCCTTTGATCCGTCATTTACGATAATTATTTCAATATCTTCTCCACCCGGAAGAATACTTTCTATCGCATGGGCCATATAATCCTGTGAATTATAACACGGAATGGCAAAAGAAATATATTTCATTCTTCATTTTCTCCTCTTTCTACAATTTGACTTCTATTAGTATAATCTATTTTTCGCTATTTTCCAACAAAATCTTTGTAAAATCCCGTGTTCACAATTTGTTCATTTATCCTTCAAAATTCTTTCATTACTTTAACATTCTTTCTTCATAGGTCTTTCTTATACTATAATCATCAAAGAAATACAGAGAACTTGGTAGCTACTTCCGAACACATGGCGATTTAGAATTTCTCTCATATCCTTTGATATACAAAAGACGTTATCTAGTATGTAAATACTATTTGGAATAAACTTTTTCATAATACATGCCGGGAACTGCGAAAGTGGTTACCCGGCATCCTCCCTTTTATGAAAGATTTTTCCAGATTTCTTTCACTTTTTCCCGTTTCCATATTCCTACAACAATCAATGCGCCAAATAAAACAGCTCTCTCCCATAAAATTATGTTCTTCTTTTTTCCTTCCTTTTTATCTTCCTTGACCATTTTTTCATCCTGTATTACCTTTTCATTTCCATAAAAAATATATTTTCTGACCGGTTCCACAATTTTCTGCCACAAACTCTTTTCCTCGTATATTTCAAATCCTATCTGTGAAACTTTTTCATTTCCCGCAAAATCTTTTGCTTTTACCTCTATTTCATAATTTTTTGCCTCATTTAGCTGAATTTCATATCCCTTCTTCTGTTTTTTCCTGTTTTGTTTTTTCCCATTAATTTTAATGTATTCAATCTGATCTTCCAGATTCTCTGTTCTGACATAAAATGTTTTTTCTTTTTCATATTTTTCTCCATCTTCTATCCCCTCAAACTCGATCACCGGCGGTGTATGATCGATGGTAAACCTCGCTTTTGCTTCTCCTTTATTTCCTGCTGAATCAAAAGCTTCGATTGTCAGTACATGTACCCCTTCTTTTTCAATCTTTTCTCCTGGCCGATAAAGTGCATCGTCCACTTTCATTACATATGTATAATTCGTAAAATCCTTAATCGATTCCTCGATAGAATAATTCCAACTAAACTTCTTTAAATACTTTCCATCCAACTCATCTACATGTGCAATAACGGGATTTTCTTTATCTATAATCAGCTGTCTCTCGGCATGACTGACATTCCCTGCCATATCTGTTACATTCATTCGGAGTTTATACAGCCCGTCCTCTGCAAGTGTCTGCACACTTTCTTTTTTTGTATCACCAGACTCATTCCTGCTTTTTGTTTTCCATTCTGTGATTTCTGTTTCTTCCTTTTTCCCATCGATATCTTCTTTTAAAATATTTGCCCGCACCGTCTGAATTACATTCTCTTCTTCTGCCAGATAGCTGACTTGTACAGGTTTACTGGTAATCGTATAATCCTCCACTCCTTGTATCAATGCTTTCGGTGCATCTCTGTCAACAAAAACCCGATCCGTTACCACCGTCTGATTTCCCGCATAGTCTGTAGCAATAATTGTTACCGGGGTACTTTCCCCATTCTGTGAACTTTCTGTAATGACAAATTTTTCTGCTCCTTTACTGCTTTTCCCAACTATTTTTTCTCCTGTTTTACAGATAATTTCCGCGATCTGGCTTCCATTGCTCCCGTCAGAAGCTTCTACCACTACCTCTGCTGCCTCTTTGTGCCAAATATCTGCTCCTCCGGACACTTCCAGACCGATCACCGGTCTTACACTGTCTATCCAGAATGCCTTTCTGCTTTCTGAATTTTCAATCTGATGATGTTCTTCATCTTCCATCCATACTTCCAGTTCATTCCTTCCATCTGCAAAATTCAATTGTTTCAACCGGCAGGATTCATTTAATTTTTCCAGCGTACCTTCCTGCCTTTCCCCATTTCCATTCTCAAAAAGGTATCTGGTCACGCCATTCTTACTCAGATGTGTGATCTTTCCGGTCGGAGCACTGATATAATAGCCATTCTGACCATCCGGATCCTCATATTCCGCATGATACATTTTTATCTCTTCTTCCTCCGGATCTTTTCCATTCTCTTTTTCATCGTCTTTCTCTAAGTCTTTCCCGTCATCTTTCTCGTCATCTTTCTCCGAGTCTTTCCCATCCTCTTTCTCATCATCCTTCTCCGGATCTTTTCCATCCTCTTTCTCGTCATCCTTCTCCGAGTCTTTCCCGTCATCTTTTTCATCACCCTTCTCCGGAGCTTTCCCGTCATCTTTCTTATCGTCTTTCTCTCTATCTTCCTCCGAATCTTTTCTGTCCTCTTTTTCTCCCTCTTCTACCAGATCCTTTTCATTATCTTTGGCGTTGTCTTTGTCCTTGTCAAATTCTTTCTTACCGTCTTTTCCTTTATTTTTTACTTTTATAATCTGCTTTCGACTTCCCGCTTCTACCTGCATCACATTTCCTTCCGGTAACAGATCTGCAATCTGTCCTCCGGTCACCATACCAAACGCTGCTATCATTATTACTTTTTTTATCTTCCTACCCATATATTTCCTCCTTCTGCCTTAATTCCATATTCTTTTTGTAATTTCTTAAATTCTGCATTTTCCAAAAGTTCAGTATCTTCTGTTACATATTCTTTAATCTTGAGTGCACACGTATCTCTATTGACAGCCGGATCTGCACATATCAGTCTTATGTGTGTTAATTTCAACTCTTCTGATTCTCCAAGCTCTTTTATCCCCTGAATGCATGTATCGCTTGCCATATCCCGTCTTCCTGCAGTTTCATACAACTGTACCATCTTTTTATACAGCTCTTCTCTCTTACCCGGTTCCGTCTCATCCTCCAATATCTCTGCATATATGTTTGCTGCCTCCTCTTTCTTTTCTTCTTTTTCCAATGCAGACGCCTGATACTGCAATAGTTCTCTCTTCGCAGAATCATTCAGATAATCTGTCTTTAATCCTTCTTCTACCAGATTCAACACTTTTTCTGAACTTTCTTTATCATCCAGTAATCCATACCCTCTTATCAGGCACTGTATTGCCTGTTTTTTCTTCTCTTCCGACTGCATACTTCTTTCCTTCCATTCATTCTCCAGGTAAGCAAGACTTGCTGCAAATTTTTCTGCCTCTTCCGGCACTTTTTGTTTTTCATACGCTTTGATAAGCCTTTTCAGATTAACTGCCAGAGTCTGATTCTCCATTTGATTCAGACATTTCAGACTTTTTTTCATATCTCCCACATTCAGGAAATATGCCAGTGCCAATTCCAGATACTCTTCATCTCTTTCATATATTTTCTTTTTTATCCGGTCATCCGATTTTTCACTTTTTTTCTCTTCTGATTTGGAAGATTCCGTTCTTTTCATCTCTCTCTGGTTTGCTTTTTCAGCATTTTCCCATGCATTTATGAACAAATATCCCCCGAAAACAATAGACAAAACTACTGTTATACACACTTTTTTTCTTCTTTTCCCCTTATTATTCAAAATTTTATCTCTGTCTTTTTCTTCATACCTTGGGATTTGTTTTTGGATTTCTGATACATTTAGATAATGGGTTGATCTTATCCCCATTGCTTTTGAAATAATTCTCTGAAGACGATATTCTTCTCGTCTGTTAAAACGTGGTTCTGCCTCCACAGATGCCAGAATATATTGAAATGTTTTTCCCAGCCCATACATATCCAGTTCCTTACTGGCATGTTGATAATACTTTTCGTCCGGCGGAAGAAAATATTCACGGATATCTCTTCTTTGCATAAATATCATCTTGCTTCTGTTTGCTTCCGACTGCATATCCAGAAAATAAATTCTTCCATCTTCAGACCTGACAATACTATAAGGATTTACATATTGATAACAAGGATTTCCCCTGCACCTGTGAAATGACGCCAGTTGTCCTGCTATCTCTTTTAATAATAAAAATATCTCCCGTTTTTTTATTACCGGATGATATTTTAAGTATCTGTCCAGGGTTTTCCCCTGCACATTTTCGGAACTGATATAGCATAATTGTCCATGCTCAATCAGCCGCAACACATCATAACTTTCTTTTTGTTGCAACATATATCACCCCTGTTCTTCTTTCATTTTTTCTTACATGGTAAATTTGGTGAGGCCTCACGAAGTCCTACAGACTATATAGATTAATTAAAAGAATCTATCTTGAAAATATAGATTAAAGATATCTTACCTGATTCATTTCAAAATTTCAACCCTTTTTTATTGTTTTTATATATTTTCTGGCACAGCACTTTAAAGGACCTGCCACAGACAACTTCTCTTACATATTTTTGTATCTACAGAACTTGCTACCGGCAACTTCTCTTACATGCTGCTTTGGTATACAAAAAGTGCCATATTGCAAGACATGTATCTTGTTATACGCTCGCAATACGGCACTATCTTTCCAACCTTCAAATCTTATCTATTTTTTATCTGTGGCTTAATTCTTTTGGTGTATACAGATGTCTTGGGATTCCATCTACCATAACCGGTGATACATCCCCCTGAATCAATGGACGCACATAAGAAATAAACTCATTTGTTACATAAGTACCTTCTTCGTTTACCCAGTTTCTTGGTACAAGCTTCTCATCATTGGCAATCTTGTGTACATCCTTTACTTCTGTTCCGCACTGATATGGATCATCCGACAGACGTTTTAAGACTACCATCTTTCCGGTATCTCCTTCGTCTGCTGCCTTTACCGCTGCTCCTCCAACCTGATATGCTTCCAGTATATCAACTCTTGAAGCTGCGTGAGATGCGGCTCTTTGTAATGTACTTAATTCAATCGCACGTGTCTTACATCCAATCTCCCCTGCAATATAACTTGCAAGGTAAGATGCTGTTCCGGATAACTGCTTATGTCCAAATGCATCTACAAAGTCAATACTGTTGCCAAGTTCACATACATAAGTTCCATCTTCTGTACGGATTCCTTCTGATACTGCAACAACAATAGATGTTTTCTCCTGTAATAATTGTTTGATCTTTTCTCCAAATAACTGAAGATCAAATGGAAGTTCCGGCAGATAGATAAGATCCGGTCCTTCGCAGTCTTCTCCCTTTGACAATGCAGCCGCTCCGGTCAGCCATCCGGCATTTCTTCCCATTATTTCGACGATAGATACCACCCCTTTTTCATATTCCAGGCAGAAACTGTCACGGATAATCTCTTTCATAGATGTTCCGATATATTTTGCCGCACTTCCATATCCTGGTGTATGATCGGTAAGTGCAAGGTCATTATCAATCGTCTTCGGACATCCAATGAAACGGATTGCATGACCGAATATAATGGCATAATCCGATAATTTCTTGATTGTATCCATAGAATCATTTCCACCGATATAGATAAATACTTCGATATCCAGTTTGTCCAGGATCTCAAATATCTTATCATACACTTCTCTGTTCTCATGGATCTCCGGAAGCTTATAACGGCAGGATCCCAAAAATGCGGCCGGTGTTCTTTTTAATAATTCCGCATCCAGTTCGGTCTTGATATGATCTGACAGATCAATATATTTTTCTTTTAATAATCCCTGGATTCCGTGAAGCATTCCATATACTTTATTGGCTCCACGGTCTTTCGCTGTCCGGTATACACCGGCAAGACTGGCATTGATCGCTGCAGTTGGTCCCCCAGATTGTCCTACAATTACATTTCCTTTCATTCGCTTATTTCCTTCCTGTTTTTTATTCCGTTTTACCGTTAATTCAATATTAGTGTATTTAAACATAAAAGTCCAGTAATTCTTATTTTTTTTATGCATTTTTACTATTTTTATGTATCTTTGCATTGTATGATACAAAAAAAACTCTTATTCCCCACCTTTTTGTAGTCTATACAATATATGGGAAATAAGAGTTTTTATTCATACATTTTATTCAGCTTTTACCGGGTTTGATACACTTACCTTGTGATCATACCATTTGCCCTTTGTTCCGATCAACGCCAGATCAAATTCTTCATCTAACGCCGGAACCGGAACATCAAATCCATAGACTTCTTCTGTCGTTCCATCGCTGTATGTAACTTTGTCTGTGGTTGGTTCTAAAAGTTTTGCACCTTTTTTCTGAGCCTCTTTTGCTGTACCAGGGAAGAGATTCACGATATTTTTTGATACGAGACTGATATGTATCGTCATCTTTCCATCTTCTACAGTCAGTGTACCTTTTCCTTCATTTGCTTCATTTACATGAAACATCGTACTGTCCGTCTTAAATTCTGCAGTATAGGTCCCATCCTCGATCGGCGCCTTTGCTGCTTCGGACTTTGAATCTTTTGATTTTTCTTCTTTTGCATCAGACTTCTGCTGTTCTGTCTTGGCTGATTTGTTGTCTGATTTGCTGCTGTCATCCTTACTTGCACATCCTGTGAATATTGCAGCTGTCATTACTGCAGACAGTACAACTGCCATCAATCTCTTTCTCAACATTGTTATCTCCCTTAATTATCTTTCTTACTGTGCATCCATAGCTGCTTTTGTATGAGCAACATATAACTGCTGGATTGCATCGATCTCTCCAAGACCTGCAATCTGTGTCTTTACACTGTCAAAGTTCTTAGATGCCTCAAACTGACTCTTCCATGAATCATCATCATCTCCGGCCATATCATTATTAGCATGATCTCCGGCAACAACCATAAGTGGACGAAGGATTACATTCTTATATCCGGCATCTTTTACTTTTGCGATAACGGATTCGCAGGAAGTATCTTCCGGCTCACCTTCTACTGTTCCGATGAATACATTCTTATATCCAAGCTGTTCCATCTGTGCCTGCATCTGAGAATAGCTGATCTTTGCTGTATGAGATGTTCCATGTCCCATGAATACAAATGCTGTGCTGTCCTCTGCTGCTGCATCAAGGCTGTCATATTCTGCTGTCTTTACTGCTTCTGCAGTGATTGCCTTAGCTGCTGCAGCCTTGTCTTCATTGATTGCTGTTGCGTCCGCTCCAACTTCTCCGAGAAGTGGTTCTGCGATTTTAACAGATTCGAATTTATCTTTGTAACTATTTACTGTTTCTGTTAACTCATCATACTCTGCACCGTGCATCAGATGTGTAGGCTGTACAACCAGTTTCTTTACACCATTCTTTACTGCACGCTCTAAAGCCTGATCCATGTTATCAATCTTCTCACCATCTCTTGCCTGTACATGATTAATGATGATCTGTGCTGTAAATGCTCTTCTTACGGACCAGTCCGGATTAGCTGCCTGAAGTGCTTTTTCAACTCCGCTGATATCGGCTGCACGGCTTGCATTAAAAGATGTTCCGAAACTTACTACCAAGAGTTCCTTCTCCCCGATGTTATCTTCATTTAACGGATCATCCTGGGAAGCATCCCCTGTATCTCTTCCGAAATAATCCGGATCAGCATTTTCACCTTCCACAAGTTCTTTCTGTGCATCTGTCAATTTGTCCCACGCTTCTTTCGCTTCTTTACACTGCTCATCTGTCTTGTCGTTTCTTTCCTGCACATAAATGGCATCAATCTTCTTTGCTACTTCATCTGCGGCTTTCTGATCGTCCTCTTTTGATGAATTCTCTGCAGTCTTCTTGCTGCTGTCTGAACTGCTACCTGCTTTGGAACCACATCCGCCAAGTGCTGCTACACACATAGCTGCTGATAATAATACAACTACCAGTTTCTTTTTCATTTCTTTTACCTCCTGATTTTCCGATTGTCAATGCACGAGATACAAAAAAACTCGGCCTCCGTCAGCTCCTTCCGAATATATAGCCAAAAAAAGCCTCCGTCAGAAAACGAAGACAACGAAAATAAAACTGTATTATACCACATACAGTTCTGTGATCCATTTCGTACTGCCAATTCCTCGTGGCCTGAACTTTTTCGTTCCTGTACTGCGAAAGGCAGGTCTCCCGGCTTATTGCTCTGACACATCTGCTCCCTTCCCGGTTCTCCCAGTGGATCTGTAGCTTCTGCTTGCAAAACACGGTGACGAGTTCGTACAGGATTCTCACCTGTTTCCCTTTTCACCAGTCAGATCCTTCTTTCCACAAATTATTCTGAATCCTTCTGACTGACACCTCACACAATCTTGATTAAATTTACTATGTAACCTTAACACAGTTGCCCAAATTATGTCAATACTGTCCCGGTCATCTGAATTGAAACATCCGCTTCGGAACAGCAAAAAACCCTCGTCCGACTTAATGTCAAACAAGGGTCTCTCGTACGTGCGCGAGAAGATTCGAACTCCCGACCTTCTGGTCCGTAGCCAGACGCTCTATCCAGCTGAGCTACGCGCACATATTATATTTGTTTGCTTCAGTTATTTATGTACCTCAGCAACGAAATTAATTATAGCGCAACGTTTTCTATCTGTCAACAACTTTTTTAAAATTTTTCAAATTATTTTTTTAAGCTCTGGTGGCCTGCAAGTCTTCCTTTTCTCTGGCCGTTTCTTTCTTCTTTTTATAATGGTATAATTATTACATATTTACAATACATTAGAAAATGAGGATTTCTTTATGACAAAAAAAGTTGCTGTAATCAATGATCTGTCCGGACTTGGACGCTGTTCCCTGACTGCTGCCATCTCCGTATTATCTGCGATGGGAATCCAGGCCTGTCCACTCCCTACCGCCATTTTAAGTTCACAAACAGAATACCCCAGCTACTACTGTTATGATTTTACCGATAAGATGGATTATTTCCGCCAGGAATGGAAGAAACTAGGCACTTCTTTTTCCGGAATCTATACCGGTTATGTTGCCAGTGTCTGCCAGATTGAACAGATCATGCACTTTCTGGATACTTTCCAGACAGCAGACACCTTTCTTCTGGTCGATCCTGTAATGGGAGACGATGGCGTTACCTATGATATGTATACTTCCGGGCTTCTGACTGCTATGAAAGAACTTGTCGCACGTGCAGATGTTATCACTCCTAACCTTACCGAATTCTGTCTGCTGACGGATATAGATTATAACAGCCTGCAGGATTCGTCTCTGTCTATACAGCAGCTCATTTCACGACTTAAGGATGCAGGGCAGACTTTGACAAAGGATCATGAAAAAAAGGTCCTCATCACTGGTATTCATTTTACTGCAGATGACGGAGTTCATAAGATTGGAAATCTTCTGCTAGATGGCTCTTCACATTTTCTTTCGGCATATCCCTGTTGCAACGGAAGTTATTCCGGTACGGGTGATCTCTTTGCTTCCTGCATCACAGGCGGACTTGCCAGAGATATTTCCCTTACGGAAATGATGCAGACCGCAGGTTCTTTTCTTGAAAAATCATTAATTGATTCTGTAGAAGAACATGTTCCGGTAAACGAAGGCGTTAATTTTGAAAAATATTTATATCTCTTGCATACATAGAACCTGCCACTGGCAACTTCTATTGCATACATTGGTATTAAAAATCACCATATATCTTTTGAAAATTTCTCTACTGAAACTCTTTCTTTTGATATATGGTGATCTTCTTTATTATTGGTATCTCAGATTGATATTTCGTTACATAATTTCTGACAACGTAATCTGTGCTCCCACAGCTTCTGCCTGTAATTTATAAACTTCCGGATAATATCTTGTCGAAAATACATATTCCCCATCATTTACAAATACTTCAACAGAGGATGTATCGGCCAGAATCTTCAGATTCTCCACTTCTTCCACTTCTACACATCTCATGCTTCTTCCTGAAGATACCGAAGTTTTATCCTGATCTGTAAAATGCATCCGGAATTTTCCATCAGCATAATCCAGGATCAGCTTCTCTGAAAGGATAACTTTAAAGCGGTTCTTTGTAATATCCGAAATCGTCATTTCATATACCGGATATCCCTCTCTTACCAGCATACCTTTCACATCACTTACCAGATGTTTCTTCTCTTCTAGTTCTCTTATCGGACGTTGACAGATCTTGCCGTCTTTTTCAAAGATTTCTCTTGGAAATGTAAAGCAATGCTGCCATCCTGTCTGAATGGTCGGATTGCTGTATTCTTCGCAGTCCGGCATTCCCATCCAGCTGATGTGGATTCTTCTTCCGTCTTCCGTCTCAAAACTCTGCGGGGCATAATAATCAAACCCATAATCCCACAAATGATACTCTGACAACTTGTATTCTCCAAGAATATCTCCTTCTATCTCAAAGTATCCGGACTGATAGACATTACGATCCTCCCAGATACCACCTTCCAGTCCCTGAACAGACGTGGAAAGAAGTTTCTTATCTCCGATTTTGAAATAATCCGGGCATTCCCACATATACCCGAATGGCTTTTCGGATTCCACCCGGTTTCTGAACTTCCAGTTTACTTTATCTTCAGATTCAAATACAAGTACCTGACCTACATCTTCGTTCGTTCTTGCACCCTGTACCATATAATAAGTACCATTTTCTTTCCATACCTTTGGATCTCTTACATGACAGGTCAGATCGTCCGGATAATCTGAATTTCTCATCAGTTCTTTTTTCTTTCCGAACGTCTTGCCGTCTTCCGTTATAACCAGAACGGTATTGCCCTCACGTCCGGTGCGGATGTAATCATATTCCCCGTCTTCTAATTTGACATTTCCTGTATAGTACAGATACATTTTTCCATCTTCAATAAATGCGGATCCGGAATATACTCCGTGACAGTCAAATGGCTGATCTGGATAAAGTGCGGTACCCTGATATTCCCACTTAATCATATCCTTGCTGGTATAGTGACCCCACATCTTCACACCGCCTTCTGCATTAAACGGCGAATACTGGAAAAACGCGTGATAGATACCCTGGAACTGGCAGAGTCCATTTGGATCATTCAGCCAGCCGACCGGCGGCATCAGGTGTAGTTTTTCACGAAATTTTCTATCTGATACGGATAACTCTTCTCTGGTTTTCTGGCTTTGTTCTGCTGTCTCTACTAATTTTACAAGATCTCTTGTTAATGCGTTCATAAATCAATCGTCTCCATCTATCTATAAGCATTATTTCTATACACATTATTTTATAAGTGTCATAACTTTACTTGTTGTCTTAACTTCAGCAGGTTCTGCCTTTGTTACATTTCCGAATTCATCTGTATTTGTCAGAATCATCATTGTTGTCGTCTGATATCCTGCATTCTTAATTTCCTCAAGGTCCGCTTCTACCAGAATATCTCCTGCATGTACTTTGTCGCCATCAGAAACTTTCTTTGTAAATCCTTTTCCATCCATCTTCACAGTATCGATACCGATATGGATCAAGAGTTCACCGCCGGACTCTGTTGTGATACATACAGCATGGCCTGTTTCAAAAATATTGGAAACTTCTCCGTCACATGGAGCTACAATCTTGCCATCTGCAGGCTCTACCGCAACGGTTGTTCCAAGCATCTCGGATGCAAATGTCTCATCTGTTACTTCGGATAATGGAATCTGTGTTCCGTTTACCGGACTTGTTAATGTCTCTTCTGCTATCTCTGCAGTTGTGTCTGCTGTTGTTGCGTCTGTTGTTACTGCGTCTGCTGTTTCAATTTTTTCTACTGCTGCTGTCTCTGTTGCTGCCTTTGGTTCTGCATCCTTATAGATCAGGAATGAAATCACGAATGCAACACCGACTGCGATCACCATCTCGATCAGGTACTGAAGCGGCTGATTCAGGCAGAGCAGGATACCGAAGATACCTGTCACACCAGTTCCTTTCGCTCCAAGATGTACCAGTGATGCATATAATGCCCCACATCCTCCACCGATACATCCGGCGATGAATGGTTTGAAGAATCTTAAGTTTACACCGAAGATTGCAGGCTCTGTAATTCCCATAAATGCACTGAGTGATGATGGAAGTGCCAGAGATTTGATCTTCTTATCTTTAGACTTAATACCTACTGCAAGTGCTGCAGCTCCCTGTGCTACGTTGGCTGCACTTGCAAGTGGAAGCCAGTATGTAACACCGTATTTTGCAAGCTGTCCGATGTCAATGGCTGTATACATCTGATGAATACCGGTTACTACGGTTGGTGCATATAAACCTCCCATGATCAGGCTTCCGATTCCGAGAGGAAGCGTTAGCA
>ERZ827498.3589-NODE-3589-length-12969-cov-3.178953_pt1 | contig 12969 bp, 7 predicted proteins | sample MGYA00519865_ERZ827498 | MGnify/ENA primary metagenome ERZ827498 (study PRJEB31778, sample SAMEA3449328) | human gut metagenome | biome: human gut; feature: human-associated habitat; material: faeces | place: United Kingdom | collected 2010/2012 ...
ACGTATGGACCAGGGGAACTGGGCCAGCAAGTTTCCGGAATGGTGGAATAACTATACTTATTTCTATAAAGACGCTGCCGCTGCTTATCAGCTGGCACTTCGTTGGAAACTGGAAGGTGACGTTGCTTGCGGGCAAACAGCCGTTAAGATATTGAATGCCTGGGCTGAAACTTGCAAAGGATTGGTTCGTGTCAAGAGTTTGGCAAATGATAGAACCTATGACGCGAATGGTGAAATAGCCGATCCGAACGAATATCTTATTTCTATTAATGTCCACCAAATGGCTAATGCTGCCGAAATTATGCGTACGGATGAGACGCTCTTCACAAAAGCTCAATTGTCGGCGTTCCAGACAATGATGAAGAATGTATTTTATCCTGCCGCTTCTGATTTTCTAGCTCATAAGGAAGCATGCAAACAGCATAGCTGGCTTAACTGGGATTTAGCTCAGATGACATCGATTCTCTCTATCGGCATTCTTTGTGATGATCAGGACAAAATCAATGAGGCTATTTTATATTTTAAGTATGGAGTAGGCAATGGTAGTATAGACAATGCGGTTCCTTTTCTTCATCAGGATCCGGATGGACATGGAGTATTGGGCCAAGGACAGGAATCCGGCCGTGACCAGGGGCACGCTACACTTTGTATTGCTTTGATGGGTGCTTTCTGCCAAATGGCATATAATATCGGCGAGGACCTTTTTGCTTATCAGGATAATAAAGTACTTGCTATGGCAGAATACACGGCTAAGTATAATCTATGGAAAGACTTTGATGATCGGTCTTCTACTTCCAATGAGAAATTTGTGTATAGCAAAGAGGGATTCCCTTATAGTTTTTACGAGAACTGTAGTTGGCAATGTCCTGCGCTTTCTTCCAAAGAAGAAAATGATAAGTCGAGAGGAGAGATTCGTCCTTGTTGGGCACTGATCTACTATCATTATAAAACAAAAGGGATAGAAGCTTATTATACTAAAAAGTTTATGGATGGTATGGGTGTAGAAGGTGGTGGTGGTCATTACGGTTCTACTAGCGGCGGATTCGACCAACTGGGATTCGGGACTTTGATGTATACGAAAGAATAATTGGAAGCTTTATAGAAAAAAATAGTGGAGGGGATTAGGTATTTACTTAATCCCCTTCGTATATATAAGCAAATAGATTGTTTGAAATGAAAGTTATTAGATTCGGTTTTTCGGTTGGTTAGTCTTTTTATAAAGGTAGAAAGAATCTGTTTTTAGGAATAACGATTGAATTTAGAATGAAATTGATTAATAAGGTATATGCGTAAAAAGATTCTGTTTTTGGCAGGGATGATGGCTTGCTGCACATGGGCGGGCGCACAAGAAATTTCTAAGACCTGGGTGGCTGATAAGGGAAATGGTACTTATCAGAACCCGGTTCTTCATGCTGATTATTCCGATCCGGATGTGTGTGCAGTCGGAGATGATTTTTATATGACGGCATCCAGTTTTAATTGCATTCCCGGCATTCCTATCCTTCACTCCGGAGATTTGGTGAATTGGTCGTTGGTGAACTATGCGTTGCCAGTGCAGGAACCGAAAGAATTTTTCGATAAGGCCCAACATGGTAAAGGGGTATGGGCGCCGTCTATCCGTTTCCATAACGGAGAGTTTTATATCTACTGGGGCGATCCGGACTATGGGATTTACATGATAAAGACGAAAGACCCGAAAGGCAAATGGAGTAACCCCGTATTGGTGAAAGCCGGAAAAGGGATGATTGATGCTACTCCCTTGTGGGATGAAGACGGGAAAGTATATCTGATATATGCCTATGCCGGAAGCCGTAGTGGGGTGAACAGTATTCTTGTGATTTCAGAATTGAATGCAGAAGGAACGGAAGTCGTTTCTGATCCGGTAATGGTATTCGATGGTAACGACGGAAAGAATCATACGGTAGAAGGTCCGAAACTCTATAAACGGAATGGATACTATTATATTTTTGCTCCGGCAGGAGGTGTCGCAACCGGTTGGCAATTGGTACTTCGCTCAAAGAATATCTATGGCCCTTACGAATCGAAAATCGTGATGGCACAAGGAAAGACAACGATAAACGGACCTCATCAGGGTGGTTGGGTAGACACCAACACAGGAGAATCCTGGTTCGTCCATTTTCAAGATAAGGGTGCTTACGGACGTGTGATTCATCTGAATCCGATGATGTGGATAAATGACTGGCCTGTAATCGGAGTGGACAAGGATAAAGACGGTTGCGGTGAACCTGTAACGACTTATAAGAAACCGAATGTGGGAAAGACCTATCCGATCGCTACTCCGCCGGAGAGTGACGAATTCAATACCCGGCATTTGGGATTACAATGGCAATGGCATGCCAATAAAAAAGACACTTACGGGTTTACTACCGATTTGGGATTTATCCGTCTTTATGCAGGCAGCCTTTCGAAAGAGTTTGTGAACTTCTGGGAAGTTCCTAATCTGTTGATGCAAAAGTTTCCGGCTGAAGAGTTTACAGCTACGACCAAGCTGACATTTACTGCCAAGCAGGATGGAGAACAAGCCGGAATTATTGTGATGGGATGGGATTATAGTTATCTTTCTATTCGCAAGGCGGGAGATCAGTTTATTCTGCAACAGGCAGTTTGTAAGGATGCGGAACAGCAAAATCCCGAACAGATAAAAGAATTGGCAAACATTCCGGTAAAATATCTAAAGATGCCGGGAGTAGCAGATAATGAATGGCAAACAGTTTACTTGCAAGTAAAGGTTCGGAAAGGAGCCGTTTGTACATTTGCTTATAGTCTGGACGGGAAGAAATATACGACAGTAGGAGAGTCTTTCACAGCCCGTCAGGGCAAATGGATTGGAGCCAAAGTCGGACTATTCTGTGTGACTCCGAATGAAGGCAATCGGGGATGGGCAGATGTCGATTGGTTTCGGATGAATAAGTAATTGACCAATCAATAATTGACAAAGAGAAATAAAGATTAAGAATTAACTCGAAGATATCAGATTAAGATGAAAAAGATTGTAGTAGGTTTGGCTGTGATGTTAGGTTTCTGTACGTGTGTTCATCAGCCGTCCGGTACATTGGATGTGAATAAGGCATTGGACTATTGTGCAGAGCAGACACAACGTACGCTTGCGGAACTGAAAACAGACTCCGGCATCGACTATACAATGATGCCACGTAATATCATGACTGACGAACATCATTGGAATTGTCGGAAAGCGACGAAGGAAGAATGGTGTGCCGGTTTCTGGCCCGGAGTATTGTGGTATGATTACGAATATACGAAAGATAAACAGATTCAGAAAGAAGCGGAGAAGTTCACGAACTCACTAGAATTCCTTTCCAAGACTCCGGCTTTCGACCATGATTTGGGCTTCCTCGTGTTCTGTAGCTACGGAAATGGTTACCGCCTGACCAAGAATCCGGCTTACAAACAAGTGATTCTTGATACAGCCGATACGTTGGCTACTCTGTTCAATCCTATCGTAGGAACCATCCTTTCATGGCCTCGTGAAGTGGAACCCCGCAACTGGCCGCACAATACCATCATGGATAACATGATTAACCTCGAAATGCTTTTCTGGGCAGCGAAGAATGGTGGAAATCCTTATTTATATGATATTGCCGTTTCTCATGCCGATAAAACGATGAAATGCCAGTTCCGTCCCGACTATACATCTTACCATGTAGCGGTATACGACACCATTACAGGTAATCTGATAAAAGGAGTAACGCACCAAGGTTATGCCGACAGTACCATGTGGGCGCGTGGTCAGGCATGGGCAATCTATGGATACACGGTAGTTTATCGTGAAACGAAAGATCCTAAGTATCTTGATTTCGCGCAGAAAGTGACAGATGTCTATCTCGAACGTTTGCCGGAAGACAAGGTTCCTTATTGGGATTTCAGTGCACCGGGAATACCGGATGCTCCGCGTGACGCTTCTGCTGCGGCAGTGGTGGCCTCTGCTTTGCTTGAATTATCCACTTACCTCCCGAATGGAACAGGAAAACGTTATAAAGATGCAGCTATTGAAATGCTGGCAAGCCTGAACTCTGACAGTTATCGGAGTGGCAAGAGCAAACCGTCCTTCCTGCTTCATAGCGTAGGACATTGGCCGGCTCATTCCGAGATAGATGCTTCTATTATTTATGCAGATTATTATTATATCGAAGCCTTATTGAGGCTGAAACGTCTGCAAGAAGGACACGGGGTATTGGGATAACAGTATTACCGGGCTTATGAATACGGTAATATCAAAGTATCGGTAGAACTAATAAAGTGAATAGTCCGATTAGAATAGGTGATAGTGTAAAAAAGGAAAAGCTCTGCAAGAACGAAGGTTCTATGCAGAGCTTTTTTTACTGGTTAGGGTTAGGCTTATTATTATTTTACCTTGATGATGTCATAATTCAGATCGCTGACAGCTTCTTGCAAGCTATCGTTCACCAAACGAAGAGTGGTGTCGTTAACAACCACGAAATACATCGGAGCTTCACCATCCTTCGGAGTTAACTTAACAGCAGTAACAGGTTTTTTGTTCACAACCTTGTGTACTGTTTGTTGTTTTCCTTTTGAAGTGAAAGTCTTGTTTTGTCCTTGACCTTCAGCATCGAGGTAAGTCATATCCAGTGTATACGCAGTATCCACACCGTCAGTTGCAGCGTTCAGGGTCAGTACATAGTCAATACCCGGACCGTCGGCAGCAGGAAGAGTACCTTCGTAAACTTCTGTCAGTTCGGTAATCGGAGTCATGGCAATGGCCAGACTGTCTGCTTCTGCCTCTGCGGTTTTGTTGGCTTTTGATTGGCAAGATGCCAAAGCAGCTACGACGGCTGCTAACATAATTACTTTTTTCATCGTTAAGTGCTTTAAGTTAATATAAATATAGTGAGCTATTGCTCGTTTTTTGCTATCCTATTCCTGTTCATCGTCCCGTTTGATGACAAGCAGTTTGTCTACTCGTCCGCGGTCCATGTCCACCACTTCGAATTGCAGATTCTTGTAGGTGAAGATGTCTCCAGCTTTCGGGATGCGACCAATCAGGAACATGGCCAATCCACCCAGAGTGGTGAAGTCTTCCGATTCCAGATCTTCGTAGGATAGGATACCCATTTCCTCCATGAAGTCGTCGATATTCATTGAAGCTTCCACCAGCATTGAACCATCCTGCCTAGTGACGATTTCTTCTTCTTCCATTTCATCCTCTTCAAGGATGTCTCCGAAGATACTTTCGGTCAGGTCGTGCAGTGTGATAATGCCTTCTGTGCTGCCATACTCGTTAACAACAACTCCGAACTTGTTTTTGTTCTTCTTAAATAGCTCTAAAACTTTATTTGCATACAAACTTTCCGGAATAAAGAGGGGAGGACGGGCAATTTCGCGCAGGTTAAACACCTTTTTGTTGCCTACCATCAGGATAATATCCTTTACGGAAACCACACCGATAATCTCATCTTTCCGTTCGTCTACCAATAGATATTTACTGTAATGTTCTTCTTCAATAATCTTCATCACCTTTTCCTGTGTATCATCGGGATGAAGGATAATAAGATCTCTGCGATGTGTCATCAGTTCGTTGGCGCGTTTATCAGAGAAACGGAATACGTCGCGTATCATTTCCGTTTCCTCTTTGTCAATCACACCCTGCTCCGAACTTTGGTGCAGGATCATTTTGATTTCTTCCTGTGTCATGGGGCGTTCTTCGCTTTTCAGACCGATAAGTTTGTTCAGTAACCGGGTAGAGACGCTTAGCAACCACACAAAAGGATAAGAAACCTTCGTCAGCAGAATCATGACCGGGCTGAACAAAGTGGCGTACCGTTCCGGATTACTAAGAGCAATGGATTTAGGAACCAGCTCTCCGATAATCAGAGAAAGATAGGTGATGATTGCTACGGTAGTAATCATTGCCAGGTTGCGTGCGTATGCTTCTGCGCCCGGAATGAGAGAAAAGAAAGGTACGAGGTCGTCGGCAATAGCCACACCACCATACGCACCGGATACGATACCGATCAGCGTGATACCAATCTGAATGGTAGACAAGAACTTTTCCGGTTCTTCCAATTGTTTTAAAACTCCTCGGGCTGATTTGTTGCCTTTTGCGACAAGTGTTTCAAGACGTGCTTTGCTGGATGATACCAACGCAATTTCATACATGGCAAAAATGCCATTCAGTATAAGTAAGAAAAGTATGATAAGAAATTCCATAAATGGATTTAAATGGTTATAGGGTCGAAATTACAAGAAATCGGGACACTATGCAAATATGTGTAATATATTAATGAAAATTTAATAATCGTGTTGTCTTTTTTGTGTAATCATAATAATATAATTGAGGCACGGATTACGCAGATTTCACAGTTTCAATTAAATAAGACCTGTGTTAATCCGTGTAATCCGTGCCTTAATAAAAATCAACAGGAAGTTTTGAACTCTTCCTTATATATTAGATAAACTCTTTACTTCTTAGCGTAGCTGTCTGCTTTGGCTTTTGTACGTTCAATGCGCTTTTGAGTGTCCGGATGTGAAGAGAACATTCTTTGTGCATAGGATGCTTTAGGAGCATCTTTTGCAAGTTCTGCCAATTTACTCAAGGCATTTGCCATTGCATAAGGGTCGATGCCGTTTTTTACACAGAATTCAACACCATAATCATCGGCTTCATTTTCTTGCTTTTGTGAGAATTGTGCACCGGCAAGAGCTTCTGCCATGGCTCCCAGTTCGGAGTCTGTCAGTTTGGCTACTTTGTCGTTGGCTGCACCTGCCGCGTTCTTCACAGCTGAACGTAGGTAGGCATTTTTCATAGCGTCTTTGGAATCTGTGTGAACCACATGACCGATTTCATGACCTACCACTGCCATTACTTCTTCATCCGTCATAACATCCATCAGACCGGCGCAGATACGTACACTACCGTCACCGCAGGCAAAGGCGTTTACGTCTATTACTTCATATACGCCAAAGTTAAGTTTCAGTCCGTCCACTTCTTTGATATGTCCCGTCAGTTTCTCCAACCGTTTGCCGTATTCAGTATCAGGTTTTGTCAATGGATTATGAGTGTCCATCCATGCCATATATTCCTTACTCATATTAGCAATGTCCGCATCAGATAACGTAACGGCTGATACTACATCTTTACCTGCTTGCAAAGCTTTTCCTAAATTAATCTTCTTGCCGAATTGTGCAGAAGCTGTCATTCCCATGCCTAATAATACGAAGGCAATCATAGCGATTTCTCTTTTCATACTCTTTTTCTAGTTTAATGTTCTATGCATAAATTAATACTCAAATGTTATTCCTAATGTGGGGAGCAAAGTCCCGCTCGATTGTTTGAGGCGTTTCATTTTATAGTGTTGGCTGTCGGCAGGAGCTTCCGGATTCTCGATGATGCCGGTGCTCATCAGCACATCCTGCTGTTTCAGTTTGCTGGCCGTGATATTCTGCAAATCAAGATAGAATCCCAGCATGCAATGTTTCAGATAAAATGTCTTGTCAATGCGGAGGTCTACCTGTGCAAAGGCCGGAAGACGTTCCTTATTATATTTCGAATAGTCGTAATATGCTTTGCCTTGTGCATCCCAGGCGGATACCAAAGATGATTTTTCTTCATCGTATGGGGTATAAGGAGCACCGCCGATGCAACTGACTTTCATGCCGACACTCCATTGGTGGGGCAGATTGTAAGTTCCCCGTAAATTGAAAATATATCGGTTGTCCCATGCGGATGCGATGTATTCGCTCTTTTTGTCGTTGCGGTATTCACTTTTAAAGATGGTGAAAGAGGAAGCCAGATTCAGTTTCTTGGCGATCGGCCATTTTACCAGAATCTCCGCGCCATACGAACGTCCTTGAGCGGTAGAAGTCAGCAACTCATTGCCAATCACTCCATAGTCATTTCCTTTGCAGGTAAGAGGAATCCCGTCTACAACGGAGAGCGGAATTTTGTCATAGTCTTTATAGAATCCTTCGACGGAGACTTCGAACGTATCTCCTTTGCGCCAACTAATGCCCAGACTTTCTTGGCTGACTTTCATATAGCGCAGATTGTATTTGTTGACATACATTCCGTTATTATCTTTAAAACCGAGTGCCGTGTAAGGAGGCAACTGATAATAAAGTCCTGCATTTCCGCTTACGAACCAGTGCTCGGCAAGTTGGTAGGAAAGCGATATGCGGGGAGAAAGCTGGTCGGAGAGTGACTTCATGGCCGACGAATAATTGTTGGCATCAGCTCTCAATCCCAAGGAAGCTGTGAAACGTTCGTCCATCGAAGAGTAGCTGATAGTGCCGAAAAGTCCCCAACGCATCATTCCCAAATAGGTATGGTAATCAAACGTTTGTGCCTGATTGGTATATGCCTTTTGAAAGGTGGTATTGGTATATTGACTATAATCCAGATTCACTCCGAGATTGACTTTCCAGTTGCGGAAAGAAGAATTGTTTTCGAAGCGGAACTTCGTTTCCTGTTCGGTAGAACGGAAGCGGAGCATCAGATTCTCCGGAATGCTTTCATCATTCTGCCGGTATTTGGTATTGCGGTTGTTCAGATAACTGTGACTGACTACCACCGATTGCACATGCGGCCCTGCATAGTGACGATATACAGCACCTAAGGTAAACGTTTCCTGCTTGATTTTTGGCAGGTAACTAAGGATATATTCATTGTCCTCGCTATCTGCTTTCGTGTTCAATCGCATATTGTCGATTCCTCCAAGCCCCAATACCGTCAATTCGTTCTGTTCGTTGAACCGGGTTTTCAATTTGAATTGTGCATCGGTGAAAGTCGGCAGGAAAGGCAGGTCGAGCATATCAAACAGGAATTGCAGATAAGATTGACGCACGGATACTAGATACGAGGTCTTTTTTCCAATATGCCCATTGGAGGCCAAAGAGACTTCGGATGCTCCAAGGGTAGCTTTTAGTGAGTTATGCTCCATGTCTCCGTCGCGCAATTTGAAATCAAGCACGGAGCTAAGTGCGTTCCCTCTATCAGTGGGAAAAGCACCGGTATAGAAATTTACTTCACGTATCAGGTCGGCATTAAGGATTCCCACCGGACCGCCGGATGCTCCTTGCGTGCTGAAGTGATTGATATTGGGTATTTCCACTCCGTCCAGATAGAAACGGTTTTCAGAAGGAGAACCACCGCGTACAATCAAGTCATTGCGGTAGCCGATAGGAGAGAAGGCAACTCCCGGATAAGACTGAACAATACGCGAAATGTCTCGATTGGCTCCCGGACTCTTTTCTATTTCCTGCAATCCGATGATGCGCAGGCTGACCGGACTTTCCAAGTCGCGCCGGAAAGGAGAAGCGGTGACGGTTACTCCTGCGAGTTCGGTCAGGTTCTCTTCCATTTCTATCGAAATGTTCAGATCTTTGGTAGATAAGATATATTCGGGAGTAGTGACACTCTTGTAGCCGATGGCTGTCGCTTGCAGACGGTAGATGCCGGGAGGCACTTGTTCGATGGTGAAATGACCTTCCGCATTGGTGACACCACCTTTATTCAGCCCAAGAACCATTACGTTAATGAATTCTAATGGCTGACGGCTGTTTTTCTCAATCACCGTTCCCTTTATTTGATGTACAGGTTGTGCCTGTAACAGGGAAAACAGGATGTTAGAAAATAGTAGCAGTGTCAATAGTTTTTTCATGTGATTGCCAATTGTCGGTGCGAAAGTACGAAAAAAGTATTAAATAATGATACCTTCCGTGAATAAAAAAAGAATCACTTCTGATTTGGTTCGTTTTACCTGCTGATAAAGTTAGTCGGGTTTTGTTTCACATTTCATTTTTATATCTTATTTTTGTGGGACATATTAAAACAGATTCCTTATGAAGACTGTAAAATTGATAACTTGTAATGATGCGATGAAGGCACATATCCTTCAGGGAGCATTGGAGAATGAAGGCATCGAGTCTATTCTGCACAATGAGAATTTCTCTACTTTGTATAAAAGTTGCGTAAGTAGTATAGCAGGGGTGGATATATTGGTGGCAGACGAAGACTACGAGAATGCTGTCCAAGTGTTGAAGGATAACGATAGTTGGCCGGAAGAGTTAACGCTTTGTCCGTACTGCGGTTCATCGGACATCCAGTTGGTTTTGAGAAAAGAAAAGCGTTGGCGTGCTATGGGGGCTGCTATCATTTCTGCATTAATGGTCATTCCTCCGGGAGACAACCACTGGAACTATACCTGTAAACAGTGTCATAAAAACTTTGAAATGCCGGTTGCTAAATTTAATCCTGCTGCAGAACCAGAGGAATAATTATATCTAACTATTTATAACACACAATGGAAAAGAAAAAAAATCTATTAATTGCTCTTCTTTTAATTTGGGTAGCTCCCTCTTTTGCTGCCAAAGTAGATACCTTGTTAATTAAAAGTCCTTCCATGAATAAGGAAGTGCAAGTGGTCGTTGTTACGCCGGATGCTGCATCAGGAAAGAAAGCGGTGGCTTGTCCCACCATTTATTTACTGCACGGTTACGGTGGAAATGCTAAAACATGGATTGGCATTAAACCGAATCTTCCCCAAATTGCGGACGAAAAAGGAATCATATTCGTTTGTCCGGACGGAAAGACCAGTTGGTACTGGGATAGTCCGGTCAATCCGTCTTTCCGCTATGAAACTTTTATTTCGTCGGAACTGGTGAAGTATATCGACGAACATTACAAGACGATTGCCGACCGTAAGGGACGCGCCATCACCGGATTGAGTATGGGTGGACACGGAGCGATGTGGAATGCAATCCGTCATAAAGATACGTTTGGTGCCAGTGGAAGTACAAGCGGAGGGATGGATATTCGCCCGTTCCCGAAAAACTGGGACATGGCTAAACAGTTGGGAGAATATGAATCGAATAAGGAGGTATGGGATAATCATACCGTTATCAATCAGATTGATAAGATAGAGAATGGCGATTTGGCTATCATTGTCGATTGTGGAGAAGATGATTTCTTCCTGAATGTGAACAAGGATTTGCATAACCGCCTGTTGGAAAGAAAGATCGATCATGATTTTATTACCCGCCCGGGAGCGCATAATGGACAGTATTGGAATAATTCCATTGATTATCAGATTCTGTTCTTTGATAAGTTTTTCAAGAAATAAAACCGGGAATACTTGACTTTGGCTTTTCAATGTTGTATCTTTGGTACAGAATCATAAAATAGATTGAGGTTAAACTACGATAAAAGGAGAAAGCATTGGCTTTCTCCTTTTTTTATTGTATGCCGGATGTGTGAGAACTTGACCCCGGCTCATAACGGGCGTAAGCTCGGGGATGAAAGCACTTTAGCTGACGGACTACGACAAATTACACGCTCTGTCAGGTTGGAACAGACGCTCTGTTTACCGGAAACAGACGCTCTGTTAAGTAGATTTAGAGCGTGCGTTTTGAAAAAGCGGAGTAATGCCGCTTTCTCTGTTAATGATGCATAAATCTGCTCTTGACAAAAGAATGCCGAAATTGTAGTCTGGCTATTATTTGATTCTTAATCCGCTTCCTCCTATGAACAACCGGCTCGAAGGACTATTCACACTTTTCTCTATCTTGATTCGTGTGCTTGGAGTTTCTTCTTCCTCTTCTTTAGGCGGATAAGTTCCGTTCAATACTCCGAGGGCAACACTCAACAAAGTTTCCTTTTCATCACCGAAAGGCAGGAAAGTTAAGTAATCTGTTGAAGCATTGACTGAGTATGTCGGTTTGAATCCGGGGTAAGTATCATGCTCGGAGTCATAGATAGTAGCTACAACCGGATTGACGGACCATTGGAATTCTTCGTTGATGAATTGTTCCGTGGCTACATTTTGTCCTTTTGTTGAACTGCCGATAGCTATTAATTTTTGAATCTTTCCGTTCAGGCAGTGCATCAGCATTTCCGGTGCTCCTGCTGTTTCTCCGCCAATCAGGACGATAAGGGTTGTTAAGTCCAGGTTCTTGCCGCCGGAGGTATTTAAAAGTTTGGAGTCAAATGTCAGGGTCACATCTTTATCCGTGTTCTTGTCATTATATTCCAGAAATCCCATTGTCTGGTCAAGATAATAAGAAGACACAAGCATCGTACTCAACAACTGTACGCAATCAATGCTTCCTCCTTTGTTGTATCGCAGGTCGAGTATTACCTCGTGAATATTCTTCTGAGCAAGCTCATCCGACCATTCGCGTAATTCGGCGTTGTATTTTTCCGGACTCTCTTTGGTGCCTGCCGTAAAACTGTTGTACATCAGATAGCCGACTTCACTTCCATCGGTCAGTGTCAGTGTTTTCTTACAGTGAACCGGATTGTCTACCAATGGTACGGCTGCACCAATCTTTACCGGATCACCTACCGGAACAACCCGGTAAATTTCTTCTTCTTCACCTTCTACCGGTGGCTCTGTGGGCGGAACTAATTGATATTTTCCTAAAGTAACTTCCAGGGGTTCCGTACCTTGCAGTAGTTGGCTTTCATATTTCTTGCTGATATAGGAGGTGTCTACTTTCACAATCCAGTCGCCCCGTTTCAGTACGGCCGCGGCCGGAGAACCGGGAATGACATAAGTAATCAGTGCGTTGTAAGCAGTGTCAATGTCCGGGTTGCGAACCAATGAATAGTCGAATCCATAGCTTGGCAGCGGAGTCTCCATGACAGAATCGACGAACGAATAACTGTCGTTCTTCGACTTTACTTTTGACAAGAACTGGGCAGGTTCCAGAAACAGATTCGCATCATCGTAGGAAGGTAGGTCTTGATACCACAGATAGTTCTGTTGCATGATATCGTACATCCATATGTCCAATGCAGTCATGTGGGCATACTCCGGCCAGCGGTCGACACCGCAGGAGAAAAAGCCGCTGATAGATACGATAACCAGGGCAGGTATAAGGATTATCTTTCTTAATTTTGTCATTATAAAAAGCTTTTCACTGTGCAAATGTAGGAAATACTTTGCTTATCTACCACATTTATGGTATAAAAAT
>ERZ827498.3597-NODE-3597-length-12943-cov-15.223541_pt1 | contig 12943 bp, 10 predicted proteins | sample MGYA00519865_ERZ827498 | MGnify/ENA primary metagenome ERZ827498 (study PRJEB31778, sample SAMEA3449328) | human gut metagenome | biome: human gut; feature: human-associated habitat; material: faeces | place: United Kingdom | collected 2010/2012 ...
GTAAGATCCAGAGATTCCTGTCCCAGCCTTTCTTCGTGGCAGGACAGTTCACCGGTCTGGAAGGAAAATATGTACCTATCAGCGAGACCATCCGTGGATTCCGTGAGATCCTGGACGGTAAGCATGATGATATTCCGGAGAGCTACTTCCTGAATGCCGGAAGCATTGATGATGTACTGGCAAAGGTTCATGCATAGCATGAGAGGGGAGTACAGATATGGCAGATAAAGAATTCACACTTCGTATCATAACCCCGGAAAGAGTATTCTATGAGGGAATTGTGGATATGGTAGAATTCAATACCACGGAAGGACAGATTGGTGTCCTTCCGGGCCACATTCCCCTGACGGTGATCGTGAAGCCGGGTATCCTGCATATTACGGAGAAGGACGGAGAGAAGGAGGCAGCATTGCATTCCGGATTCGCCGAGATCCTTCCCGAAGGAGTTACCATTCTGGCAGAGATTATCGAATGGCCGAATGAGATCGATGAAAACCGTGCGGAGGCAGCATTGCACCGTGCGGAAGAGAGACTGCGCAGCAAGACGCCGGAGACGGATATTGCCAGGGCAGAGACGGCATTGCAGAGAGCAATGGCGAGAATTCAGGTGCTGCGATAAGCTTCGCAGCACCTGTTTTTCACTTTATAGAGAGAAAATGCATATGTTATAAAAAAGCATGAGGCATTTTAAAATGGTAGCAAGACCGTTTTTTATGACATTGCCCGGATATCCCGGAAGAATGGATGAAAAAGAAATATTAAATGACTTGGAATATCTGCAGCAGACCTATCCCGGAGAAGTCAGACGCTGTCAGCGCAGGATTGCGGAAATATTGGACAAATACGATTACGAAGGAAGTATGATCTATGACGAATATCCGGACCGCTTCAGCCTCTACCGGATCGCTGATACCATTGGTAAGATCCTGGAGCGGGAATCGGGAAAAGTCTCCGGAGATCTGATCCAGGTACTGGTGTGTGATGAGATCTACAAGAGAAGACACGGCGGAAAACGCGGAATGATTGCATTTTTATAGCAAAGAGGAAGCATTTATGTTACAATGAACACTGTGAATTCATCAGGCATGAAGCGTATGGAAGCAGGATAAACTATGGAAGAATTGAGAATACTTTTACAGAAAATTTTGAATAAAGATCTGCAACAGATCATTCTAAGCAACAGTCGTAATCCGGAACAGATACAGAAAGTAAAGATCCGACCGGTATTGATCCGGGACGAATTATTGTTTCAGGAGACGAGATACAAAGGAACGCAGGTATTTCATGAGAATTATACAGCGGCGCAGATGACGGACGGAATCTGTGCCGCATTGCAGGAACAGTTCCGGCAGGGAGAATTTACGGCAAAAAGCTTACAGGCTACGGCGTTAGTCAGTAAAAAAGGAAAGCTGACTCTGAAGGTGAAAAATAACGGTGCATCAAAAGCGGGGAAAAGTACCGCTCCCGAACAGGAGGATCTGCAGGTACTTTCGCATAACCGTACCAAGCATTATATCTTAGAGGAAGGAAAGCCTGTGGATTTTCTGGTGGGACTGGGTGTGCAGACGCCGGACGGCCGTGTGACGAAGGCGAGATTCGATAAGTTCCGCCAGATCAACCGCTATCTGGAATTCATCGAGGATGTGATCAATGAACTGCCGACAGACCGGACGATCCGGATCATTGATTTCGGCTGCGGCAAATCTTATCTTACTTTTGCCATGTATTACTATCTGCACGAATTACAGCATAGAGATATTCAGGTAACCGGACTGGATCTGAAGACTGATGTGATCAAACATTGCAATGAACTGGCGGAGAAGCTGGGCTATGACAGATTAAAATTTGAACGGGGAGACATCAGCACCTATGAGGGAACGGATGTCGCGGATATGGTGGTGACACTGCATGCCTGTGACCTGGCAACGGATTATGCCCTGGACAAAGCGGTAAAATGGGGAGCCAGAGTTATCCTGGCGGTACCCTGCTGTCAGCACGAACTGAACAGACAGATTAAGTGTGATTCTCTGAAGCCGGTATTGAAATATGGGATCATCAAGGAACGTATCGCGGCACTGCTTACAGATGCCCTCAGAGCGAATCTCCTGGAACAGCAGGGGTACGAGACACAGATACTGGAATTCATCGACATGGAACATACTCCGAAGAATCTGTTGATCCGTGCGGTGAAAAAGGGCAGCATGCGCCCGAAGCACAGTACGGATATCCGTACTGTGGAGGAAATGCTGCATGTGATGCCGACACTGGACAAACTGCTGAATAATAAATGAGTGAAGAAGCAAGAATGAAGAAAACGATTATTAAAATTGCCGTGTGCGTTGTGGTGTTTATAGCATCAGCGTTTATCATCGGCGGCATTATGAATCAGGGACATAATAACATGACCATGGAAATGGCTCCGGCGACACTTCCCGTGATCACCATGGAGAGCGGCGGTGTGGCATGCAACGAGCTGCATGGCAACACAGTGGAAATGGATGTCGCATACCAGAAAGATACCGTGACTATGCTGGGTGCGGGCAGACAGGCAAATTTTACCGTGGATACCTATGGCAGAGAAATCACGGGAATTTCCATGGAAGTCCGCAGCATTGACGGTTCCCGACTTATAGAGAACGGAGAAGTCACCGGATGGAAGGCGGGAGGTAAAAGCTTTCCGGTCACGCTGACTTTAAAAGACCTGATCGATACCAATACACAGTACAGCCTGACCCTGATCCTGGAATTGGAAGGGGAACAGAAGGTCTACTATTATACGACGATTCTGTGGAACGACGACCTGCATATCGCAGAGATCCTGGAGTTCGCATCGGATTTCCATGGGAAACTGTATGACAAAGAAGCGGCAAAGGAACTGACTAAATACCTGGAACCGAATTCGAAACTGACGGATAACGGTACTTTTCACAAAGTGAACATCCACAGCAATTTCCAACAGATTACCTGGGGGAACCTGGAGCCTGCCCAGGAGGGAGCAGCTTCCCTGCGCCTGGTACAGGTGAATGGGAACATTGCTTCCCTGCTGATGGATTTTGTAGTGTCTACCGGTGAGGGGAAAAATAAGATATATTATAGCGTGGAAGAATACTATCGCGTCAGATATACCTCGGAGAGAATGTATCTGCTGGATTATGAGCGGACCATGACGCAGATCCCGGATACCGGGCGGATGTATGCCAATGATAAGATTCTCCTGGGGATCACGGATGAAAATGTGGACATGATGGAGAGCACCGATGGAAATACCGTGGTATTTTCCGATAGGGGACAGCTGCTTTGCTATAACGCGGTGACCAATGGGCTCACGGTGATCTTCTCTTTCTATGACAAGGACAATGCGGACTGTCGTACGCTGTATGACCATCACGGTATCAAGATCCTCGATGTGGACGAGGGCGGCAATGTAAAATTTGCCGTATACGGCTACATGAACCGCGGAAGACATGAGGGCGAGACCGGCATTCAGATCTTAAGTTACGACAATTCGCTGAACACCATCGAGGAAGAGGTCTATATTCCATATTCCAAGAGTTATGCAGTGCTGAAAGAAGAGATGGGCCAGCTTTTGTACCGGAACAGGCAGGAGCATCTGTACTTTTTCCTCGAAAACGGTGTCTATGATGTGGATCTGGAGAACCGAAGCGCAGAGCAGCTGGTAAGCATCCGGCAGGATGACAGTCTTCAGGTATCGGAGAATCATGAGATCATCGTATGGCAGGAAGGGGACGATATCAATCACAGTAATCAGCTGAATGTGCGGAACCTGAATACCGGAGAACAGACCGTGATCCGGGCTGAGGATGGGGATGCCATTCGTCCTCTTGGCTTTATGGGAGAGGACATCATCTACGGAGTGGCAAGGGAGAGCGATATCCGCACGGAGAATTCCGGACAGATCTTCTATCCTATGTATAAGGTATGTATCAGTAATTCTTCCGGTGCCAGCCTGAAAGAATACGGGCAGGAAGGAATCTATGTCGTGGGATGTACGATCGAGAGCAACCAGATCACACTGTCCCGCCTGCAGCGGACAGAGAACGGCAGCTACCAGGAGATCCTGGATGACCAGATCATGAACAATGTGGAAGAAGAAGCCGGACAGAATAAAGTGGTCACGGCAAATATCGATATTTATGAGCGCTATGTGCAGATTCAGACGAAATCTTCCATTGATGCGAAGACCATCAAGGTGCTGAACCCCAAGGAGGTTGTATTCGAGGGCGGCAGAGAGCTGGAACTGGATGCGGTCAGTGAAGTGCCCCGGTATTATGTTTGCAATGCGTATGGCGTATGCGGTATCTACAGTGCTCCGGGCACGGCGGTGAAGGAAGCCTATGACACGTCCGGCATAGTGACCAATGACCGCGGAGTTACGGTATGGCTCAAAGGAAACCGTGTCAGCAGGAATCAGATCATGGCCATCAAGGAAGAGAGCGTCACGGAGCAGAAGAACAGCCTGGCCGTATGCCTGGATAACATTCTCAGACATGCCGGAATTACCCGTAACACCGAGTACGATCTGGCGCAGGGCAAGACTGCTACTACGATCCTGTCGGAAAATATGACGGGAGTACAGGTGCTGGATTTAAGCGGCTGTACGCTGGATGCGGTGCTGTATTATGTGAATCAGGATATCCCGGTACTGGCGATCCTGGAGGACGGGGAAGCAGTGCTGGTGACAGGATTTAATGAATTCAATGTGGTCATTATGGAACCTGCCACCGGCAAGCTGTATAAGAAGGGAATGAATGATGCCACAGCGTGGTTTGCTGAGAATGGCAATCATTTCATCACGTACATGAGAACAGAGAATTAAATTGCTTATTTCTGTACGTCAAAAATGTATTTGCGATATTTCTGCAGCACGGTGCGAAGCAGCATGCCCAGGATGCCGCAGGAGATCACTTCCCCGATGCCTACGGTCAGCATGAAATAAGGAATGCCACCCTCTAAATGATACACATAAGCCAGCACGAAAGGAACGATGATGGTGTTGGCGATGATGGGAGGCAGAGGAGCCAGCCATTTGTTCTTATCACGCAGCAGATAAGTGCCAAATGCACCGATCAGCGTTGCCAGGCTGCCGAAGATAATGTCAAGCAGCATGCAGCCGGTCATGGTATTGCTGATGATACATCCCAGGAAAAGTCCCGGTATGGCAGCAGGGGTAAATACGGGAAGAATCGTCAGGGCTTCCGAGAAGCGGACCTGAATGGCATAATTTGCCAGTCCCAGAGCGTTGGCTAACATGGTCAGCACAACATAGAGAGCAGCGATCACCGCTCCGTGTACGAGGTACAGTACTTTTTTGTTCATTTGTTTTCTCCTTTAGTTTTGTTTTACGAGTGGAAGGTCACGAACACTCGATTCATTTTACGCCGGGAATCGGCGAGCCCTGTAAGACCTTGTTTTTATGGGCTGTACAACTGTTTTAGTATAACAATAATCTGGGAAAAGTCAAGCCCTGTGTCAAAATATCCAATAGTTGCATTTTCTGCGTAAAAATGCGAAAATATAAGATAACGCATTGATTGCAAGAAAGTAAGGAGAAAGCTATGTATATTATCGCAGGGCTGGGAAATCCCGGCAAAGAATATGAAAATACGAGACATAATATCGGTTTTGATGTCATAGACAGATTAGCAGAGGAAGAAAATATTGCTGTCATGGAGAGTAAACACAAGGCGTTGATCGGCAAAGGCTACGTGGCAGGGCAGAAGGTGATCCTGGCGAAGCCCCAGACCTTCATGAACTTAAGCGGAGAGAGCATCCGTGAGATCGTGGATTATTATAAGGTGGACGATACCTCGGAGCTGATCGTGATCTCCGATGATATCAGCCTGGATGTGGGACAGATCCGCATCCGCAAAAAGGGCAGCGCCGGCGGACATAATGGACTCAAGAATATCATCAAGATGTTAGGGCATGATACTTTTACCCGTGTCCGCATGGGCGTAGGTGAGAAACCGAAGAATTATGATCTGGCAGATTATGTATTGGGACATTTCCCGGTGGAAGAACGTAAGGTTATGGATGATGCTACGAAGACCGCCGCAGAAGCGATCCGTATGATCATCACCGAGAGCGCGGATGCTGCCATGAACCATTTTAACAGTAAGAAAGCGTGAAAAAATGCAGGCACTACTTGCGCCATTGAAAGAACTGGCGGAATATGATGAGGTCCGTAAGATCGTCAGACAGGGAAAGGGAACGGTTGCCCTGTCCGGATGCGTGGACTCACAGAAACTTCATATGATCTACGGACTCAGCGATGGCCTGAAATACAAGGTCATCGTTACTTATAGTGACTTAAAGGCCAAAGAGATCTACGAGGAATACCGCTTTTATGACAGAAATGTCATGCTGTATCCGGCGAAGGACCTGATCTTTTTCCAGGCAGATATTCACGGTAATCAGCTGGTACAGGAGAGGATCAAGACCTTGCGCAGAGTCGTGGAGGGCAAGCCTGTCACCATCGTCACCACCTATGCGGCACTGATGACACCCCAGGTGCTGTGGGAGGAGAAGGACATCATCCACACCGAGCGGGGCGGTAGTCTGGACGAGAGTAAACTGGCATCCCGGCTGGTAGCTATGGGATACGAGAAAGCCTATCAGGTGGAAAGCCCAGGGCAATTCTCCGTGCGTGGCGGTATTGTGGATATTTTTGACCTGACGGAGGAGAATCCCTACCGTATCGAACTGTGGGGGGATGAAGTGGAATCCATCCGCAGCTTCGATATCTTAAGCCAGCGTTCCATTGAGAAGCTGGAGAGTATCACGGTCTACCCGGCGACGGAGTTCGTGCTGTCTGAGGAGCAGATTCGCAAGGGAATCGCCAGACTGGAGAAGGAAGCCGCCAAACAGGAGAAAATTTTCCGGGATGCCCACCAGCCGGAGGAAGCCCACAGGATCGCCACCCAGGTAAGCGAGTTGAAGGAACAGCTGTTGGAATTCCAGAGCAAAGCGAACCTGGAAGGATATATCCGATATTTTTATGAAAATACGGTGACTATGCCGGAGCTGCTGGCGGATATGGCGGGACGATCTCTGGTCTTCTATATTGATGAACCGGCGCGGGTGAAAGAGCAGGCTGATGCTATAGAACTGGAATTTCGGGAGAGCATGGAGCAGCGTGCGAGAAAAGGCTATGTGCTACCGGGACAGATGAATATTCTCTACAGCGGAGAGCAGGTGGCGGCCACATTGGAGAAAAATGCCGTGGTGACACTGGCTACCATGGAGACCAAGTACGGCTATTTCAGGACGGAAAAACATGTGGATATTGCAGCCCGCAACATTGCCCCCTATAACAACAGCTTTGAATCCCTGGTAAAAGATCTGAAAAAATATAAAAAAAGCGGATATCGGGTGCTGTTACTGTCCGGCTCCCGTACTCGCGCAAGACGTCTGGCAGAGGATCTGCGGAATGCGGAAGACGGCGGTGCGGGACTCACGGCAGTATATACGGAAGACCCCATGCGGGAAGTACAGCCCGGAGAAATCCTGACCTATTACGGTCATGTAAATAAAGGATTCGAATACCCATGGCTGAAATTCGTGGTGTTGTCAGAGAGTGATATTTTTGGATCGGAGAAACGTAAGAAGAAAAAGAAAAAACTCTACCAGGGGCAGAAGATCAACGATTTCAATGACCTGAAGATCGGTGATTACGTAGTGCATGAGACCCATGGACTGGGGATATACAAAGGCATCGAAAAGGTAGAGGTGGAAAACATTGTCAAGGACTACTTGAAGATCGAGTACCGGGACGGTGGCAATCTGTACATTCTCGCTACCGGACTGGATGTGATCCAGAAATACGCCTCCGCCGATGCGGCGAAGAAGCCGAAGCTGAATAAGCTGGGTGGCAAGGAATGGGAACATACCAAGACCAAGGTCCGCAGTGCGGTCAGCGCCGTGGCAAAGGATCTCGTGGAGCTGTATGCGGTGCGCCAGCAGAGTGAAGGCTATGCCTTCGGAAAAGACACGGTATGGCAGCGGGAGTTTGAGGAAATGTTTCCCTTCGAGGAGACGGAGGATCAGTTGAATGCTATCGCTGACACCAAGGCCGATATGGAAAGCCATCGGATCATGGATCGTCTGATCTGCGGAGATGTGGGATATGGTAAGACAGAGATCGCGATCCGCGCTGCCTTCAAAGCAGTACAGGAGGGCAAACAGGTGGTATATCTGGTGCCTACCACCATTTTAGCACAGCAGCATTACAACACTTTTGTGCAGCGAATGAAGGATTTCCCGGTCAATATTGCCCTGATGAGCCGTTTTCGCACATCTTCGGAGATCAAAAAGACAGTAAAAGATCTGGAAAAGGGAATGGTGGATATCGTCATTGGTACTCACAGAGTATTGTCGGCGGATGTGAAGTTCAAGGATCTGGGGCTTTTGATCATCGATGAGGAGCAGCGTTTTGGCGTGGCTCATAAGGAGAAGATCAAGAAACTAAAAGAGAACGTGGATGTGCTGACCCTGACGGCAACACCGATTCCCCGTACCCTGCACATGAGCCTCATCGGTATCCGGGATATGAGCGTGCTGGAGGAGGCTCCCAACGACAGGCTGCCGATCCAGACTTTTGTCTGCGAATACAACGATGAACTGGTCAGAGAGGCTATTGTCCGGGAGATGGCCCGGGGCGGACAGGTCTACTATGTCTATAACCGTGTGAATAACATTGCGGATATTGCGGCACAGATCGCGAAACTGGTGCCGGAAGCAAATGTGGCCTATGCCCATGGACAGATGAAGGAGCATGAACTGGAACGGATCATGTTTGATTTCATCAACGGAGAGATCGATGTGCTGGTGTCCACTACTATTATAGAGACCGGGCTGGATATCTCTAATGTAAACACCATGATCATTCATGACTCGGATAATCTGGGGCTGTCCCAGTTGTACCAGCTCAGAGGCCGCGTGGGACGCTCCAACCGGAATGCCTATGCGTTTCTGATGTACAAGCGGGACAAAATGTTAAAGGAAGTGGCGGAGAAACGGCTGGCGGCGATCAAGGAATTCACAGATCTGGGCAGCGGTTTCAAAATTGCCATGCGGGACCTGGAGATCCGTGGAGCCGGGAATCTGCTGGGGATGAGCCAACATGGCCACATGGAAGCCGTAGGATACGACCTCTACTGCAAAATGTTGAATGAGGCGGTGCAGAATCTGAAGGGAATCCATACGACGGTGGATTTCACCACGGTGATCGACCTGGATGTGGATGCATATATTCCGGCGGAATATATTGTGAATGAAACGCAGAAACTGGATATCTATAAGCGCATCGCCGGCATTGAGACGCTGAAAGAGCGGGATGAGATGAAGGATGAGCTGTTAGACCGGTTTGGCAATATCCCCAAGGCAGTGGATAATCTGCTGCGGATCGCACTGATCCGCATGGCGGCACACGCACTGGATATGACGGAGATCAAGGGCAAAAACGGCCGGATCACCTTTAATTTCCGACCGGATGCAGCCATAGACCCACTGAAGATCCCCGCGTTTCTGAAAAAGCATGGAGAGGAAATGAGCTTCACCGCATACGGCAATCCGTTTTTTACCTATAAATACAAAAAAACGGGACTGGTAGAGACCGATGCGGAACTCCTGATGGGGAAAACCGAGGAATTATTGGAAGAAATGAAAGAACTGGTGCTGGAAAAATTGCCGGCTCAGGAAAATTGAGAGAATTTTATGGGACATTAAAAGAGATACCTTCTTATCAGAACAGCAAACAAAAGGCTTCTGATAAGGAGGTATTTTACTATGAAGGGATATGTAACAGCCAGCGGATACATGGGATATGTGGAGAACGAATATATCTTATTTGCCAGCGAAGATGACTATTTTGATTACATGGAGGCTATTTAGGGACAGCAACATACCAGTCATAAAAAGGTGTCAGGGTGAACCTGTCTTTGAACAGATCGACCTCTGTGTAGTAAATAATATAAATACTGTCAGTGGATATGGTATCGTAATTGATGCGCGTATTGACCCGGATTCCGTCAGCGGTGGTAAAGGCAGCCGGAGCCGGGGCAACATCATAGGTAACGGTAGCCAGGTACTGGGAAGGCAATGTCCGTGTATACAGAAGCAGTCTGGGCCATTGCGTTGCCTTTTCCGCGCTGATCGTAGTCAGGCCAAGCGTCTTGCACTGTTTCATCGAATACGCAACACAGTCTTCTACACCTTTGGAAAAATAAGCGTTTGTAGTTTCTGCATACTTGGTGTAATAGTCCTTTTGAAACAGAACCAGACAGATGAGGAAGAATGCAGTGGTGCAGCCTGTAAAAATCCTGCCGAGAGATTGAGACTTCCCCTTCAGGAGGCAGGAACATTTCCAGATACCGTATGCCTCGCATAAGACAAGCGGGATATAGAGATCATTGATCTGATGCATCCTGGCGGTGACCAGCAGCGAGGTGATTCCACCTCCCACCAGCTGGGCAAACAGGAAGAATTCCCAGCAAAACACATGCTGCCGCACAGAACGAATCAGCCGGTACAGCATACAGCCGATTCCGATCAGGATAAAGACGCGGCCGATATCGTAAAATAATCCCCAGGGCAGTAGAAAGTCATAGGGACTTCCGGTATCCTGCAATAACAATAAATGCGCTGTGTTTTTGAAATTCGCATAAACAGAACTTAGGGAAAAAGCAATCTCTCCGCCGCGATACCCCTGTGTTTTGGGAATGGTGATCCAAGGTAAGGCAATCTCCGGCAACAGTCCCTGATTGACCAGAACAAATAAAAGCAACGGTAATGCCAGGACAAACAGGAGCAGAACAGACAGAACGCTGTAACGGTTGCAATGGATTTTATGATAGCGGATCCCGTAACATACCTGCAGAGCCAGCAGGATGGGAAGCATCGGCCAGATCACTGCGTAGCAATAGAGGGAGAGACCGTAAAAAAGTGCCGAGAGCAACAGATAACGGTTGTCATTCATGCCCCGTACGAAAAAGTACAGACCGAACATGAGAAAGCCGGGGGCCATATTGGCATCCAATGCCCAACGACAGGCCATGATGTGCCAGGGACAGACGCTTAAGGCGAATAAGGTCCAGAGACCCGCAGTGTGGCCGAACATTTCCTTTACCAGACAATAGACGCACCAAAGCGTTAGAATACCTACCAGTGCCTGAGGAAGCCTTCCGAGAAAAGTAGTGGGAATCCCTTTGTTCAACAGTAGGAGAGGAGTGAGAAGCCAGGAGTACATGGCACTCTGCCCGTCTCCCCAGCTGGACATATAGATGGGGAATGCATAGCCTGCGGAATCCCGGCCTTCGTGTAAAAGGTCATAGGAGTTCAGCAGGACAAAAGCCTCATCCTGATGTAGGCCACCGGGCACCCGGGACAGGTATAACAGACGCAGAAGTGCTCCCAGTAACAGAATCAGAACCGGACAATAACGTCTGTAAAAAGTGTTACTATCGGAAAGGAATTTTGAATGCATAAAAATACCTCAATTCTTAGAATGATAATACAGATTGATTATAGCAGATATTGACGGCAAATTCAGTATTTTCGTTAAATTTTTAATTTATGTCTGGCACCTTTACCGACGCCATATATTTGTGTTATAGTACAAATGTAAAGAGAAAATGTAAGGGGTTTCAATGGCACACTGTGAGGAATACCGGAGAGATTCCGATACAACATTTGGCAAAAATGCAGATGGGAGTTTATATTATGGAACTGACTGAGAAAAAGGAATTTGACCTGCTCTCCCTGGGAGAGATTATGCTGAGATTATCACCGCCCGATAATGAGCGTATCACCAGAGGCGACAGCTTCAGCAAGCAGGCCGGAGGTGCAGAACTGAATGCCATCACCGGTGCGGCAATGCTCGGATTGCGCTGCGGTATCATCTCCAAGCTGCCGGCCAATGACCTGGGTGTATATATTAAGAACCGTGTACGTCTCTGCGGCGTCAGCGATGACTATCTGGTATACGACGATGATAAGGATGCGAGACTGGGTGTGTACTATTATGAGAATGGCGCTTATCCGAGAAAACCCCGTATCGTCTATGACCGTAAGAATACTTCTATCAATAAACTGAGTGTTGCGGACTATGATGACAGCCTGTATAGTGATACCCGCTGCTTCCATACCAGCGGTATTACACTGGCGCTGAGCCCCGAGCTGAGAGCAACCGCCATTGAGATGATCAAGCGTTTCAAGGCGCAGGGAGCCATCATCTCCTTTGATGTGAACTTCCGCGGCAATCTGTGGACCGGTGCTGAGGCGAAGGAATGCATCGAATCCATTCTGCCTTATGTAGATATCTTCTTCTGCTCTGAGGACACCGCACGCCTGACCTTCCTGAAGGAAGGCGATGCCAAGAGCATTATGAAGAGTTTCACGGAGGAGTATCCGATCTCCATCGTGGCATCCACACAGCGTATCGTACATAGCCCGAAGCGCCATACCTTCGGTTCTATCATTTACAGTGCCAAGGACGATACTTATTATGAAGAAGCGCCTTACACCGATATCGAAGTCGTAGACCGTATTGGAAGCGGTGATGCCTATATCTCCGGTGTCCTCTATGGACTGCTGGCACATCCCGGTGAATACCAGCGGGCACTGGAATACGGTAATGCCATCAGTGCACTTAAGAACACTATCCCCGGTGACCTGCTGTGCACTGACCTGAAGGAGATCCAGGGGATCATCAAGGAGCATAAGTCCACCGGACGCATTGCGGAGATGGATCGCTAAAGCATTTCCCCTTCTTATCTGATCGAACAAATAGAAAAGACAAAGCTCTGTCATGTTAATTTAAGTGCATGGCAGGGCTTTTCTGTTTATTTTTAACAAAATTAAACCTAAAACATATTAAAAAGTCTGCTATACAAGATTAAATTAGTTTGATATACTAAAGACTGAT
>ERZ827498.3608-NODE-3608-length-12893-cov-5.231812_pt1 | contig 12893 bp, 10 predicted proteins | sample MGYA00519865_ERZ827498 | MGnify/ENA primary metagenome ERZ827498 (study PRJEB31778, sample SAMEA3449328) | human gut metagenome | biome: human gut; feature: human-associated habitat; material: faeces | place: United Kingdom | collected 2010/2012 ...
GGAGGCTCTCGTGACAGCCAGCCCGGAGTTTTTCAAGGGTAAGAAAAAGTCAGAAGTCAAAGCTTATTTTCAGGAAGCGCTGGACTTCATCCAGCAGCACCAGAATCCGAGAACCATCATATCCGCCGTGGTGCATATGGACGAGAAAACGCCCCATATGCACCTTTCCTTTGTCCCGCTAACGGCGGACGGGCGGCTCAGCGCCAAGGAGATCGTCGGCAACAAGAAGAAGCTGACGCAGTGGCAGGACGGGTTCTGGGAGCATATGGTAAGAAAATACCCCGATCTGGAGCGCGGCGAGAGCGCCAGCAAAACCGGACGTGACCATATTCCGCCGCGGCTGTTCAAGGAGGCCGTCCACCTGAACCGGATGAAGGAACAAATCATGGCGATTCTGAACGACACGAATCCGTTCAACAAAAAAGCCAAGCTGGATGAGCTGGAAGCGCTGCTGGGCAAGTACGTTCCCGGCACGGAAGCTCTGCGGACGAAGCTCAGAAAATATGATAAGGCGTACAAAGCGCTTTCTGATGAGAACAGCGTACTGGAAGCGGAATTAAAAACAGCAAAAGATGCCAGCAAGGAAAGAATTGCGGACCGACTGAAATACGGAAAAACGGAGCAGGAGCTTTGTGAGCTTCATGCTCTGATAGACAACATGCCACCGGAAATTGTAGCTGCTTATAGGAGAAAAACGACAGGATTGCAAAACGAACGTTGAGGATAGCTTATGAACAATGAATTGATGCGGGATGAAAACTTCATTCGTTGTTCTACGATGATCGCCGAACTGCTGATGAAGTATAAATCTATGGAAACAGAAGAAGACCAAGAGGGCTGGATGCAAGAAGAGGCATCCAGCCCTCTTCTTTTTTTGCTGCGGCTATTGAAAAGCTTTTTGTCATCGTTTATACTATTTGAAGTAGATGTTTATTGCTGACAAAACGGAGTGAAGGAGGTACTGTCCATGGAAAACGCATACATATATACACGTGTTTCAACTTTGATACAGGTGGACGGTTTTTCTCTTGAGGCACAGGAAGCGGAAATTAGAGCTTTTGCGGAAGCACGCAAGATCAATATCGTCGGGAAATATACGGATGAAGGCAAATCCGGCAAGAATGCCGAGCATCGTCCTGCCTTTACGCAGATGATGGAGGATATTCGGAGCAAGAAGGACAACATTCGTTATGTTCTTGTTTTTAAGCTTTCCCGTTTTGCCAGAAATACCAGTGATACCGCAAAGTATCTTCAGGAACTTTCAAGCTATGGAATCGGTCTTTTGGGGATCAAGGACGGAATTGACACTTCAACCGTTACCGGTAAGATGATTGCAAATATTATGGGAGCTGTTGCGGAAGTCGAGCTTGAGAACATTCATGAACAGACGCTTGCCGGAAGACAGCAAAAAGCCAGAAGCGGTCTCTGGAACGGAGCGCAGGCCCCGTTCGGATATTCTTTGAAGGATAAAAAACTAATGATATATCCGAAAGAAGCGGAAACGGTCAAGGAGATTTTCCGGCTCTACACAGAGGAAGGACAGAGCATCAGCTACATTGCAAAGAAACTTAATGATGAAAACATCCAGCGTGAGCAGCGCGGAAATGTGAAAATCTCTGGCTTTACAGACAGAACCGTCCGTATCATTCTCAGCAATCCGGTTTATGCAGGTATGATTTCCTACGGCCGCCGCCATACAGTAAAGGTTGAGGGAAAGAACAACGAAACGAAGGTTGTGAAGCAAGACGATGAAAGCAAGATTATTCTTGTGGATGGCGTGCATGAACCGATTGTCAGCAAGGAGACCTTTGCAAAAGCAGCAGAGCGGCTGAAAAAGAACGTTGCCCATCGAAAGACCAGAAGTGACAGTACGACCGTTTATCCACTGACCGGTCTGATCAGATGTCCAGGCTGCGGAAAAAACATCTTTGGTTATACTGCACCGCCAAGGAAAAGGAAAAACGGAAAAGAAGGTTACTATCCGAGATATATTTCCTATCGGTGCATATCCGGTAGAGATAGGAACGGGATCAGCTGTTCTCTTGCCAATAAGTATTACAGCGGCACCAAACTGGAAACCGAGGTGAAGGAGGTCATATCCTCCATGGTGACAATCCCGGAGTTTGTAGAGCTTATTTCTCAAAAGATTGATATCCAGACAGATGTAAATTCTCTGCGAAAGAAGCAGACAGCCATTCAAAATGAGATCACGAAATATAACGGCAATCTGCTCCAGACCGAAAAGAGACTGACGGAGCTTGACATTGCGGATAGGCACTATCAAAATAAGGTAGACAGTCTGAACCGTATCCTGGATGACCTGTATGAAAAGATCGAGGATGCACAGACAAGACTTGATGGAGTAAATCAGGAAATCACTATGGTTGAAAAGTCGGCCATGACGAAGAAATCCATCTTTGAAATGCTGGAAGGCTTCAGCAAGTACTACGATGTCATGTCGCCGGAGGATAAAAAGGCATTGTTGCAGGCTATGGTTTCGTTCATAGAGCTATATCCGGAAAAGCGGGATGACAAGCATCTGATAAAGACGATCCATTTCACCTTCCCTGTTACCTACGACGGTGAAAGCGGCGCGTTATTTGTCAGAACTAATGAACAGCAAGTTGAAACGGTTATGTCATTGGTCCAACAAAAGCCGGATGATATCGTCAAGGTCGGCATCGACGCAGACGAGCTCGCCGTCACCAAGGCCGAAAGCAAGGCGACCTATGGCGAGATTCAGGCGCGAGTGAAGGAACAGACCGGCCTGAACGTCACGCCGCTGTACATCGCGCAGGTGAAAAGAAAGCATGGGATTATCGAGCGCGAATGCTACAACAAAGCGAAGTCCGAGAGCGCAAAGATGCTGATCTGCCCGCCGGATAAGGAAAAGGCGATTGAAGATGCACTGAGGTTCTTTGGGATGATTGCGTAACAGGTCATGACCTCGGCGCATATCAAAATGATCATATTTCAAACACCCATCACGGAAAGACGCGAGCAGTTCATGCTGTTTCACGTTTTTCATTTCTGCCTTTACCCGCCATCTCTATGCATCGCTTTATTCACATAAAAGCAAGAGTAATTCTTCTTTTCGTATGTCTGTCGATTGCAAAGATGCAACATATATCGTATAATGATGGTGATACCGCTCGACAGCAGGAAGGTGAACCTTGATGGCAACAAGTTACAATAAGCTTTGGAAACTGCTCATCGACAAAGGGATGCGCAAGAAGGACCTGCTGCTCGCCGCAGGCATCAGCTCAGGCGTCATCATCATGATGGGCAAAGGTGAAGCCGTCACCACGACAGTGCTTGCCAAGATTTGCAAAGCTCTCGACTGCAATATTGGGGATATCATGGAATTTGTCGATGACGAGGATTAACGCATAACAGAGATTCAGGAGGCCAAACCGATGGACGCTCGTATGCTCAACACGATTGCAAACTTTATCTGGGGTATCGCCGATGATTGCTTGCGCGATGTTTATGTGCGCGGTAAGTACCGCGATGTGATTCTGCCCATGACGGTCATCCGTCGCCTTGATGCTGTGCTCGAGGATACCAAACCGCAGGTGCTGGCGATGAAGAAGAGGCTCGATACGGCAGGCATCACTAACCAATGGGGCGCGCTATGCAATACAGCTGGGCAGGCTTTCTGCAACGCTTCGCCCTTCTGCCTGCGCGACCTGACCAGCCGCCCAACCCCGCAAAAGCTCAGGGCGGATTTTGAAGCATATCTCGACGGCTTTTCGCCTAACGTGCAGGAGATTCTGGAAAAGTTCAAGTTCCGCAATCAGATCGACACGATGATCGAAGCCGACATTCTCGGCGCGGTCATCCAGAAGTTTATCAGCAAGGACATTAACCTCAGCCCGAAGCCGTGCGGCAATCTCCCCGGTCTGGACAACCATGCTATGGGCACCATCTTCGAGGAGCTTGTGCGCCGCTTCAACGAGGCCAACAATGAGGAAGCCGGTGAGCACTGGACGCCCCGCGACGTTGTGGAGCTGATGGCTGACCTTGTGTCTGCGCCCATCGCGGATCAGATCAAGGACGCCACCTATTCCTGTTATGAAATCAAGGTGGCGTGTTGAATACAAGCAATATGCGGATAGAAAATTGGTGGCAGAATTGGTAGCAGTTTCGGAAATTGGTAGCAGATGTACGCTGCGCTGCGCCTTTTTTTGTTTTTTGAGGGAACAAAGAAAAGCTCCCGCTTTTGCACGGGAGCCGAAGTGTCAGGCCTGAATTTCCATACCGTTCTTGAACCGAACCATCACCCTGGCCTTGCTGTAGACCGTCATCCGTTCGACAAGGATATGGTAGGTCATCGGGTCGAAGGTTGTGGGAAGCGCCTCCTGCTTCATGAGCGTTCTCAGAAAATCATCAATGGCAGCCAGCCGGGTCTGCTTGTCGGAGATGGTCTCCTTCAGCTCTTCGCAGCGTGCCTTGAGGCTTTCGTAGCGGTCGCAGAGGGCATCGTGCCTTGCACGGTAGGCAGACTGGTCAAGCGCGACCATAGCGTTCTCGCGGATGCTTCGGGCGACCTGTTCTGCGGCGATACTCATCTCTGCTTCGACCTGCGCCAGCTCTGCTTCCAGCGCATCCGTGTCGAACACCGTGCTGCGAATGGCGTCAAAGCTGTCCCTGATCTCGTTGCGCTTCCCGACCAGCTTGTTCAGCGCGGAGAGGAACAGCTGCTTCAGCGTTTCCTCATCGAAATGGGGTGTGCCGCAGGGCTGATCGCCATCGTATTTCCTGTTGCATCGCCAGACTACCCGGCGATACTTGTCATTGGAATGCCACACCTTGGAGCCGTACATGCCGCCGCATTCCCCGCAGTAAATGGTGCTGGAGAAAACCCGGACGCCGCTGTGCCGGTTGGGGCCGGGCTTCCGCATCGAAATCTCCCGCTGCACCATATCGAATACATCCTCCGGGATGATGGCTTCATGGTCGCCGGTCACATAATACTGCGGCACCTGCCCCTGATTCTTCACCTGCTTTTTCGTGAGGAAGTCCTCGGTAAAGCACTTCTGCAGGAGCGCGTCACCCTTGTACTTCTCATTCTGGAGAATGCTCTGCACCGTCTTGGGGTTCCACCTGTCCTTGCCGCCGGGAGACCGGATGCTGTCAGCCGTCAGGCCTGCCGCAATGGTGTGGGGCGTGGCCCCCTGCAGAAACTCAGTGTAGATGCGCTTAACGATCTCTGCCTGCTCCGGATTCACCACCAGCTCACTGTTCTCCCCGCGATCGTAGCCCAGGAAGCGGCTGAAGGGAACCGAAACCTTGCCGTCTGCCATGCGCTTACGCTGACCCCAGGTGCAGTTTTCACTGATGGAGCGGCTTTCCTCCTGTGCCAGCGAGGACATGATGGTAATGAGCAGTTCGCCCTTGCTGTCGAAGGTCCAGATGTTTTCCTTTTCAAATCGGACCTCGATGCCCAGCTCCTTCAGCCTGCGGACAACGTTGAGCGTATCCACTGTGTTTCGGGCAAAGCGTGACAGGCTTTTGGTGAGAATGATATCGATCTTCCCAGCTTCGCAATCTGCCAACATCCGAATAAACTCCGGGCGGCTGTCCATCTTTGTGCCGGAGATACCTTCATCAGCATAGACGCCCGCGTATTCCCAGCCCGGCGTATTCTGGATCAACTCACTGTACTAGCTGACCTGCACGGACAGCGAATGCATCAGCCGTTCCGTATCCATCGAAACACGCGCATAGGCCGCAACGCGCTTTCGCTGTAGAAGGTCCGGCTTTTTTGCGTCGATCCGCATTATGGATTTGGCTATTGTATCAAGCCTCCTTTCGACCGTATTACTCACTCTGAATGCCCGAAAAGTCAAGCAATATCAAGGATTTTCGAGAGATAAAGCACTGATTGGAGGGTCGTGTTTTTCGATCAGAACAGCCCTTGCCTGGACAAATTCCTCGGTAGTCAGCAGGCCCTTTTCGCGGAGCTGCTCAAGCACGGACAGGCAGAGCCGGTAGCCCTGTTCCCGCTGAAACATGCTCATATCCATCAATGATTCCCCTTTCCCGTGCGAAAGGCGGCATAGCATCCACGGCTGCAGAAGCTGCGCTGCGTGACGCCATATACCTCGAATGTCTTGCCGCACTCCCTGCAGATGAAGGTATGCGTGGTTTTCTGCGTCAGCTGGTTTCGGTGCTCTGCCCACCATTTCATCCTGCAGGCATCTGAACAGAAGCGCTTGTGCTTGCGCCCGGGCACCTGTTGAATAGGGGTTCCGCATTGGTCGCAGCCGCCCTTGGCAGCGTGCCTGCCGACACTGGACCGGGTACCGCCCAGTTCATGCTGGATACAGTAGCTCTTGACCTTGCTGGCCGATATGCCAAGCAGTGTGGCAATAGCCCCATAGCTTTTGCCTTCACCTCGCAGCCGGGTGATCCGTTCCTTTTCCTGTGCTGTCATTCGGCACCTCCTTCCGGGGCATCGTCCGGCGATCCCGCAATACGGAGAAACATGCAGGCTTTTGAGGGGGTCCCAAAAAAAGGCGGTCAGCCAAAGACAACCGCCAATGTGAAAGAGTTATTCTGCTTTGCTGTACTTCCCGGACACCCAGCCCACGCAACCGTTGACCACGACCGCGTGCCAGCCGTTTTCAGCCGTTGCCACCCACGCAAAGGTGTCGCCGTTCTTCGCGGCAGTGATGCGGCTGTACTGCGTACCGTTTCCGGTGCGGATGTTGATCGTGCCGCTGACGCAGGAGATCATGACCTGCCTGCCAGCAGGTTTCATCCCCTCCGGAATGGCAGTGCCGGGCTTCACCTCCTCAGGCGGCTCCGTATCAGGGGCGGTATCAGCCTTGTGGAATGACTCAAGAAATGATACAATCTCCGGCTATCGTTTTACAATACAGCTTTCGTTTTACATTGGGTGCATTTAGGTGCAAAACGGGTGCGGTTGGGTGCAAAAAAAGCTCGGTGGGTGCAGCACTGAGCTTTCGTTTCCTATAAAATGTACCCATGAAAATGGGCAGATGAGTGGGGGCAAAATCCCGACATGCGGACAGTGAGGGTGCATAGAATTCCATATTGTGGACAGGCAGAGAGCAAAATCTCTGAACAGTGGACAGAGCGGGTGCGAAAAGCTGGATTCAACCACGACAGAAGTGTATAATTCCGATATGAAGGAAGGTTGATTGATCCCACTTCATAAGAGATGCATCTGCTTATTTCTTTCTCACCCAAACGGAAACGCCCAACGGCGGCAGATTTTCCCCGTTCCCAATCACTTCTGTTAACAGGGGTGATACATGAACCTGCTGGGCCTGCTGGGTGTAGTTGAGCAGGAAGAACCACTCAGTATCCTTTGTGGAGCGGACAGCCAGTTCCACGCACTCCGGGCAGTCAATCATCTCTGCATAAGGATGCGCAACCCCTGCCCTTTCCAAGAAAGCTCCAGCCAGCGCTTCGGTAAAGCCGGTGCCCGCGTACCATGCACAACCGCCCTGCGGATAGACTTTTTCGCACAGTGCGGCCTCCCCTTTGAGCCAGCCGCTGTCATACCTGGCCAAGACCTGGCTGCCGTTGGCCTTCAGCGTTTCCTGGAATCCAGTGGCAGCATAGGACGCTCCGTCCCATAGCAGCGCGGCTTGCTCCTCCGGACGGGGCAGGGAATATTCTTCCACTGTCACACCGCATAGCACAGCGGCATAACCCGGCATGGGCATGGTTACGCATCGGCCATATTGATCTTTGTACCCCGTTCGCGCGCCCATAACCAGCTTGCCACCAGCACGGCAGTACGCTGTCAGAACTTCCGCCATTTTCTCTGGCAGGATAGCTACATGGGGCAGGAATATCAGCTGATAATCGGCGAGATCGTCCGCCGTCATCTGCTCGCTCCAGGGCTTGATGTCCAGAGGCGTATGCGTATGCTGCGCGGCGGCAAAGATGGCCCGGCTGGATTGATAACTCATGGGGCCATACCACTTGTCGCGTTCCCCGTCCCACTCGTTCAGCCAGTCCGTCAGCAGAAGCACCCGGGCCTGATAGCGGCTGCCTGCCAGGCCGTTCAATCGCTTCGTGTCCTGGTGAATTTCGCCAAGCTCCTTAAGACGGCGATTGTCCCGGCTGTCATAATCCAGAATGCCATGCCAGTACATTTCCGTTCCATAGCTGGCCGTCCGCCAGCGGAAGTAGCTGACATAATCCGCGCCGTGGGCAATGGCCTGCATTGTCCACAGCCGCATCTGTCCGGGCAGCGGCATGGGGCTGAGCATCACATGATCCCAGCCGTGAGCGCCACTCTGCTGCTCCATAATGGCGAAATTAGGGGAGAAGCCCCGCACGGTGCTTAGCGCGTAGGAACTGGCGCGATCCTTCATATCTCCGCCGTCGCCGCCGTTGATGCCGCTTTGACCGTAGGCAAAGTTGGGGTAGTTATCGTAGCTGTAGAAGTCCAGGACGCGGTTGGTCAGCTCGTCGTTTCGCAGATGACCAAACATGCCGTTGGTGGTGATGAAGCGGTTGCCAATATATTGCCGCAGAATATCCACCTGCATTTGGGCAAAGGCAATGGCGCTGTCGGAGATGAACTCCTTCTCCAGCAGGGACAGGTGAGGATTGCCCAGCGCAATCACCGGGCGTTCCAGGAAAACCTCCTCCCAATCGGAAAAGCTCTCGCTCCAGAACCGGCCGCCGATGGCATCGTTCAGCGCCTCCACGGTGCCAAAACGCTTTTTCAGCCATGCCCGGAAGGCCTTGTGGTCAGCCTCGGAATAGAATACGTTGGTTTCACAGTTCAGCTCATTGTCGATCTGCCAGCCAATGATGGCAGGATGATCGCCGTAACGCTCCGCCAGCTTGGTAACAACCCGGCGCACATAAGCATGATATACCGGGGAATTGTAGTTGTAGTGCCGGCGATGACCGTGGCGGTACAGGGTGCCGTCCTGCCGGGAGTTCAGCACTTCGGGATGGGCATGGGTCAGCCAGGCAGGCGGCGTGGCGGAGGGAGTTCCCATAATGACCTGCATCTTTTCCTCTGCGGCCAGCGAAAGGAACTCGTCAAACAGCGAGAAATCCCACGTATCGTCCTTAGGCTCAATCACGCTCCAGGCGAACTCAAACACCCGCACGGTTTCGATGCCGTGGGCCTTCATGCGGCGTAGATCATTCTGCCACATTGTTCGGGGCCATTGCTCCGGGTAATAGCATACGCCAAGGGCAATATGATCCAAATGAACACACTTTTCCATGGAATTCCCTCCTTGATTGTTTACGGAAGCTGAGGCCGCCAGCAATCCAGCCAGTCAATTTTGGGCATGTCTCGCTCCCAGCGGATGGGCAGCCATACATACAGCGCCTTGGACGTGTTGGCGGATTGCAGCATGGGACTGTTCATCAGTTCCCGCTTCTCTTCTGGCAGCACATGATACTTTTCGGGTTCAAAATGGGCGGCAATCGCCCGCTCGAACAGGTCAGCTCTGTGGGCATCCACCGGGTAATCCGGTACCCAGCGATCCGCCATGGCGATGAGCTGGTCTGTACCCTCCACGCGGAACACCTTGCTAATCTGGCTGTTGAAGGAAGCGCGGCTATCGTCGTTCACATGCGGATTTCCCAGGGAAACAAAGGGCTCTTCCCAGGAACCCGATACGGCGCTGTCGCTTCTGTTGGGAATGTAGCCGCTCATGCCGCTGGTGAGCATGTACTTTCTGCCCGTATGCTCAAACACGGCAATTCCTTCGCGGGTAAAGGGCGAATGCAGCCCGCCGTATTGGCGGCTGACCTCTTCCTGTACGTTCAGATAATCCGCTGTCAGCGCATAGCCCACCACATCGCTGTGATTGATGCTGACATAGAGATATGCCTTCCCGGATGCAGAATCCTGCACCATATCGAAATCACCCGCCTCGCCGCCCTCCGGCCGCAGACAGGGATTTTCCATCTGATAAGGACCCAGCAAACGCTCCGATGACAGTACGACAAAGCAGGCGTCTTTCCCGGACAGCTTCAGCCACAGCACATAGCGTCCCGTTTGCGGACAGCGCAGGATGTGGGGACGATCTACCCGCTTGGACGGATGCAGCGGCGATGCGGGATCATCCACATCGGGCTCAACAAGGTACCCATCGTCCTGCCAGTTGCACAAATCGCGGGACGAATAAACCTTGATTCCCCAGGTCCATACATCGCTGGCACCGTCGGTATACTCCTTGTCTTCGCCGTACCAGTAGTAGACGCCGTCTTCATAGTAGACAGCGCCGCCGTGGGCCTGGATGGCGTTTCCGTTGGTGTCCAGCCAGGGCTGACCGGGGAAGATGCTTTCCTGACGCATGATTATACCTCCTTGGGAATCTGATTCAAGGCATGGTTCAGTTCCTTGACCACGTCCGGCGTGATAGCCTTTCCGGTCTGCTTGAGCAGCTTTTGCAGAGGCATTTGATCCATCTTGCGTTGAGCGGCCTCAGGAAGTTGAACGTTCTTCGCCACGTCGCCGTAGGAACTGCGCGCTTTGGCCATGATGGCGGTCAGCAGCTTGGCGGCAGCCGGGTTTCGCTTCAAGTCAGCCATGGTGTCCATAATCGAATAATAGCCTTCACGCATTAGCTCCTCGGGCTGATCAAACCAGTTGACCACCTCGCTGCCCTCCATGCGATAAGCCGGATCAGGCGCGTCCACCTTGCAAACGCGGATGGAATCTGTGCAGCTTCCTGCTATGGCTTGAATCTCATGCTCCCCGGTCAGCGGCATATGGAAGCGGGCAATCTTGTCAACCTCCTGTTCACCTATCGACTGTCCGTCCACAAGCAAGGTCACCTTGGGCTGATTGGTGTACACCTTGATTTCCGTTTCGGACTCCGCACGGTTGACGTATCGCCTGCCGCAGAGATGGACAAACGGTTCGTCGGAGAGATAGGCTTTGTAGATGTAGAACGCGTCCTTGCGGATTTTGCGGTCAAAGGTGACAAGCCCTTTCTGATTCTGTCCGGGCTTTCCACCCTCGTTCCGGCCGTCAGCGCCGAAATCAAACATATTCCAGCAGTACATGGCCCAGATATAGGGGCGTTCCTGCCACATTTTCAACATGTGTTCGTGATACACCGCCTGGTAACTCTCCGTCCAATCACCACGTTCCGGGTTAGGCGACTGATAAGCGGGATTGGCGTCCGCGCCGTATTCCGACAGACCGATCACCTCATTCGGATGCTCGGCGTGATAGGCGTCAAACCAGGCGTCGTTATCCTCCAAATCCCCCAGATACCAGCCATAATACAGGTTATAGGAGCGGATGTCAGTCAGGCGCACCAGGGGATGATGGTGATCCAGCATAAAGGCGTGAGCCATGGTCGTTGGCCTGGTTGGATCAAGCCGATGGCAAAGATCGTTCAGCAGCCGGTGATTTTCCATTAAATCATCGTTCACACCGCCAGACGCGGTGATTTCATTGGACAGCCCCCAACAGACAATGGATGGATGATTGCGGCATTGGGTAATCAATTCCCGCATCTGGGACAGCGTGTTCTCGCGACCGTTGGCCATATGTTCAGTGATGTACGGAATCTCCACCCACACGATCATGCCCTTCTGGTCGCACAGATCATAGAAAGCCTGCGCGTGCTGATAATGGGCCAGGCGAATGGTATTGGCCCCCATTTCCAGCATGATGTTCATATCTTCTTCCATCATGGCTTCCGTGATGGCACTGCCAACGCCCTGTCTGTCTTGATGCCGGGCTGCGCCGCACAGGGGATAGCGGCGGCCATTGAGCAAAAAGCCCTGCTGCGGATCAAAGGCAAAGGAACGGCAGCCGAAGGAGGCGCTAACCTGATCGCCGCTGGAAAGCGTTGCGGTTGCGCGATACAGATAGGGGTCGCGCTTACCTTCCCACAGATGCGCATTGGAAATCAGCATCTGTGCCCGCGCCTGATTCCCTTGAACCGCGCCGCGCACTTCACCGATTCCCTCTACGGAAAACACGACCGTTTCTCCGTCGTCTGCGTGCTGGGTGTGGGCTTCCAGCGTCACCAGCGCATCCGGGCCTTGCATTTCCGCCGTCACAAACAGACCGCTGCTGCTGTCTGACAAGTCAAAGCTCACTTTGGGGATCGTTAGCAGCCAAACTGGACGATACAGTCCGCCATAGAAGGTGAAATCGGCTTTCTGCGGATACACCCGGTCGTTTTTGCTGTTGTCCACCGATACCGCAAGAACATTTTCAGCCTGCAAATGATCGGTCAGGTTGACCCGAAAGGTGGCATAGCCTCCATCATGGGTGCAAAGAAGGTTGCCGTTCAAAAACACCTGTGCCGACATGGCCGCACCTTCAAACTCCAGCCAGACTTCTTCTTCCGAGGAATGCGCTGGCATAGGAAAGCGTTTGGCGTACCAGCATCGACCGCGATGATAGTCGTTCCCGCCATCCGTGCCGTCTTGGGCATTCCAGGTGTGGGGCAGCGTAACGGGCTCCGTGGCCGATGCGTCAGCCAGCTCAACGCCCACATCTTCCCGAATAAAGCGCCAATCCGCACAGAAATCCACTTTGCGTCTCATGGAGATGCCTCCTTACTCGTAGTCTTCAATGCGCCATTCATCCTGCCAGTCGATGACGGGCTTGTCTCCCTCAAAACGGATGGGCAGCCACACATAGTCCGACATGGAGGTGTTGGCCTTGCCGTCCTCCGGAATGTGCTTTTTGCGTTCGGGGATGGTCTTGTCCATCTCCGGGTCAAACCAGCTCTGGTATAGCTCGGCGTAATCCTCATAGGCCAGATGCTGATACGCGGGCTGCCAGCGGTCAGCGCAGGCAATGTATAAGTCCTTCTTCCCCAGCACCTTGAAAACGGAGGATATCTGGGAATGGAAGCCTGCAAATAAAAAGTCAAGCCCCAAATGGGACTTGCTGCAAGGAAATTTGG
>ERZ827498.3617-NODE-3617-length-12881-cov-2.618197_pt1 | contig 12881 bp, 7 predicted proteins | sample MGYA00519865_ERZ827498 | MGnify/ENA primary metagenome ERZ827498 (study PRJEB31778, sample SAMEA3449328) | human gut metagenome | biome: human gut; feature: human-associated habitat; material: faeces | place: United Kingdom | collected 2010/2012 ...
TCACTGCTTTTCAGCTTGTACTTAGTATAATTTTCCAATTGCTCACCTTCCTTATGATGATTTTATTTATTAAATGTATCATAAAATGAACTTTTTATCCAGTTTTAATAATAAAAATCATAAATTATTTTTATAAAAAATATATTATAAAGTAAAATTAAAATCTTTAAATTTATATCTATATATAATCTAAATTTGTATTTTTATTTCGTTTATAAGTCATAATCAATTATTTCTTTATGTATAGCTAAAAGCTATATCAAGTTATATTTTTTTAGTCATACTAACTCTCTTATTCTCAAACTACAATTATATTAAGTAATACTTTTGTATTAATTTAAATCTTAAATTGAATAAATATTCATGTTAAAAATAAGGGGGTCTTTAATAATGAATAATAAAAAAGGATTCGCAACTACATCAATTCATGCAGGACATCACAAAAATGCCGCTGGTGCTTTGTCATTACCAATATACCAAACTTCAACATTTGTATTTGATAGTGCCGAACAAGGTGGTAGAAGATTTGCTGGAGAAGAAGAAGGATACATATATTCTAGATTAGGAAATCCAACTAATACTTCTCTTGAACAAAAAGTAGCCGCTTTAGAAGGTGGAGAAGCTGCTGCATCTACTGCTTCTGGTATGGGCGCTATATCTTCTGCATTATGGACAGCTTTAAAAGCTGGTGATCATGTTCTTGCTTGTGACACACTTTATGGTTGTACCCAAGCATTACTTAGCAAAGGACTTACTAAATTCGGAATCGAAGTTGATTTCGTAGACTTATCTAATTTAGATTTAATGAAAGAAAAAATGAAAGACAACACTAGAGTTGTTTATTTAGAAACACCTGCTAATCCAACTTTAAAAATTTGTGATATAGAAGCAATTTCAAAAATTGCACACGAAAAAGAAGGTACTATAGTTATGGTCGATAATACTTTCTGTTCTCCATATATTCAAAGACCACTTGAATTAGGTGCTGATGTTGTTTTACATTCTGCAACTAAATATTTAAACGGTCATGGTGATGTTATCGCTGGTTTTGTTGTTGGTAGCAGTGAATTTATAACTGCTGTTAAAATGGAAGGTATCAAAGATTTTACAGGTGCTGTACTTAGCCCTAACGATGCATTCTTAATCAATAGAGGTCTTAAAACTCTTGAAATCAGAATGGAAAAACACTGTGCAAATGCAATGAAGGTAGCAGAATTCTTACAAAGTCATCCTGCTATAGAATCTATACTTTATCCTGGATTAAAAGACTTCCCACAATACGATTTAGCTAAAAAACAAATGTCACTTCCAGGTGCTATGATTTCATTTGAAGTTAAAGGTGGAATCGAAGCCGGTGCAAAATTAATGAATACACTAGAACTTTGTACATTAGCAGTTAGTTTAGGTGATGCTGAAACATTAATCGAGCATCCAGCATCAATGACTCACTCTCCTTGTACTCCAGAAGAAAGAGCTGCTGCAAATATCACAGATGGTTTGGTAAGACTTTCTGTTGGACTTGAAGATGCTGATGATATAATTGCTGATTTAAAACAAGCACTAGATAAATTAGTTTAAAATATTCTTTATTTTAAATATATAACTATAAAAGCCATGGGGTTAATTTTCCCCATGGCCCTTTTACTTTGTTTAAATTAAATTTTTATTATCTTAAAAAGAAATAATAACCTAAAAGTATTATACCAAGTATAATTCTATACCATCCAAATACTTTGAAGTCGTGTTTCTTTATGTAGCCCACAAGGAACTTAATTGCTAATATTGATACTATAAATGCTACTATACTTCCTACAGATAATATAATCATTTCAAATCCTGTAAATACAAATCCGAATTTAACTAATTTAAGTAAACTAGCTCCGAACATAACTGGTATTGCTAGGAAGAATGTAAATTCTGCTGCTACTTCTCTTGATACTCCTATTAATAAAGCACCTAATATTGTTGCTCCTGAACGTGAAGTCCCTGGGAAAACTGCAGCTATAACTTGGAATAAACCAATTATTATAGCCATTTTGAATGTTAATTGATCCATATCTGTTGCCACAGGTATTTTCCCTTTGTTGTAGTTTTCAACAACTATAAAGAATATACCAAATAGAATTAACATTATCGCTACTGTTTGGAAGTTATAGAATAACTCATTAACCTTATCATCAAACAATAGGCCTATAACTGCAGCTGGTAAACATGCAATTATTACTTTAATCCACATTATGATTATACTCTTCTGTACAAATGGTTTCTTTTTAAATGAAAAAGGAAAAATCTTTTTCCAATATAAAACTACTACCGCCATGATTGCACCTAATTGTATAACTACAAAGAACATTTCCTTAAACGCTGGAGACATATTTAGTTGTAAAAATTCATCAACTAATATCATATGTCCTGTACTACTTACTGGAAGCCATTCTGTAATCCCCTCGATTATACCCAGAATAATGGCTTTAATTATTTCGATAAACTCCATAATTCACCTCTCGTTATATTTTATTTATTTTTCAATTTTACATTAAAATATCCTGCTAAAAACAGGATATTTCACTTTTTATTAAAATAATATTTTTAATATCTATAGTATAACATCAAAATATAGCATTTTTATTACAAATAATTAAATTTTTGATAAACTTTAGTCTATAAATGTTACTACATCTTCTAATGGAAGTCTTGGTGGTTGTGGTGCGCTTGAATCTTCTGGAACACCAACTGGGATTAAAGCCATTAACTCTCCTTTTGTTTCATCATGGCCCATTACTTCATATATTTTATCTCTAGAATGTACTGGTCCTGTCATGTAGCAAGCACCATATCCCATATTTGCAGCCGCTAATAATAAGTTTTCAACTGCTGCCCCTATAGTTTGTATTTCTGCTTGACTAGATGTTGCCATGTTGTATAACTCTTTACATTCTGGTTTATCTTTTAATATTTTATATTCTACCGTTTTATATGGTTTTGCATAAACTAAAACAAGAACTGGTGCATTTTTAAACACTGTATAGTATTTTAAAAATTTACTCATATTAGCTTGGTCTTTTTCATTATCTGCTAAATTTGCGATTTCCATATGTCTATCGCCAACAACTTTAGCTATTTCTTCTATTTTTTCTTTTGTATATAAATTCTAAGTTTGTCATTTGTATATCTCCTGCCTTTTTATTTTCTATATCAACCAAATCTATTTTATACTAATAATAAAATTTTTACTATAATCTTTTATGAATTTATTTCATTTAATATTTTATTAATTTTTAAGCCTAAAGTTCAAATCGAGTCACATTACCCTTTTCATCTTGTAATGTCATAACTTCTAATCCTGGGTAATTCCTAAATAACCATTTTACCTCTGTCATAGCGTCACTCACTTGTTGTTTATTCATCTTCTTTATAAACATACTATGTGCTATTTCTTCAAATTCCTTACTATTCATGTAATTTCTTATAAAAGTATAAGCAATTGCATTCGGAATATTGTTAACACTTCCCTTTCCTCTATTAAATTTCTGTTTATACATTTTCATATACATCACTCCTAAATATATATTTCCCAATATTAGATTTTTAATAGTATACCTAGTCCTACTTAACTTAATATCTTATATATATTTATTTTAAATATTTTAATTTTATGAACATAAATTAGTAGAATAACCTCTTTTTTACACAAAAAAGCTATATGGAATTATCCATATAGCTTTTTATTAGAATATATATATTTTATTAAGATGCTATTTTATTTTCTCCATCCAAATCCTGGTCATCTATTCTATATTTTTGCCATTCTTTAAATGTAAATATCATAAGTGTAGTTACGTTTATTCCACAAAGTACGAATAAAAGTAGATCTACTGCTTCAAATACTACGTTTGCACCGAATACTGCTAAAGTTCCTGATACAATTACTAATATTAAATATATTGCTATATTTCTATTTATAGGGTTAGTTTTAAATAATTTTGTCATGTAATAATATGAACCTAATATTGTAGTTAAAGCTGATAAAACAGTAAATATTGAGAATACTATTAATCCGAAAACTCCTGTTACATCTTGTGCTGTTTCAAATAATTGTGTCAATCTTGTTACTGTATCTGCTGGGAAGTGTATTATTCCATTTCTAACACCATATGATGCTATATAAGAAGTAACTATTATTGCAACAAATACTGTAACAATTGTTGGTATTAATGCTATCATAGCTGCTTCCCTAGGTTTTGAATCAGATTCTTGTGCTGCCATTGCTAATGCACCTAAACCAGTCTCAGCTGTTTGAATTATTTTTTGCATACCTAATATAAATCCTAGTGGAACCCCAATCATTGCATTTACAGGATTTCTCATACCTTCTAGCATTCCATTTAAATACGTAGGTATAAATGATGCAGTTTTTATTACGAATATTGTAAAGAATATGAAGTATAAAGCTACTGCTGTACCTATCATATATGTCATAGCATTCATAAATATTTCATGTCTCTTAGATAATACTAAAAGTGCAACAACTATTATTACTGGCACTATGATAAATAAATATCTTTGAATATTAGTAGTTTCTATTCCCATAAATTTAGATGCTACTATTGCAGTAACTGAATCTATTCCACTGAATTGGAATCCACCAAATCCGAATACTGCTAACGCTACGAAACATATCGCATAAAACATCCCCAATTTAGGACTTATTATAGTTGATATATATTCTCTCGGAATTTTACCCATTATTTTTGAATTTAATGTTTCTGAATAAGAAACTGGAACCATTATTAGTGCTCCTATTAATGCCCATATTGCCAGTGCCTCTATATTATGTTGCCCAGCAGCGTATAATTTTGATAACGCTCCCATAACACCTACAACAGCACCTGTACCTATCATTGCACCAAGCGAAATTGCAGCTGGCCCTATAGCATTTTTAAGTTTTAATGTAGATGGATATGATGCTTTTTTCTGTACTATAAATATTGTTCTTATTGAAGTTATAGCTCCTACTACCAATATAAATGGTAAAAATACAGGCCATATCGCATCCGAAATATTAGTTATAATATGTTCTAATTTTAATAAAAAATCTGCCATTTATTTTTTATTTGCTACTAAACTTAAAGCAGCTCTCCTTTCGTAAATTATTTTTATTTAGGTCGATTAATATAATATTATAAATTTTATAATTAAATTCGATAAATTTATATTAATTTCGACATTGTGATAGTATAATAAATTTTAACAAATACATATTTTTAGTGTCAATAAAATTTTACATACTTTTAGTATCCATTATTTTGCATATATTTATTTTCTCTGATACCTCCTTTTTTATACATTATTATTGAGTATATTTTTATATACAAATGCTTATTCAAAGTTATTTCAATGGATACATAATTTCACATATAAACTAAATACTATTTCTGGTTTTAGCTTTTATCTTGAAATTTAATAAAAATATGTTATCCTAATATTAATTATTTTAAATTTAAATTCATATTTTATTAATATTTTTATTATATATTATGTCTATATTGTTTATATTTCGGTAATAATAAGTAAACAATACTTATTAATTTAATAAATACAAAAGGAGAAGTAATGATGGAAAATACAAAAACAAAAAAACCATTCTTCTATGGTTGGATAATAGTCGTGGCTTGTATGCTTATCCAAGCTGTTCCCTATGGTATAGCAACAAATGTACAACCACAATTTATTAACTTCGTAACTAGTGCAGAAGGTTTTACATTAACACAATTCTCTCTATTATTCACAATAGGTACAATTGTGTCAGCAATAGCATCACCTTATATAGGTAAAATACTATCTGATCCAAAAACAAATATAAAATTAGTTTATCTTATAGGTTCAGTACTATGTGGTGGTGGATTTGCACTATTTTCATTAGCTGGCGGAAATCTATGGGCTTACTATGGAATTTCGGCTTTAGTTCAAGTTGGTACTTCTATAGTATCTGCTATAGGTGTTCCATTACTATTAAATGCATGGTTCAAAGAAAACAAAGGTTTAGCTATGGGACTAGCATTCTCTGGTAGTGGTATCGGTAATATATTTTTACAACAAGCAGCAGCTAGACTACTTAGTAATCCAAACTATGGTTATGCAAAAGCATATCTTATATTCGGTATAATATCACTTGTAGTATCAGTGCTAATTTCTATTTTCATGGTTAGATTACCAAAAGGACCAGAAGAATTAGCTGCTAATGTTCCTAGAAAAAAAGAAAAAGATAATAATCCAAAAACTTCTATAACAAAATGGGGTTATGCTCTTAAAGAAGTAACTCAAATGAAATTATTCTGGGTATTAGCTGTTGGATTCATATTCGTTGGTTTCTATGTAAGTGGTATGTCAGTACAATATACATCTTATTTATATAAATCTGGCTTTAATGCTACTTACGTTGCTAATATAGGTTCAATCTTTGCATTATTCTCTATATTAGGAAACCTAAGTGGTGGATTATTCTTTGATAAATTAGGTATTAAAAAGACACTTTTATTATCAGGTGTAATGGTTATATTATGCGGTATATGTTTAATATTCATCCCTTCTATACCTGCTTTAGGATACTTATTCGCTATACTATTAGGAACTACTATCTTTGCATATATCATAGGACCATCTTATTTAACAGGTGCTCTTTTTGGAGATAGAGAATTTGGTACTATATTAGGTATAGTTCAAGTATTCTTTGCTATAGGATATGCACTTGGTACTGTTCTTTTCGGTATGAGTGTTGATAAATTTGGATACTTAACATCTTGGGTAATTACAACAATATATGCAGCAATCGCATATGCTTGTTTATTAATTGCATCAGTTGGTATAGCAAAACACAACAAAGAACAAAATGTTACTGAGACTAAAAAAATAGCTTAATTTCAAATAAATAAAAACTCTACAAATAGTTAATTTCTATCTGTAGAGTTTTTTATTTTGTATTCTCTTAAATTTATCCCATTTTTTTACACAAAATGCTATACTTATAATATTGACCAAACAGTCAATATTAATAAAATTTAAAGCGAGGTGAAATTTTTGTTACCAAAATTCAGTGTAAAAAAACCATTAACAGTATTCGTAGCTATGATTTTAGTACTTGTTTTAGGTGTTGTTTCATTTACAAAAATGACAACTGATTTGCTACCTAGCATGAACCTTCCTTATGTAATTGCATATACTCCATATCCTGGAGCAAGTCCTGAAAAAGTTGAAAATACTGTTACGAATCCTTTAGAAGAAGTTTTCTCTACAGTAAGTGGTGTTGAAAATGTTACTTCTATATCAAATGAAAATGTAAGTATGGTTATACTTGAGTTTTCACAAGATACAAATATGGACTCTGCAATGATAGACCTTAATGGACAAGTCGATTTAGTCAAAAGTAAGTTTGACGATACTGTAGGTTCCACTACCCTTATGAAATTAAATCCAGATATGATGCCGATAATGATGGTCAGCGTCGATGTGGATGGAATGTCCCAAGAAGAAATCTCTACATATGTTAATGATGAAATCATACCTAGTTTAGAGCGTATTGAAGGCGTCGCATCAGTAAGTGCAACTGGACTTGTAGAAAGTCAGTTACAAATCACTTTAGACACGGATAAAATAGATTCTCTAAATAAAAAAATCAAAGCTAATATCAATTCTGAATTAGATAAAAACGAAAAGAAAATAGATGATGGTATCTCTAAATTAGACAAAAGTGAAAAAGAACTTGATAAAAAAAGCCAAGAACAGATATCAAAATTATCTGAAGCTAGTGTTGAATTAGAATCAGGTTTATCCCAATTATCATCTGCTATCGCTCAAATCCAAATGATGGACTCGGTTGGAGATTCTTTAAATCCTACTATTTCTGATGCTAAAAAGGCCCTTAATGACAGTGAATCAAAATTAAAAGATTTTAAAAATAAATTAAAAATCGCTGAACAAAACGGTCTTGATACTTCTATATTAAAAGAAAATATAGCCTCTTTAGAATCAACTATAAAAACTATAAAAATTTCTATAGAAAATGCAGAAAAAGGATTGAATAGTTCTTCAGCTTCCCTTGGCCAACTACAAGCTCAACAAAAAGAGTTGAAATCCCAAAAGAAACAACTTGAAACAGCAAAATCAACATTAAATCAAGAGCTAACAAAAGCTTCAATTAAGATTATTCAAGGGAAAGCTCAACTTGAATCTGCAAAACAAGAATTAAATAAATCTAGGGAAGAAGCATTAAAATCAGCTGATTTATCAAGCAAGATTACTCCTGATATGATTAACTCTGTTCTTACAGCAGAAAACTTCTCTATGCCTGCAGGCTATGTTTCTGATGATACGAAACAATATTCTGTTAAAGTCGGTGATAAATTTACTTCTATTGACCAAGTCGAGGATTTACTTCTTATGTCTATCGATGGTATTGGTGATATTTATTTAAAAGACATTGCTGATATTAAGTATGAAAACAATGTAAGTAAATCTTATACAAACGTAAACGGAAACCCAGGTATAATGTTATCTATTGAAAAAACTAGTACAGCATCTACTTCTTCAGTCTGCGATAAATTAAATCAAACTATAGATTCTTTAACTAATGGAAACGATAAATTACATATCCTTTCTCTAATGGATCAAGGAATCTATATAGATATGGTTATTAACAGTATTTTAGACAACCTACTTTATGGTGGTATATTAGCAATAATCGTACTTTTAGTATTTTTAAGAAGTATTAAACCTACAGTTATAATAGCTTTCAGTATCCCTATGAGTTTATTATTCGCAGTAGTTTTAATGTACTTCACAGATATATCTCTAAATATGATTTCACTATCTGGTCTATCACTAGGTGTAGGTATGCTTGTCGACAACAGTATAGTCGTTATCGAAAATATTTATAGAATGAGAAATAACGGGGTTAGTAGATATAAAGCTGCAGTTTATGGAGCTAAACAAGTTTCCGGAGCTATTTTTGCTTCTACTTTAACAACTATATGTGTATTCCTACCAATAGTATTTACTGATGGTATTACAAAACAAATATTTACGGATATGGGACTTACTATAGCATATTCATTAATCGCAAGTTTAATAATAGCCTTAACTCTAGTTCCTTGCATGGCTTCAAAATTATTAACTTCTGCTGATGAAAAAGAACATAGATGGTTCGATAAATTTGTAGATTTCTATGAAACATTACTAGAAAAAGCACTTAATCATAAATCAATTGTTCTTATTGGTGCATTAATTCTTTTATGCTTTGCTGGATTTAGCGCAACAAGAATGGGAACTGCATTTATGCCTGATATGAGTTCTACACAAATGACAGCGACTATCTCTCCAAAAGAAGGTCAAGAACTTACAGATGATGATTTACAAAAAATTAGTGATGATTTCGTTAAAATAGTTGGTAAAATCGATGATGTTGAAGGTGTTGGTGCGATGAATGGTTCTGGAACTATGATTGGTATGTCCTCTTCTGGTTCTTCAAATAGTATGTCTGTCTATATTGTATTAAAAGAAGATATGAAACATTCAAATAAAGAAATTGCCAAAATGATAAAAGACGATACTTCTTCCTTAAACTGCGATATATCAGTGAATGAATCTACTATGGATATGGGAAGTATGGTCGGTTCTGGAATAAACATTCAAATTAAGGGTGATAATTTGGATAAACTTCAAGATATATCTAAAGATATGGTAGATATATTAAAAAATACTGATGGTGCAATTGATATAAAAAGTAGTTTAGATAATTCAGAAGTTGAACAACGTGTTTCTGTTAATAAAGACGAAGCTATGAAATACGGCCTTACAGTTGCTCAAGTTTATCAACAAATTTCCGAAAAATTAAAATCTGAAACAACTTCTACAACTATAACTTCAAATAGTAACGATTTAGCTGTAGTTATAAAAAATAATGCTTCTGAAACAACGATAAAAGATTTAAAATTATTAGAAATAAAAGGTACAAAAAATAATAAAGATGCTAAAGTAAAATTAAATAAAATAGCTACTATAACTAATGCCACTACCCCAGCATCAATAAATCACAAAAACCAAACTCGTTATATGACAGTATCTGCATCAGTTGATGAAGATCACAACATAGGACTTATAAGTCGTGATATTCAATCAAAAATTGATGATTACAATACTCCTAATGGTTATGAGGTTGAATTAACTGGCGAAAATGAAACAATAAATAGTACTATGAAGGATTTAGTTCTTATGATACTTCTTGCAATAGTGTTTATTTATTTAATAATGGTTGCCCAATTCCAATCACTATTATCTCCATTTATCGTAATGTTCACTATCCCTCTTGCATTTACTGGAGGTTTATTAGGATTGTTAGTTACAAGACAAATCTTAAGTGTAACATCTATGCTTGGTTTCCTAATTCTTGCTGGTATAGTTGTTAACAACGGTATAGTTTTTGTCGACTATGTAAACCAATTACGCCTTGATGGTGTTGATAAACGAACTGCATTATTAGAAACTGGTCGAGCTCGTATAAGACCAATACTTATGACTGCAATGACTACAATACTTGCTATGTCAACTATGGCCCTAGGTGTTGGTATGGGTTCTGAATTATCACAAGGTTTATCTATAGTTACAATCGGTGGGTTATTATATGCCACTTTATTAACATTATTTATCGTTCCAATTTTATACGATATCTTCCATAGAAGAGAGATGAAGAAAATTATAATAGATGATGAAGATTAATATGCATTATACTGAAAAGAACTTTTAGTATTTAAATCATTAAAAAATTAATTTCAATTAAAAAGGGACTTGCAAATTGAATTATTCAATAAGTTAGTCCCTTTTTTGTTTAATATTTATATAATAAGGAAAACTGAATTCTATAATGATATGACTTTACTCATTAATTCGTTACTTCTCTTTATGAACAAGTCTAGTTCCTCTGCTCCCAATTCTTTATTAGCAAGTAATGCTAAGTCTACTATTTGATTACAGATTACATCTACAGCTTCTTTCTTAGTTTCGTCATCTCTTAAAGATAATACTTTTTTGATTAATGGATTTCTATCATTTATAACTAAAGTTTTTTCTTCTTTTAAATCAAATCCATAGTCTAATCCAGCGAATCTAGATTGCATTTCCATCATTCTTCTTGATTCTTCTGAAATTAAGATAACCGCTGGTGTATCTTCTTTCTTTAAGCTTTCAACTGAATATTTTTGAACTCTATCGCCTATTTTTTCTTTGAAGAAGTTTACTATTTCTTCATCAGCTTTTTCATCTTTTTCTTCATCTTTATCTTTTAATACATCTGATAAATCTGAGTCTATTCTCTTGAATCTTACGCCACTTTCTTTATATTCAAGGAATGTAATAAAGTTGTTATCTATTGTGCAATCTAATATAACTGCATTTAAGTCATATTCTTTAAATAGTTTGATATATTGAGATTGTTGTTCTTTATCTACAACATAGAATACTTTGTTTTCGTGTTTATCTTTTGCATATTCTAAGTAATCTTTTAATGTTATATATTTTCCATCAAGATCTTTATATAATATGTATTCTTTTATTTTGTCATAGAAGCCTTCATCTTTTAAGCAACCGTATTTGATGAATACTTGTATATCATCCCAGAAACTTTCGTATTTTTCTCTTTCATTTTTGCAAAGTGATTTTAATTTATCTGCAACTTTCTTAACTATATGTTTAGAAATTTTGCTTACATCTCTATCATTTTGTAAGAAACTTCTTGATACGTTAAGTGGTAAGTCTGGGCAGTCGATTACACCTTTTAATAATAATAGGAATTCTGGTATAACTTCTTTGATATTATCTGCTACGAATACTTGGTTGTTATATAATTTAACTTTACCCTCAACTAATTCAAATTCATTTTTTAGTTTAGGGAAGTATAAAATTCCTTTTAAGTTAAATGGATAATCCACATTTAAATGAATCCAGAATAATGGTTCATCAAAAACGTTGAATACTTGTTGATAGAATTTTATATATTCCTCATCAGTACAATCTTTAGGTGATTTTAACCATAATGGGTTAGTATCATTAAGTGGTACTGGTTTTATTTCTTCTTTAGGTTCTTCTTCTGAAGTTTCGTTATCAGCACCTTCTTGAGCTTTTTTAGCTGCTTCCTCTGCTTTTTTCTTAGCTTCTTCTTCTAGTTTATCTGTATTTTCTACATATATTTCAACAGGTAGGAATGAACAATATTTCTTAATTATACTTCTTAAATGATATTCATCTAAAAATTCTTCGCTGTCTTCTGCTAAAGTAAGAATTATTGTTGTACCTCTTTCTGTTCTTGTTCCATCTTCAGTTATTTCAAATTGCATACCATCTGCTGATTGCCATCTGATAGGTTTTGCTCCTGGGACAAATGAAAGTGTATCTATTTCAACATTGCTAGATACCATAAATGCAGAATAGAACCCTAAACCGAAGTGTCCTATTATGTCATTTGATTCTTCCATTTTATCTTTATATTTATTAAAGAAATCTTCTGCTCCTGAAAAAGCAACTTGATTTATGTATTTATCTATTTCATCTGCAGTCATACCTATACCATTATCACTAAATGATAGTGTTTTATTTTTCTTGCTAACTGCAACAGTTATTTTATAAGGTTTGTCATCGCCATCAGTTTCCCCCAATGCTACTAATCTTTTATGTTTGCTAACTGCATCACAACCATTACTGATTAATTCTCTTATAAATATGTCCTTATCAGAATATAACCATTTTTTAATTATTGGAAAAATATTTTCAGTGTCTATTGATATACTTCCTTGTTTTAATGCCATAAGTCTAACCTCCCATAAATTTATATTATT
>ERZ827498.3629-NODE-3629-length-12837-cov-2.692615_pt1 | contig 12837 bp, 15 predicted proteins | sample MGYA00519865_ERZ827498 | MGnify/ENA primary metagenome ERZ827498 (study PRJEB31778, sample SAMEA3449328) | human gut metagenome | biome: human gut; feature: human-associated habitat; material: faeces | place: United Kingdom | collected 2010/2012 ...
TCGATGTTCTCGATGCTTTCGTCGCCGAGCTTCATGATAGCTCCCTTGCCGTAGTCCTTTTCTATTTTCGACATTGCGTTCTGCAATGCTTTCAGTTTTTCGTTTGATACAGGCATGTGTTCGCCTGCGCCTTTCTTCGCGTTCATATTTCGTGTCTTTATTTTTTCAAATCCAAAATCTGGCGGGCGCTGTCTTTGGTGTTCACCTTGTTGATGATGTCGGTGATTACGCCGTTTTCATCCGTGAGGAATGTGGTGCGCACTGTGCCCATGCTTTCTCGTCCGCACATTTTTTTCAATTGCCATACGCCGAAGGCTTCGTTCATGCGCAGGTCAGTGTCGGCGATGAGTGTGAACGGTAGTTCGTGCTTGGCAGCAAACTTCTGGTGTGAAGCCGCGCTGTCTTTGCTGATGCCGATGACTTCGAAGCCGGCGGCACGGAGTTCGGCATAGCCGTCACGAAGACTGCATGCTTCAGCCGTACATCCCGGAGTGTTGTCCTTCGGGTAGAAATAGATGGCAAGTTTCTTTCCGGCAAAGTCGGAAGCCTTTACCTCTGCACCTTCTGCATTGATGCCTAATATTTCGGGTATTTTGTCTCCAATTTTCATAGTCGTGTTGTTTTTTCTGTTACAAAATTCCTTATTTATTGGGCGTGTATTATGCCCAATAAATATAAAAAGTGTTTTTATTTGTTCATCTCTACCTTATGGGTAGGAGGTAAAGTTGCGTTTCTGCGGTTGACTGATTCTACCACTTTTTGTGCCAGTTCGTTGAACGCCAGTCCGGAAACACTGTTCTGCAAAGCCGCCGGTGTTCCGTTGTCGCCGCCGTCGCAGATGCTTGCCACCAGCGGAATCTGTGCAAGCAGTTCCACGTTCAGTTTTTCAGCCAGGCGCTTGCCGCCACCGTTTCCAAAGATATAGTATTTTTCATCCGGGTGTTCAGCCGGTGTAAACCATGCCATGTTTTCCACGATGCCCAATATGGGGATGTTCATGAGCTCCGCCATGCGCACCGCCTTGGCAACTACCATGGAGACCAGGCTCTGAGGGGAAGTGACGACTATTATGCCGTCTACAGGCAGGCTCTGGAATACTGTCAGTGGTACGTCGCCGGTTCCCGGAGGCATGTCGACGTACATGTAGTCTATATCCTTCCAGACCACCTCGGTCCAGAACTGCTTGACGACGCCCGCTATGACGGGGCCGCGCCATACTACGGGGTCGGTATCGGACTCAAGCAGCAGGTTTATGGACATGATATCAACGCCGTTACCGCTCCTGCAGGGGAAGATGTGGTTCTTGCCGTCTCCCAGTGCGTGCTCTTTGATGCCGAACATCCTGGGTATGGAGGGGCCGGTTATGTCCGCATCCAATACGGCGGTGTTGAAGCCCCGCTTATTGGTGGCGGAGGCCATCATGGAGGTGACAAGGGACTTGCCTACACCACCCTTGCCGCTCACTATGCCTATGGCCTTCTTCACCCTGCTGAATTCGTTAAGCTGCTCCTTGGGTATTTCGCGGGAGCCGCAGTCCTTCTGGCCGCAGCTGCTGCAATCATGGCTGCATTCGCTCATTTTTTCGCCTTTCTCCCGCCGCTTTTGCGCCGGGTCGTATATGCAATAAACTAATGATACAATATTACAGCACTTTTTGCCGCGCGTCAAACAGATAGATTAAAGGCGGGGCGGAATAAATATGTAAAAATGTAGTGAAATAGTGGTATAATATGTGATATCATATAATGCGGTTTGCCGGGTATGCCGTCCGGACGCCGCGGTACATATAATATAGTGCGGGGATACCCCCGACGAAATATGATACGGAGAGATGATAAATGATATATCTTGACAATAGCGCTACCACACGCACCATGGGCGTTGCGGCGGAAGCGGCTAAAAAATATATGACGGAAGAATTCTTCAATCCTGCGGCGGCCTATTCTCCCGCAGTGCGCGAGGAAAGGGCGGTAAACGGCGCGCGAAAGACAATAGGCAGCGCCATAAACGCGGGGCCGGACGAGATAATATTCACCTCAGGCGGCACCGAGAGCAACAATATGGCAATACTCGGATCCCTTAAAGCAATGCGGGGCAGAGGCAGGATAATAGTCGGCTCGACCGAGCATCCTTCGGTATATGAGGTATATAAATCCCTTGCCTGCCAGTACGACGTTGTCGAAGCGCCGGTAGACAATACCGGCACGATAGACCTGAAAAGGCTGGAGAGCCTCATCACCCCGGACACCCGCCTTGTATCCGTGATGCAGGTGAATAACGAGGTGGGCGCCGTGAACGACGCCGAGGCGATACGCAGGATGCTCAGACGCAGGGCTCCGGAGACGCTGCTCCATGTAGACGGCGTCCAGGGCTTTTTGAAGGTGCCCTTTGATGCGAAAAATTGCGACCTGTATTCCATAAGCGGGCATAAGATACACGCCCCTAAGGGCATCGGCGCGCTGTACCTCAGGCAGGGCACAAAGTTCGCAGGCGGCCAGATAGGCGGAGGGCAGGAAAAGAACCTGCGCAGCGGCACTACCAACACGCCCGGCATAATGGGTATGGAGGCTGCCGTAAGGAACTATCTGGATAATATAGACGAATATCGCTGCGCCATGCGATCCTGCAAGATGCGCCTTGCGAAAAACCTTACAGAGCTGCCGGACGTGCTGCTTAACGGCCCCGCACCGGAGCAGGGCGCCCCCCATATACTCAACGCTTCATTTATGGGCGTCCGCGGCGAGGTGCTGCTGCACGCTCTGGAGGAGAAGGAGATATATGTATCCACAGGCTCCGCCTGCTCTGCCCACAAAAAGGGCAGGAACCGGATACTCAACGCCATGGGTGTAATTGGAGATAGACAGGAAGGCGCCATACGCTTCAGCTTCTTCCCATTTAATACTATCGAAGAGATGGACGTTGTGGCGGAGGAAATCTCAACCATAATAGCCATGCTGCGCCGGTTCAAGCGCAGATAATACCAATACTGAAAGCATTGCTCCTGCCGGGCAACCCGGCGGGAGATATATACGGAGGATTTATGGAAAACGTATTGCTGGTCCGCTACGGCGAAATTCACCTCAAAGGACTTAACCGCCCTTTCTTCGAGCGCAAGCTCGTCGAAGGAATAAAGCACGCTCTTTCGGATCTGGGCGCTACTGTGCGCATGGAGCAGGGGAGAATATTCGTGCTGGGTATAAAGGATAAGGACAGGGATGAGGCGGTGGACAGGCTCACAAGGGTGTTCGGCATACATTCCATAAGCCCCGCCATAGCCGTAGAGAAGGAATGGGGCGCCATAGCCGATAGCGCGATGGAGCTCATGCGGCGCGCCCTCGGGGAGAGCCGAAGTGCGACCTTTAAGGTTATGGCCCGCCGTGCCGACAAGCGCTTTCCGATGAACAGCGAGGAGATTAACCGGGAGCTGGGCCACGTGCTGCTTGAGAGCTTTTCCGGCTTCAGCGTAGACGTGCATTCCCCAAAGATAAAGATGTGCGTTGAAATACGCGAAAAGGCGTATCTTTACTGCGAGGAGATACCCGGCGCAAACGGCATGCCTACCGGCACCGCCGGCCGCGCCGCGCTGCTCATATCCGGCGGTATAGACAGCCCCGTTGCGGGCTACCTCATGGCAAAGCGCGGCCTTGAGCTTTCCGCCGTACACTTTTATAGCTATCCATACACCAGCGAAAGGGCAAGGGATAAGGTAGTGGATCTTACCGGACTCGTTGCCAGGTACTCCGGTCCCATAAGGCTGCATCTGGTGCCATTTACCGAGATACAGCTTGCCATTTACGAGCAATGTCCTCCAAAGGAGACCACGGTACTCATGCGCAGGCTCATGATGAAGATAGCGGAGCGCTGGGCAAGGGAAGACGGCGCGCTGGCACTTATCACGGGCGAGGCCCTTGGTCAGGTGGCAAGCCAGACCCTGGAGAGCCTTTGCGTAACGGACGATGCGGTGGATATGCCGGTATTCCGTCCTCTTATAGGGTTTGACAAGGACGATATAATAGATATAGCGAAGAAGATAAATACATTCAATACCTCCATACTGCCGTATGAGGACTGCTGCACCGTATTTGTGCCCCAACACCCCGTCACAAAGCCCAAGGTGGAGGATCTTCGCAACAGCGAGGCAATGGTGGACTTCGAGTGCATGATACAGAAGGCCATGGCGGATACGGAGACGCTCATAGTGACCCAGAGCGGCAGCGAAAAGGCGGAGGCGTAAGGCAGAAAAGTAAATACATAATATGTTAACCTTTTCTTAACAAAAATATATTATGCCGATGCTATAATACTAACAGTAAAAGCTCGAAAGGAGGGGCGATAAAATGAAAAAAAGCATCACGAGCGGCCTGATTGCGGCAGCGGCTGCAATCATGCTTTGCGGCTGTGAATCCGCCCCTGCGGCAGAGTTCCAGCCTTCCTTTGAAAAAAGCTCAAAGGCAGTTCCGGCGGCAACCTTCGCCCCGGAGGTATTTGAAGTTGTAAAAGAATACAATTCAAGCCAGGTGGCTGTAAGCGCACCCGCGGAGGAAGATGACATTTATGCGCCGGTGACGATCTCCCGCTGCGCATACTGTGAAAACAACTGCTGCATAGTGTATCCTGCGCTCCAGAACGAGCCTACTGCGGACATGATAAACGCCTCCATGCGCGAAAATATTATGGCTAAGGCGAAAAAGCTGGATATGGCGGTATTTACCGAATACCGGGTAGAATACAACCGCAACGGAATATTCTCGGTGCGGATATTCATGTATGACCTTTACGATGAAAGCAACACCTGCCTTGGCAGCATGGCCCTGACTTACGATGTGGCGACGGGAGCTCTGTGCAAGATCAGCGACCTTTTCGATGAGAACAATCAGTATTGGCGGGGCCGTATACCGGATATGATAACCGCGCAGGCCAAAGATTCCGACATGCTGCTACTCAACGATCTGCTGCCCATAGACGACGACAGGGAGTTTTATATAACCGAGGACGGCATAGTCATCGTATACAACAAATACGAGATAACCACCGCGTCAGAAGGCGAGCCGGAATTCGAGATACAGGTGGAGGACGTAAAGGAATATGTGGGCGATGCCAGCGTGCTGAACGTATTCATAGCGCCCGATGATACGCCCGCGCCTACGCCGGAAACAACTCCTGACCTTACAACGGAGCCTTTGGCCGAGCCGGCAGGAGAATCGGAGGCTGTCCCATCGTCCGCGCCCGAAACGACGATCACGCCCACTCCTACCCCAACCCCAACTCCAACTCCAATGCCGGAGCTGAGGACCTTTGCGGAGGTGAATAGATAATGCGGTGCAGCTGCAAGGCCTGCGGAACCTATATGGTACAGACTGAGAGAGGGCTGTTCAGCGGCTGTCAGTGCCCAGAGTGCGGCAACATATGCCGGGACTGCATGGGCAGCGTAGATTCTCCGCTTACGCCGGACCAGCTTCGCGAAAGATTCAGCAGCATGAAGCTCGACGCTGTTACCGCTGAGCCGGCGGATCCGCCCGAATGGGTGGAGCGGCCCAGCGAATGGCAGAAAATGCTATAGCCAAAAACAGGTAAAAGGCCATCTCCTTATCGGGACGGCCTTTTTTGCTGCCGCATTTTAAGTTGCGCGGGCAGGTTTTGTGGTATACTATCTATGTATGCAGAGACTGATTAAAAGCCGGTCTGCTGTTTGAGCTGCTGCATCTTGCTGCGAGCCGTCTGAACGTCGGATCCCGGAGCCTGTTTGGTGTCGTACATCTGACGTTTGTGCATCTCGTCAAACACGGCGAACTGGTCGGCGGAGCATTCCGCCAGGTTGCTCATAAGCAGTTCTCTCAGGTTTGTGCAGGAGGATTCGGTTATTCCGCTTGCGTAGTCCTTTACCAGATCCTTTTCCTGGGTGAGAAGATCGGTAAGAAGTTCCTGCTGGTTCATACTGGTATGATTCGTCATATGTCACTCCTTTTGCAGTTACTGGTGGCTGTCCAGGTAGTTTTGCAGCGCGTCAAAGTGCTGCTTGTGGTGCTGGGCAAAACGGTTTGCCATGTCCTTGAGGGGCTGCTCGCTGAGTATTTCGGCGTATATCCTGCTCTTCTTGTAGGCAAGGGCCTCATGGTACATCTGGTCCTGTATTATGCCCAGGTTCTTGGTGTCCATCATGGACTGGGCTGTCTCCATTTTGTAGTTGACCGGTTCGGTCTGCTTCATAAAGGAGCTCGTGTCGTTTTGTGTCATTTATAACCTCCGTTTTTTTAGTCTGCGATGCGCATCGCAATTATATTATCTGACGGAGCACGTTGAAACTTACTATGAGGAGAATAGATGAAGAAGAAAAAAACGGGTAAATCGGCTATGGATTCCGCTCTGGATTATCTTACCTCGAGGCCGAGGACGGTGCGGGAGATGGAAAACTACCTTGACGGCCAGAACTACGGAGAATACGAGGTGTACGCCGCGGTGGAGCGGCTCAAGGAGCTGAAATACCTTGACGATGTCAGGTACGCGGCGGATTTCGTCTCCACCCGCCTTGCAACGAAGCCGCTGAGCAGGAGAAAGCTTAAAGAGCAGCTGCGCACTCATTACCTTAGCTCCGACGACATAGACGCCGCCATGAAGCAGGTGACCGACGATGTGGAAAGACGGAACGCCATGACCGTGGCGGAGAAGTTTTACCGTCAGTTCGAGGGACTTGAGGAATACGACAGAAGGCAAAGAATTGTAAGAAGGCTGGCTGGCCGAGGCTATGACTTCGGCGTGATACGCGACAGCGTGGAGGAGCTGATAGGCGCCATAGACTGTCCCATAGAGAGCGACGGAGAGGACGAGGAATAATATGAGCGGAAGTATCACTGACATTAAGGGTATAACTGTAGGCCATTATACGGATAAAAAGGCAAAAACCGGATGCACTGCCGTTATTTGCCAAAAAGGGGCGGTGGCGGGAGTCGACGTTCGCGGCAGTGCGCCCGGCACAAGAGAGACAGACCTTCTAAGGGGATACAATTCCGTAGAAAGGGTTCAGGCAATAATGCTTTCCGGCGGCAGCGCATACGGGCTGGATGCGGCAAGCGGAGCCATGCAGTACTTTGAGGAGCAGGGCCTTGGCGTAGACGTGGGAATTGGAGTAGTTCCCATAGTTCCTGCGGCGGTCATATTCGATCTTGGCGTGGGGGACCCCAAGGTGCGCCCCGGCAAGGCGGAGGGCTATGCCGCATGCAAAGACGCTAAGGATTCCACCCCATCTGGCAGCATAGGCGCAGGCACCGGCGCTACTGTGGCAAAGGCTTTCGGGAGCAGGTACGCAGTGAACAGCGGCCTCGGTACAGCCTGTATAGAGCTGGAAAACGGGGTAAAGGTGGGGGCGATAGCCGTAGTGAATGCGCTGGGAGACATATACGACCCGGAGACGGGAGAGCTGGTGGCCGCAGCGAATATCGACGGCAAGCTCACACCCTGCATGGATTCAGCGGCTCTCGGTCAGGCGGCCTTCGGCAACACCACCATAGGCGTGGTGGCGACCAATGCAAAGCTCACCCGGGAGGAAGCAAACAAGCTGGCTTCAATGGCGCACGACGGGCTGGCCATGACCATACGCCCCGTGCATACCTCGCTGGATGGAGATACCTTCTTTGCAATGTCCACTGGCGAAAGGGAGTGTGAGCTGCTGCCGGTACTGGTAGCGGGGGTGAGAGCGGTATCTGCCGCTATACTGGACGCCGTAAGGAGCGCCGAATGATACTTGGCACGGGCATAGACATAATTGAGGTAGAAAGGGTAAAGCGGGCCGCAGCAAAAGAGGGCTTTATGGAGCGCGTGTTCACGGAAACTGAGCGGCAAAGGCTTAAGTCCTGCAATAACGACCCGCAGCGCATAGCGGGGGCATTTGCCGCAAAGGAGGCCGTAGCAAAGGCGCTGGGCACAGGAATAGGCATTATCGAATGGAGGGAAATAGAGATAACCCATGATGAAAAGGGCGGGCCTCTCGCCGCGCTTTCAGGAAAGGCACTTAAGCTTATGAACGGTATGGGCGGCAGAATGCTGCATGTGAGCATATCTCACATAAAGGATATTGCCGTGGCGCAGGCAATATTGGAGGGCTGACGTTGAGCATAAAGGAAGAAAAGGCCGCCTTACGCAGGGAAATCAAGCAGCGCATAAGGGCGCTTTCAAAAGAAGACATAAAGTCGCAGTCGATTTCGGCCTGCAAGCTGGCGGCAGGACTGATCGCATTCAAAAATGCACGGACAATACTCAGCTACAGGGCGCTGCCGGGGGTGCGACCCCGCTGAGCTGGTAAAAGCCGCGGCCAGCATGGGCAAAAACGTCGCTTATCCCGTTTGCAGCGGGGATGGCGGTCTTGAACTGTATATACCCTCCGATGGAAGCTGCTTTGTGAGGGGCGCATACGGGATAACAGAGCCGGACAGGGAGCGGTCCGAGCGGATAACGATCGACCGGATAGAGCTTATAATAGTGCCCGGGCTGGCGTTTGACAGGGAGCTTTACAGGCTGGGACGGGGCGGCGGATACTATGACAGGCTGCTCAACGGTGCCGCCGCGTTCAAACTGGGCCGCGCGCTGAAGGAGCAGATAACGGAGCGGGTGCCGCGAGAGGCCTGGGATGCAAAAATGGACGCAGTAGCCTGTAATTTTGGGATATATTGTTAATTAAACAAAAATATCCTTGTTAGGAAGGCTTTATAATGTTAAAATATACAATAGCTGTATTTGGAGGTGTAAATGCGGATAATCGCAGGAGATAAAAGAGGCTGCGCCATTTCCGCCCCAAAGGGGTTGGATACGCGGCCTACGCTGGACAGGGTAAAGGAGTCGCTGTTCGGCATACTCCAATTCGACATATACGGTAAAAGAGTGCTGGATCTTTTCGCCGGTTCCGGGGCGCTGGGGCTTGAGGCGGTTTCACGGGGCGCGGAAAGCGCCGTATTCTGCGACAGTGCGAGGGAAAGCATAGACATAGTCAACGCCAACATAAAAAAACTAGGCTATGGGAATAAGTGCCGAGTATATCATTGTGACTGGGAACGGGCGGTATCCATGATGGCTTTCCGGGGCGACAGGTTCGACATAGTATTCATAGACCCGCCCTACGGCGCAGGCATAGCCGATAAAGCTGCGGCAACGCTTTACGATAAGGGACTGCTGGCGGAGGGCTTCATAATAGCTCTCGAGCACGACTCAAAGCTGCCGCCAATGATAGAACACGACAAGCTGGAGATATACGATGTGCGCCATTATGGCGAGCTTACCGCAATTTCCTTCATAAGAGAGAGGCAATAATGAGAACAGCCGTATGCACCGGGAGCTTTGACCCGCCTACGCTGGGCCACATGGATATATTCATGCGAGCCGCGGAGCTTTTCGACATGGTATATATAGCGGTATTGACAAACCCCAACAAAAAGCCTGTCTTTACCGCCGATGAACGGTGCGGGCTGCTTATGGAGGCGGCAAGGGCGGAGGGACTTAACAACGTCTGCGCCGAGGCATACAGCGGCCTTGCGGTGGATTTCGCAAGGCAGAAGGGCGCTGCTGCCATAATACGCGGAATAAGGAACGGCAGCGACCTTGAATACGAAAGGTCAATGGAGGGGGCAAATAAGTTCCTGAGGCCCGATATAGAGACTGTTTATCTGTTGGCAAGGCCGGAGCTTGAGTTCATAAGCTCCAGCGCGGTTAAGGAGATGGCTTCCTACGGAAAGGATATCGACGGGCTGGTGCCCGACGCAATAAAAAATAAAATCGCAGAAAGGTTGATTAAGCGATGAGCAATAATATGCAGAACCTCAAAATTTACGACATTATAGATCAGCTTGAGGATCTTATCGGGAATAGCCCCAAACCTCAGCTCTCCGGCAGCGCAACAAAGCGCACCGTGGACGTTGAGGAGGTTTTTGACCTTCTGGGCGACCTTAAGACCACTATTCCGGAGGATATACGCCGGGCCAACAGCCTTATGATAGAGGCTCAGAATACTATAGACAGTGCAAACGACACCGCGCAGGAGACCATAGACGCCGCCAATACCAAAGCTGACGCCATAGTGGCAGAGGCGCAGAACAAAGCCAACCTGGTGCTGGAAAAGGCCCGTGAGGAGTACGAACGTCTCATCGCCGAGGACGAGATATATCAGGAGGCCCAGAAGAGGGCGCAGCTCCTTGCCGCAAAGGCTGAGTACAATGCTAACGAGGTATTCGAGAATGCCAAGACCTATGCCGACGACATACTGGCAGATCTCGAAAGGTTCCTCGACGAGTACAAGAATCTGGTCAACGTAAATCGCAAGGATCTGGGCGCAAGGGCGAGAGTAGCCACTCCCGTACAGCCTATACAGCAGTTCACACAGCCCTCAAAGCCGGCAATGAGCGCAGATGACGTAATGGCAAGCGTACAGCAGCAGACGGCAGCCTCTGCTGCCGCCGCGGCGCAGCCCGCACGCAAGCCGGTATCTCCCCAGCCTAAGCTCGAGCCCCGCAACTCTGTATCCGAGAGCAACCGCGGCAGGCGCAAGGCGGCCGAGCCCGTAGACGACATCGACGACGAGGACGATGACGATTATTACGATGACGACGAGGAAGAGGACGACAAGAAGGGCGGCTTCCTGTTCGGCCTGTTCAAGAAGCACAAGAACTTCGATGATGACGACTTCGACGACGAGGACGATGACGATTTTGACGACTAAAGCCTGAGCTTTACTGCGCTCCGATTCAATTCGGGGCGCTTTTTCTTTTTGCCCTTCTGTACCGCCCCGCCGCCCCTATCATCATCACTACGGACAGTGCCATGAGCATAGCGCCCAGCGCCGCGGCAATGGACAGCGTATTGTGCAGCAGCGTATCCGCCGTGACGGAACGGTACACCGGCAGCGGCAGCGGAAACAGCGTGAGAAAAATATAGGCTATGGCTGCGGAAAGGGCGCCCTGCATCAGCTTCGTAGAAAAATAGCGGAGGAAGGGCAGCGGGGCAAAAGTCAGCGACTGGGCGTAGACACACAGCCCACCGAAGGAAAAAACGAATGCCGCGGCGGTTCCAAGGGGCCGCATGCCTATGCCGAGCTTGCTCAGCGCCGCGCTTCCGCCTGCCATTTCCAGCATTCCGTACAGCACAGTGCCTGACAGGGAGCCGCTTTTGCCGGCGCCCAGCATGGCTCCGAATCCGCCCATGAGCGCCGAGAAAAACACCAGAGCGGCGCATATGTTAAGCATTGCGGAAACGCTGCTTTGCAGGGCGTTCGACAGGAGGCGCAGGGGAGAAGGACAGGATGCCTGCGGACGGGATTTTATGTGTATGGGAAAGAGGATGAGCATTATTGCTGCGGATAAAAACTGCGCCGGAAGTATGTAAAGCGCAAGCCGCGGGCAGCCGACCATGCCGGAGCAGAAGGAGGCGTATATGAAGATGGGACTGACGTTGTTGAGTATGGCGGCGGAGCGGGCGTCTGGCTCGCCATAGCCCGAAAGCAGCCTTGCTCCCGCCGGCGCCCCGGAGATGAGGGACAGAAATATAAGCGAGGCGCGCTCCAGCTTGCCGGATACGCCGGTATTCTGCATTACGCTGGCGCAAACGAAAAATGGCAGCAGGGCGGGCAGGAGCGAATCACGCCAGATCAAAAAGCCTGCCGAGGCCCATGAGACGGCGGCAGGACTGTACAGGAACAATACGCAGCAGCAAAGCGCGCATACTGAATATGTGACGAGCCTTTTCAAGATAACACCTCCGCATACGGTCAGTTATGTGTATGCGGAGCGGTGGTCAAACTATAATCAGAGGATAGGAAAAGTCGGACTTCACAGGTGATGGGGAGGGCCTGCCCAATGCCGCTATGTCGGCGCAGCGCACTTCCAGCGCCATAAGCTCCGACTGTCTTTCATTGAGCTTTGATACGTCTCCGTAGCGTGTGAACACGGGCAGCTCTGATTTTTCGTGCAGGGCGGAGAGGAGAGACTGCGCTTCGCGGCGTATGCCAAGCACGCGTATGAACAGGCTGTCCAGCTTTTTCATGGGGCTGCCGTAAATGCCGAGCAGGGCGCACATACATATGCGCTTGAGCCGTGCCATGGTGTAACGGCGGCTTTTTACCGCAGTGAGTACGGAGCCGATATCAGCGTATTTACGGCAGGCGGAATAGAGCAGGTTTTCAAGGCCTTCCGTTACGTCAGGCAGCGACTTGAGCTGTTCCTTGCTCATGCGGCGCAGGGCATATACGGTCTCCCGGGAGAGGCTTTGCAGCATAATGGGGGCGGTGCGACCCAAAACGCTGAGCATATCTTCGTAAATGCCTTCTGGAATATAAGACTTTATGTGCTCCGATTCGCCTGAGACGATCAATCGCCGTATATTTGACGCGCTGGTAAATCCGCCGCAGGTGTGGGCGCTGTCGTGGGCAACGCCGGTGCGGCCTATGGCGATGGGCTGCAGAGTGGCGTCAATGCGGCGTATGGCGCGGATATATTCTATGCCAAGTATGTCGTTTGGGGAAGAAAACACTGATGCAAGCTCGGAAGGAAGGTACTCACCGAAGGCGCGCGCCCTGGCGTCAGGGTAAGAAAGGCCCCGGGAAATGTTTGACCTTATAAGCGCCTTCAGCTCGTCCGGCTCGTCGCTCAGTATGTCCGCGGCGCGGCAAAGGAGAACCGTATCGCCGCATTCGCTGCCGAAGGCTATGGAATCCGCTATGCCGCTTCTTGAAAGCAGCGTTACGCCGCCGAGAGCAAATGCCTCGGCGCTGGCGAGGGCGAAGGGAGCGGGCAGCGTTATGACCATGTCCGCGCCGTTCTCGAGGGCCCACTTGGCCCTAAGCCGCTTTTCGAATATGGCGGG
>ERZ827498.3636-NODE-3636-length-12819-cov-33.147838_pt1 | contig 12819 bp, 15 predicted proteins | sample MGYA00519865_ERZ827498 | MGnify/ENA primary metagenome ERZ827498 (study PRJEB31778, sample SAMEA3449328) | human gut metagenome | biome: human gut; feature: human-associated habitat; material: faeces | place: United Kingdom | collected 2010/2012 ...
GAGTATCACAAGTCCTATCCCGACGATCCCTGCCCGATGGACGGTGGCTATAAGGCGAGCTTCGAAAGGTTTGTGATAGAATCCTTAAGAGCAGAGTGAGATTTACCACCTGAGACCGAATAGGTCTAAGAAATCTGTGTTATATAGTGGTGACGCTGTATTATTTTATGGCTTAACGTACCTAAAGTGACCGTTTACGCCCAATTTCTTAAAATACCCTGTTTCCCCAGTAAACACTGGGGATGGAGTTGTATTGTCATAGGGGTTGGATGCTTACGAAGGGTGAATAGTGAGTTCAAGATAGAATAAACGAAATAATAACTTATAGAGTCTCTGGCATGCAAACTGTCATGAGCAATTTTATTAAGCTACTTTTCTGCTTGTGGCAGGGAGCATGCTGAGACTCATTTCTTTTTATAGAATATTTAATAAATGAGAATCGGAATATTAACATTACCTCTCCATACTAATTATGGAGGGATATTGCAGGCTTATGCTTTGCAAACGGTATTGGAAAAAATGGGGCATGAGGTGGTGGTGTTTGATACACCCAACAAAACTTTACTACCACCTCTTTGGAAGATGCCTTTAAGTTTTGGAAAGAGAACTTTAAAAAAAATATTGGGTAGGACTGATAGAATTTTTGTAGAGCACTATCAAAATAAAATAAGACCAGTTATAGCAAAAAATATACTGCCATTTATTGATGGAAAAATTCATAGGAAGGTGATTAAAAATTTTCATCAATTATCCCAAGCTGATTATGATGCAATTATAGTGGGAAGTGACCAAGTGTGGAGAGCTGTTTATTTTCACATGTGGTTAGGACAAGATGTTGAAAATGGATATTTGTTATTTGCCAAAGATTGGAAAATTAAAAGAATATCTTATGCTGCCTCTTTTGGCACTTCTGTTTGGGAGTATACTGATGAACAAACACAAATATGTAAATTGCTGCTTAAAAAATTTGATGCAGTATCTGTTAGAGAATCAAATGGTGTGGAGTTATGTAAAAAGCATTTTGATATAGATGCTATTCAAGTTTTAGATCCGACGATGCTGATTTCTAATGAGGAATACTGTAATATATTTCGAGAAGCAAATACCCCAAAGAGTAAAGGAACATTGCTTAATTATGTCTTAGACGAGAATGAAGAAATTTGTAATTTGATAAAGGAATTATCAATCAAGATGAAATTATTGCCATTTGCGCTTAATAATTTATTTGAGAATGATGATACAAAACCTTTAGAAATGCGCATAAAGTCATCAGTTGAGACTTGGCTTCGTGGCTTTTATGATGCCGAATTTGTTATTACTGATTCATTTCATGCTTGTGTCTTTTCTATATTGTTTAAAAAACAATTCGTTGTTATTGGCAATCGAAAGCGAGGAATGGCGAGGTTTGAATCTCTGTTAAATATGTTTGGATTGGAAGATAGACTAGTGTCTGCTGATGTTAATGTCATAGACCTTCCTATTATAAACTATGATTTAGTTTATGATAAGCTTAATGTGTTAAAGAAAAATTCATTAAGTTTTTTGGAACGTGCTTTGAATGGATGATTAGGTAAAAATATAAATGATGAATGTAAATAGTCCAAAGGTAAGTATTATCGTCCCTGTTTATAATGTTGAAAAATATCTTCATCGTTGTGTTGATAGTATCTTGTTGCAAACATTCACTGATTTTGAATTATTGTTGATAGATGACGGAAGCACCGATAAGTCAGTAGATATATGCGACAAATATGCCCTTAAAGACAGCCGAATTAGAGTTTTTCATAAGAAAAATGGAGGTGTAAGTAGTGCAAGAAATCTTGGTATAAAAAAGTCTAGTGGAGTATATATTTTATTTGTTGATTCTGACGATTATTTATCGCCTTCACATTTAAATAACTATATAAAATACATAGGCAACTATGAAATAGTTTATCAAGGCTATTGCGTGTTTATGGAATACTCTCATAATTCTGAGCATGTTTTTACTGTTAGTGAAAAAAGCGCAAATAATAAAGACTGTATGATTGATGTTCTTTCAGATTTGCTTGAAGTGGGGAACATTTTCGGTTTTACTTGGAGTAAAATGTTCCATGCTGAAATTATCAGAAAAAACAATATTTTGTTTAAGGAAGATATTAGCATTAGAGAAGATGAAATATTTACGTTTGAGTATTGCCATTATATAAAAAGTATAAAAGTATTACAATCTGCAACTTATCATTATCAGCAATCTGATAATTCATTAATGAGAAGAAAATATTTTTGCCCAGAGGAGTTGTTGAAAGTGATTAACTACTCATATACTACGGCTATACAAATTACACATAATAAGAGATTTTGCAAAATTATTGAAGATTATTATGCAAAAGGTTTGGATTGGATTTTTAATATGCTATATAGCCCCTCAAAACTTTTAAAAAGAAAAGAACGGCTAAAGTTTTTACGTATAATGGAAGACTGGAATCTTAACCATCCGGAATCAGTCTGCTCCCTTAGTATAAGTGTGGAGGTTGCTGATTGTTTGAACTTTTTTATCTATCCGTTACGTGTTTTAAAAAAATATATAAAAATATTATTATGGAAACTTCATTAGTGTCAATTATTATACCTGTGTATAATGTAGAGAAATACTTAGATAGATGTGTGCAATCTGTATTTCTGCAGTCTTATAAAAATCTAGAAATCATATTGATTGATGACGGCTCTCCTGACTCTTGCCCAAGACTATGTGATGAATATGGTAATATTGATAAACGGGTTAGAGTTTTACACAAGAAAAATGAGGGCTTGGGTTTAGCGAGAAATTCTGGATTAGCTTTGGCTACAGGAAAATATGTACTTTTTATCGATTCTGATGATTACCTATCAGAAAATATGGTAGAAAAGTTGGTGTGTCAAGCTGAGTTTATGAATGCAGATATTGTATATTGTGGTTATTTTTACGAAACTATAAATCATAAATGGTTGGAAGTTCGTGATTTTGAAAATGAACAAACTTTCAAAGATCATGATATTGACGCTGTAGCTTTAGCTTTTATTACTAATCAAAATAAATTTAATGTTCGTTTGCAGCGTACGGTGTGGCATGCTTTATATTCAAAGGCTTTAATCGAAGAGGAGAATATTAGATTTCCTTCAGAAAGACAACTTCCTTCAGAAGACTTAATTTTTCAGTCTCAAATAACTCAATTTGCAAGTGTAATTTCTTTTATCCCTGATTGCTTATATTATTATTGCTTTAACAATGATAGTATAACGATGAACTTTAAAAAAGACCGATACTTGAAATTGGCCAACGAAAAGAAAGAAATGCTAAGGATATATTCAAATAAAGCTGTTAACAAGTATATTAATAATCTTTATTTTTTGAGTATTAAAAGTTATTTCTTTAATTTAGTAGGACAAAAAAATATTGATTTTTCAGAAAAAATTAAAATAATAAGTGATGTTGTCTTAGATATTCAGAGTGATTGCTTAAAGCAATTAGAACCAAGTGCGTTTAGTAAGGTAGAAAAAATCTACTATAAGCTTATATGTAAAAACAATAAATATTTGATTTTTATATATTGCTCTCTTATTAATTTACTATTTAAAATAACAAATAAAACACGGTTTTGAAGGTGTTGAATATTTTAGCTATGAGAAGTAAAATTTGGCATTTCTTAATTGTGTCAAGCATTGTCTTGACATTATTTCTTTTGGTGTTTAATTTGCAGAGTTCTAAAGTTCAGATATTATGGTTGCTGCCAGTAACTTATTTCTTTTCATTAGTTTTAACAAAAAGAATGTATTTTATAAGTTCTGGTATTGCACCTGTGATTTTGAAAGTAGTCTTCTTTTGCAGGTATATAATGGTTCCACTTTTGTGGGGAACAGCTATACGATATTCAGATATAGATGTTTCCAATTTAGATTACAATAGAGCTGTTTTACTAATGGCATATGAGTTAATTGCTGTTAGTCTTGCTATAAAAATTTATTTATCTCTACACAAAAGGAATAACACTATTATAGAATCATCCATTTCCTTAACTAAAAGAGGTATAATAATATTTGTTGTAATATTATTGTGGGGATTTTTTGTTTTGAAAAGCCCAATACTAAAAATGCAATTATTTAATTTTGCAATTGCGACTAAAGAAGACTTGGGTCTAGTTGGAGATATGACTTTGAGTGACATATATGGAAAGGTTTCCGGAGTGGCATTAATAATATTTCCGATAGGGTTGGTGTTCGTGTATGTCAATATAATTATCTTAATTGCTCGTATAAAAAGATATCCTAAATTAAAGCTCTTCTTTATATTGATTGCTTGTATTCTATATATATCATGTGTTTGGTCTAATGGATATAGCGTGTCGAGATGGAACTTAATAATTGGAGTCTTATTCATGGTAAATGTGTTATATGTAGTTTATCCATTGAAGAAAAAAGTAATTAATATTTGTGGTGCTTCTTTAGTCACAATTGTGATAGTCTTAGGATCCGTTTTAAAATTAATGTCTTTTGGTAAAAGCGACACCTCTGTTAAAACTGTTTATGAGTATTATTTTAATGCTGAATTTTTTGATGAATATTTTAGTGGTATAGTACCTGTTGCAAATGGGATAAAAGTCTATGAGGCCAAATACCAAGAAAGAAGTCCTGAAAGAATTGTTGTAGATTGTTTTGGTACTTTTCCTTATGCTACAAAAATTTTTGGTGTTTCGGATATTCAAGTTACTGAAAAATTGTACCATAATATAACCAAGCGAACAGAATTAATCATGCCCAATATTTCTATTTCATTATTTCAGTTTGGGTGGGTGTTTTCACCGATTTATTCTGTGGTTTTTTGCTTACTTGCATTATGGTTTGACAATAAAAATAGTAGAAGTGTTGATTTGTATACGAAGTTGTTTTATATAATATTAACTTTTTGGTGCTCTATTTTTATGGCTATAAATGTTGATATTATTTGTTATAATCTTTGGCCTTCTGTTTTCGGACTATGGCTTGTTATGTTGAATAATAAAATTTATAAAAATGATACCAAAAATCATACATTATTGTTGGTTAAGTAGTGATCCAATACCTGCAGATTTACTCTCATGTATGGAGTCATGGAAGAAATTCTTGCCTGATTATGAATTTATGCTTTGGAATTTTGAAAGATTTCCTAAAGATAAGTCAAAGTGGGTTAGAGATGCGTTTGATAATAAAAAATATGCATTTGCTGCGGATTATATTCGTATATATGCTTTGTACCATTATGGCGGATTTTATCTTGATATGGATGTTGAGGTAGTAAAGCCATTTGATGATTTCCTAAGTTTAAATACAGTAATTGGTTACGAAAATAGTAAGACAAAAGGCTTGGAAGTTGCAGCATTTGGTGTAGAAAAGCATTCATCTTGGATTAAAGCTTGTCTTGACTTCTATAATACTCGTGAGTTTGTTAATATTGATGGAAGTTTTAATATACAACCACTTCCTGGTGTAATTCGAAGATGCCTTGAACGTAATGGTTTTGAACTCCATAATGTCACCAAACTTTCTGAGGCAATGGCTCTAAAAAATACCAAACCAGATGTGATCCCAGTGTTCCCTTGTGATTACTTTAGTCCTAAAAATCATATAAATGGTAAAATTTATAGAACTATAAATACATATTCTATTCATCATTTTGCAGGTTCATGGCTTCCTTGGTATTTTAGAATGGAACAAAAGTTTTGGGAGTCTTTGGGATTACGTGATATGCGAATCATTTTGCGTTTTATTAATCTCGTTAAACACGGAACTATCAGAAGTAACGTTACTCCAAAAGAAAAATTCTAAGTAGCATATATGGAAAATAAGATATCAATAATTGTCCCTTGTTATAAAGTTACCGATTTCCTACCTCAATGTGTTGAGAGTCTGATGAACCAATCCTATAAGGATATTGAAATTATTCTTGTGGATGATGGATCACCAGATGATACGGGGAAACTTTGTGACGAATATGCAAAGAAAGATAATCGCATCAAGGTTGTACATAAGCAGAATGGAGGCTTGGTTTCTGCCCGTAATGCTGGTTATGATGTTGCTACTGGTGATTGGATGATGTATGTTGATGGTGATGATTGGCTGGATTCTGATTGTTGCCAGGTTATGCTTGATGCCGTGGCAGACAAGCCCGATGTTGACATAGTCTTTTGGAAATGTATTCAAGAACTAGGAGAACAATCTATAAAAGGTAAATGGGAGTGGCCATGCCAAGATGCTCAGAGACTCTATTGTGGTGATGAGTGTAAAGAATTGGCACGCAATACCTTGGTGTATAAATCTGGAATTGCTACAGCTTATTGCAAGATGATTCGTGCAGATTATGCAAGAAAGAACCATATCAAGCATGATGATAGATTGCGTCAGGGAGCTGAGGGCTTGGAGTTTTCTTTGCGTGCTTTCTATTATGCACAAAAAGCTCTTTATGTCAACAACTATTCTTACCACTATCTTTTCAATCCTAATTCTATCTCAAAGAAAGTGGATGAAAGAAATACGAATTATCTGTTGGATTGCCTGAATGTAATCCAGAAAGACATTGAGCATTTTGACCGTAAAGATGAATTCGTTCAGGCTCTTTACCAGCGTGTTGCTTATATAGTCATAGCTATCGCAATGAGTACTTATTTTCATCCTTCGAACAAAGATTCCCTGTGGACTAAGGTGTCTAAATATGCTGCGGTTATTAAGAACAATCAGCTGCTGAAAGATTCCATATATAAGTGCAGCACAGAAGGAATGGATAAGCAACGTAAACTTACTTTGTTCTTTATCAGAAAGAAAATATATTTCATGCTTGCTCTGGTGGGGTGGGCAAAACAGTTTATGCTGAAAAGAGGTAAATATAATTATTGATAATTTTGTATGACGAATAAAATAGCACTTGTAACTTGCTACTTTCAGCCTAATTATGGAAGTCAGCTCCAGGCTTTTGCCACTCAGAAGTTCTTTGATGATATTCATATTCCTAATGAAACCATCATGATTGATGGCCTGAAGGGTGAAATCAACAAGGCAAAATATAAGTACTTTTTGAGCAAGATATTTGATGCTAATACCATCAAGGATAAATGGGCCACGGTAAAGAAGATGATAGCTAAGAAAAGTAATCATACCTATGCTTTACATCTTATGGAACGATATAATATGTTTGATACCTTCGCTCAGCATGAATTTCATCTATCGAAACGCTATGCTTCCTTTGCTGAATTGAGTAAGGCTGCTCATGACTATCTGATGTTTGTAGTTGGTAGTGATCAGCTTTGGTTGCCTTCTAATATAGCAGCCAACTATTATACCTTGAACTTTGTGCCAAGAGAGGTGCCAAAGATGGCACTTGCAACAAGTTTTGGTATATCTCAGTTGCCTTCTGCACAGGCAAAGTTGGCTAAAGAGTTCTTGCCTCGTATCGACTACTGTTCTGTTCGTGAGATAAGTGGCCAAAAGCTTATCAAGAATTTGATAGGAAAAGATGTACCTGTGGTATGTGATCCTACGATTTTATTTACTGCAGAGGAATGGGGTGAAGGCATCAGTAAGGAACGATTCATAAAGGAAAAATATCTGCTCTGCTACTTCTTAGGGAATAATCCTATCCAGCGTGAGTTTGTTAAGAAGGTAAAGGCTTTGACGGGGTATAAGATAGTACAGTTGCAGCATTGTGATGAGTTTATCGCCAGTGATGAGAATTTCCCAGATGAGGCTCCATACAATGTTGGTCCTAAGGAGTTTATCCGCTTAATTCGTGATGCTGAGTATGTGTTTACTGACTCGTTCCATTGCACTGTATTCTCCATGCTTCATGCCAAGAAGTTCTTCACATTCCGTAGATATAACAACGATAGTATTGTTTCTACAAATGGTCGCATCTATTCACTGCTCTCATTGGTAGGAGAGGAGAACCGTCTGCTGAAGGGGAATGAAGAGCCAAAGGATATGCTGGCTATGGATATAGACTACAAGAAAGTTCATGAGAAATTGGCGGAATTGCGCCAGTTTACCAAGAACTTTGTTTTTGATGCATTAGAAAAATCAGGTATCAAATATGATAGAGATTAAAGATAAGAAGGATTGCTGTGGCTGTTGGGCATGTGAAAATGCATGCCCAAAGCATTGCATCTCAATGGTAGAGGATAAGGAAGGATTCCGTTATCCTCAGGTGGATATGGATTCCTGCATAGACTGCCATCTGTGTGAGAAGGTATGTCCAATCATTAATGTTAAACCTGAGGAGAAAAAGCCTCAGAAAGGTTATCTGCTTCAAAACAAAGATGCTAAGGTTCTTTCGGAAAGTACATCTGGAGGGGCATATACTGCTATAGCCAAGTATGTATTAAAACAAGGTGGCGTAGTTTTCGGAGCTGCTCTCAATGAGCATAATGAGGCAAATCACATCTATATAGAAAGCGAGGATGAACTTTGGAAGTTCCGAAATAGTAAGTATGTACAGAGTCTGATAGGTGATACTTATCAACAGGCTAAGGAGTTTTTGAAGCAAGGTCGTTTGGTATGTTTCAGTGGTACTCCGTGCCAGATGGAAGGTTTGGTATCATATCTTAGAAAGCCATACGATAATTTGATTATCGTTGATGTGGTTTGTAGAGCGGTTCCATCACCTAAGGTGCTTCGTAAATATATAGAATATCAAGGCTTGACATACGGAGATAACTTAAAGAATCTGAAGTTTAGAGATAAGAAATTCTATGGATATAAGTACTCGAATATGAGTTTCGACTCAGAGAAAGGTTCTTATCATGCAGGTATAGATACCGATTCTTGGCTTCGCTCGTTCTTCTCTGGCATCAATGTACGACCAAGTTGTTATGCTTGTAGATTCAAGAAGCAGTATCGTCTGACAGATTTCACAATATGGGATTGCTTCGAGGTGTACCAGTATAGTAAGGAGTTGGATAATGATAAAGGTGTAACTAAAGTTCTTGTTCATTCAGCCAAGGCTGAAGAAATCATGAAAGCCATAGAAGCTGATGCCTATATAAAAGAGGTAGGAGTTGATAAGCTGATAGCTGGTGTGCATGAGTTGACTGCTCAGCCAAAGAACAATCTTAAGCGTACAGCATTCTTTGAAGACTTAGATAGGCTTTCGCCTAAGGAGTGTTTCGATAAATATTTTCCTGTTACTTTCAGAACCCAAATGGAAAAGCATATTAGAATCTTAATGTTACAGTTAGGTATCTATAAGCAATTCCGTATGCTGGTAAAGAAGATAGTGGGGGAAGTGAAAAGATAAAGGGATGATTGATGGTTTGATTCGGTTTTGCCTTGATAAGGCGATGACTTCATATTATGCAGCAATGGAAGAACAAGTATCAATAATAGTATCAATTATTACGGCTTTATTGACCGGAGGATTTATCATTTTGTTCTTGGATAATCAACATGTCGGGGCAACAGTGATTGAAAGATACCACTTTGTTATGCAACCTTTCATGCATCGATTGAGTAACTATTTCAAGTTTTTATCTTCTGCTACTACTTATTTTTCTATAACAAAAGGAATAAAGAAGGATGAAGCCGAATACGTTTTCAAATTCAATGACTTGATGGATAAACTGGGACATTATGCTTATCCGTGCATTATGTCTGGGCAAGATTATCCTACGTCAAAGTTTACAGCAAAACAGTTGGAAAACATTTGTAATGACATTAATAATGTTTGGTATTATTGGGATAGAAAACATAATTATATGATAGATTACTGTTCGTATGATACGAGGAAGGCAGAACAATTTTGTACACTGGGTAAGGAATGCCTTAAGGAAGTATTTCCTCTGAAGTATAATGAGCAAGCGTTTTCCTTGAACCTTATTAGTGATGTCTCTGGGACATTTTTTGCTGAAATTTATCAGCCTATACAACATGTTCCTTATGAATATGAATATTGGTGTAAGCAAGAAAAATACTTTCAAAAGACAACCTATAGTATAATAGGATTATGCCTGTTTACATTATTTATAATACTTCTATTAAGATACTTTGTACCATTGTGTGTTATGAATATACTAACGGTTTTATGTGTTATTACACTTGTTTATAGCCTATATAAGTTTACAAAGTTGGAGAAATTAGCAAGAGAATTGTTTAGATAAAGAATATTGTATGAAAATTTTACATATAGCTGAGTGTGCAGGTGGTGTAGAACGTTATCTTCAGATGCTTCTGCCACGATTGGAGAAAAAGGGAATTAAGCAGTATTTCATCTGTTCTCTCAATTATGATGAAGGTACATATAGCAAGATGGTGGATGGTGTGAAGCAAATGGATCTTATGCAATCATTCTCACCTTTGAAAGTGATTGCTAAAGTTAGAGCTATTCGCCAGGAAATCAAAAAAGTCAATCCTGATATTCTGTATTGCCATAGCAGTTTTGCTGGAGGTTTAGGGCGTATGGCTGCCATAGGTTTACATTGTAAGGTTGTTTACAATCCTCATGGTTGGGCTTTTAACATCAAGTAAAATTTAATCAGATGAAACTGAAAAGTATGATATATCTGTGCTTAGAGAAAATATTATCTCCTTGCACAGACAAGATTGTTTGTATCTCTAAGGCAGAAAAGGCTTCGGCAGAGCGTGAACACATTGCTAAGGAAGATAAGCTAGCTTTGATTCCGAATGGTATTGATGTGAGTGCAGTAAGGAATGCTGTTGTTAAGTCTAAAAGTGAACTTGGCATTGCGGAAGATGCTTTTGTGGTAGGTATGATTGGAAGACTATCTCCACAGAAGGCGCCAGATGTGTTTATCCGTGCAGCCAAGTTGATACATGATGAAATTCCTAACTCTGCTTTCATCATAGTAGGAAGTGGTGAGGAAGAGGAAGAAGTCAAGGCTTTTGCCAAGAAGAATGATTTGGAACTTGTTGTAACAGGTTGGACTGACGAGCCATATAGCTATTTGAAAATTTTTGATGTAGCGATGCTCTTGTCTAGGTGGGAAGGATTCGGCTTGGCTGTCGTTGAGTATATGGCAGCAGAGAAGAATGTCGTTGCCACAAAGATTGATGCCATCCCTACATTGGTAGATGATGGTGTTGATGGTCTGTTGGTAGAAATGGATAATCCAAAAGATGCCGCAGAAAAGGTACTCTGGTTATATCGCCATCCAAAGGAAGCTGCAGAAATGAAATCCAAGGCTTTGAAGAAAGTAATAGAGAACTATGACATTTCAAGAGTTGTTGATCAACATATTGAAATGTTTGAGGAACTTGCTGGAGACAAGTAGCTTTTAAATATGATGAATGATATTTTTGTTATCCTGCAGTATTGTTTAGGATATAAGGGGAATATAAGCAATGTAGTTGCTAGTATAGACTGGCAAAAGCTGTATTCCTTTGTTTCAAAGCAAGCTCTGCTGGGGCTTTGCTTTGATGGTATAGAGCGATTGGGAAAGGAGTATCCTGAGGAGTTGAAGCGGAACCCGATAGGGAGGGAACTGCTGATGAACTGGATGGGGAATGCGCAACAGATACGCCGACAGAACGTAAAGGTGAATGGAGTTGTTGCTAAACTCTATTCAAAGTTTAGAAAAGATGGTTTGCGATGCTGCATTTTGAAAGGACAAGGCAATGCCTTGATGTATCCGAATCCATATTCCCGTACTCCAGGGGATATGGATGTATGGGTGAATGCAAGCAGAGAAGAAATAACAGAATATGCTAAGCGCCATTTTAAACTGGAGGATGATATAAGGTTTCATCATTTGGAGACTTCGTTTGACGGGGTGCCGGTGGAACTACATTTTTTCCCTGGTATAATGAATAATCCTATCTATAATGCACGTTTGTAGAAGTGGTTCAAGCGGAATGCGAATCTGCAATGCTCAAATGTTGTTAGCCAGCCAGATGGTATTGGAGAAATTGCTATACCAACGACGGCTTTCAATGTGGTTTATCAGCTGACGCATCTGTATCACCATTTCTTTGATGAAGGGATTGGAACGAGGCAAATCATTGATTACTCCTATGTAGTGAATAATTATCTTTCGAATCCCTCCGTCTCCCTTTCCAAAGGGAGCTCCACCTCTCACCCAAGCCCTCTCTCCTCAGAAGAGAGGGATGTAACCGCCCTCCGGTGCTCAGAACCGCTACGCTCTAAGGATGGCGGGGCATCAAAGCCCTCGCCAAATTGTGCGGGATGGGACCGCCTTTCTATAGAGGGAGATAATTCTGTTGGTTCTACTTCTGTTACTTCGTAAGTATTCGGTGAATGCCGTATTGTGCGCCTAGATAAAGTTTCGTACCTTTGCACCATGATTTTTAATTATTCAAATTATGGTACAAGGCAAGAAACAATTAAACAGCAAGCCAAAGTTCGCCGAGGTTGTAATCGGCGACAATGAGGCGAAGGAGATGCGTGAGTCTGCAAATGTTCGCAACCGTCGCAATCCTTATTTAAAATTAAGCTATCCCAATGGTGTGACACTAATTCTCCCTGCTGACATCAGTATCGAACAGCTTCGAGCCTACATTAGTATAACTGTGTAGGCTTATGGCTAGAGTTTGTCAGTTGACGGATGACCTGAAGTACTACTTGTGCATGGAGCCAGTCGACATGCGAGGAAAAAATGGTAAACAATAAGGTAAACGATATGTTTGAACAGCAACAAAATACAGGGAAAAGTACGTCTTTGGCAGAGAAATATGCCAATGCCGTAGGCCAGTTGTCCGATGCCAATGATCGGGCAGCGCATGCAGAGCATGACCTGCAGGTGGAGCGCATCACTCGTCAAGACTTGATTGACGAGGAGGTGGCTCGCCGTGTTGCTGAAGCAGAAG
>ERZ827498.3644-NODE-3644-length-12749-cov-3.142508_pt1 | contig 12749 bp, 9 predicted proteins | sample MGYA00519865_ERZ827498 | MGnify/ENA primary metagenome ERZ827498 (study PRJEB31778, sample SAMEA3449328) | human gut metagenome | biome: human gut; feature: human-associated habitat; material: faeces | place: United Kingdom | collected 2010/2012 ...
CGCTCCGCCCCGGCGGGCGTGGTGTCAAAGTGAAAGCAGTCCTGCCATTGCACGCTCTTGTCTAAGCCCTTCACAAACAGGAACCGCCGCCAGAATGCGTCGATCTCCTCCCGAAGGCTCACGACTTCCGCTCCGCATCGCAGTAAATGCAGCGATAAATGCGCCGCGCAGGATCGGTCAGCTTGAAGACATGATCCAGATTCGGAAAGAACCGGTTGAACTCGAAAGTATCCGGATACCAGTAAGAAAGCAGGCTCATCTGAATGACGATGCGTACAAACGCCGAAAACTTACAGGGAGCAAGCCGGTAGAGATACATCAACAGAAAAGTCATTGCAGCAATCATAGCCCTATCCAGCAACATGTGCCATGGATGATCCATTCGCTGAAACAGGAATAGAATCAAAATGGAGGTCAACAGATTATAAATCAATGTAATCTTCTCCACAGCAAACAACCCTTTCCGGGTTTCTACTCGCTTAAATAAGTCTAAAGCCATCCTTCGTTTTTATACCAGGCAATGGTTTCATGGACTCCCTTTTCCAAATCATATTCGGGCGCATATCCCAGTTCATTAATTGTCGGGATGATGTCACATTGCCAATTGCGTTGTTTCATTATCTTATATTTATCCGAATTTAGTGTACTGCTCTTTCCGGAACGTGTAGCAATAAATTCAGCGAGCAAAGATATAACTTTTAGCACAATTAACGGACATTTCAGATGAAGAACAAACGGATTACCCAATTCTTTTTGTATCAGGTCCGAAAACGCACGACTCTTATACACATTCCCGTCTGTCAGGAAATACGTTCTACGGGTAACATTTTTCTCTATTCCCAGGAAAATAGCTTGCACAATGTCTTTCACATAAACAAAAGTAAGGTCTTGACGCCGGAAACCCACCGAGAAATCAACATGCTTCTGAATAGATTTCGCCATAAGGAAATAATCTGTTTCACGAGGTCCGTAAACTCCCGTAGGACGATAAATGACATAAGGAAAACCGGGAATACTCTGAATATACAGTTCCGCTTTCAGTTTACTGAACCCATAAGCCGTATTGGGCGCCGGAGTATCATCCGCCTCAATCGGAGTATAATCCTTCTCACGTACAGGACCGAATACACTCAACGTGCTGATATATATAAACTGCTTCGGAACCATATTCAACGCTTTCAGCGTGTCTATAAAATATTTAGTCTGGAGATAATTGACATAATCAAAAGTCTTTTTGTCAGAGCATTTGGTGACACCGGCACAATGAATGATATAATCAAACTTGTTATAAGTACCTTTATGCCCGGAGAGTTGGGCGCGAAGTTCATTAGGATGCGCAAAGTCCAGTTCCAGAAAATGAATCTTCCGGTTTTTCAAATATTTCTTACTGCTCGTAGAACGAATCCCTGCCCACACACCAAACCTTCGTTTCAACGCTTCCTCTACGATGAAACTTCCTATAAAACCGCTTGCGCCCGTAATTAAAACACTCTCCATTATTACTCTCTAGGTTCTGCGTGAATATTAATAAAAGTACCTCACTAAACATTTTCTTGATAATGCCACAAAGATACAATAAATATAAAACAAAAGCCATTTTGCTTTTCTCAATTATTATTTGTCGCACTCAACCCGTTGAAAAAAAACGATACCCTTTAAATACCACTTACATACAACGATAAAATTATGAGTTATCCCCAACTTTGTAATATACCTTATCAGAACCAACCTGACCTATTACGGAAAATCAAATACAAGACTGCAAAGTTATTTTTCTTTCCTCAAAGTTTCGATAAGGAAAATATTCCTATATCTTTGTAACTAGATATTTTTAAAAGACTACATTATGGCGAAAAAGAAAGAAAAGAAAGAGAAGAAAGCCGGCAAGAGAATGAGTAAAAAACAGTTAGCCGCGCTATTGATAGACTTTTTCCATGCCAAACAAAGCGAGACGCTGAGCATGAAATATATTTTCTCAGAGTTACATCTCACCACTCACCCGCAGAAAATGCTATGCGTCGATATTCTTCACGAAATGCTGGATGATGACTATATCAGCGAAATAGAAAAGGGAAAGTTCCGTCTCAACAATCATGGAACAGAGATGACCGGCACCTTCCAACGGAAAAGTAACGGAAAGAATTCCTTCATCCCCGAAGGAGGGGGCGATCCTATCTTTGTGGCCGAACGCAACTCGGCCCATGCGATGAACAACGACAAAGTAAAGATCACCTTCTACGCCAAACGTAAAAACAAGGATGCCGAAGGGGAAGTAATAGAAATACTGGAACGTGCCAACGATACATTTGTCGGTACACTGGAAGTAGCCAAGTCGTATGCTTTTCTGGTGACGGAAAACCGCACACTTGCCAATGACATCTTTATCCCGAAAGAAAAGCTGAAAGGTGGTAAAACCGGAGACAAAGCAATTGTGAAAGTGACCGAATGGCCGGACAAGGCAAAAAATCCTATCGGACAAGTCATTGATATACTTGGCAAAGCCGGTGAAAACACTACGGAGATGCACGCCATTCTTGCCGAATTCGGTTTGCCTTATGTCTATCCGAAGTCGGTAGAGACAGCGGCAGACAAGATTCCCGCCGAAATTTCAGCCGAAGAGATTGCCAAACGTGAGGACTTCCGCAAAGTTACCACTTTCACTATTGACCCGAAAGATGCCAAAGACTTCGACGATGCACTTTCTATCCGCAAATTGAAAGAAGGATTGTGGGAAGTAGGTGTACACATCGCCGATGTGACGCATTACGTGAAAGAAGGAGGAATCATTGACAAAGAGGCAGAAAAACGCGCCACTTCCGTCTATCTGGTGGACCGCACCATTCCGATGCTTCCCGAACGGTTGTGTAACTTCATCTGTTCCCTCCGCCCGAATGAAGAAAAGCTGGCTTTCTCCGTAATCTTCAATATTACCGAAAAAGGTGAAGTCAAGGATTCACGCATCGTTCATACGGTTATCAACTCCGACCGCCGCTTTACTTACGAAGAGGCACAGCAAATTATCGAGACAAAAGAAGGAGACTTCAAGGAAGAAATACTCACACTGGATACTATCGCCAAAGCACTTCGCGAAAAACGTTTCTCAGCAGGAGCTATCAACTTCGACCGTTACGAAGTGAAGTTCGAGATCGATGAGAAAGGGAAACCTATCAGCGTTTACTTCAAGGAGTCAAAAGACGCCAATAAGCTGGTAGAAGAATTTATGTTGCTTGCCAACAGAACCGTAGCCGAAAAGGTAGGACGTGTGCCGAAGAATAAGAAAGCCAAAGTGCTCCCTTACCGTATCCACGACCTGCCCGACCCGGAAAAGCTGGAAAACTTGTCGCAGTTCATCGCCCGTTTCGGCTATAAAGTACGTACAAGCGGTACAAAAACAGATATTTCAAAGTCTATTAACCACCTTCTGGACGATATTCATGGTAAGAAAGAAGAGAATCTGATTGAAACAGTTTCTATCCGTGCCATGCAGAAAGCGCGTTACTCTACGCATAACATCGGCCACTACGGACTGGCATTCGAATATTACACTCACTTCACCTCACCGATCCGCCGTTTCCCGGATATGATGGTACATCGTTTGTTGACGAAGTACATAAACGGAGGACGCAGCGTATCAGAAGCCAAATACGAAGACCTCTGCGACCACAGTTCGAACATGGAGCAAATAGCTGCCAACGCTGAACGCGCTTCTATCAAATATAAACAGGTAGAATTTATGAGCGAACGCTTGGGGCAGATTTACGATGGCGTAATCTCCGGTGTAACCGAATGGGGACTCTACGTAGAACTGAACGAAAATAAATGTGAAGGTTTGGTGCCCATCCGCGATCTGGATGATGATTATTACGAATTTGACGAGAAGAACTATTGCCTTCGCGGACGTCGTAAAAACAAGATATATAGTCTGGGAGATGCTATTACCGTTCGCGTAGCACGTGCCAACCTTGAGAAGAAACAATTGGATTTTGAATTAATAGAAAAATAAGTTCACCACAAAGGGGAAGCTAACAACCATTATGAAAACCTTTATCATCGAAGACAAACAAAGAATCGAGTCTATTATTCTTCATTGTGACGTTTGTTTTGTAGGTATAGTCGATATGGAAGGTAATCCATACGTAGTTCCGATGAACTTCGGTTATGAAGACGGCATTATCTATCTCCACTCCGGGCCCGAAGGCAGTAAAGTGGAAATGTTGGAACACAATAATAATGTCTGTATCACTTTTAGTCTCGGACACAAGCTTGTCTATCAGCACGAAAAAGTGGCTTGCAGTTACAGTATGCGTTCTGAAAGTGCGATGTGTCGCGGAAAAGTAGAGTTCGTTGAAGACATGGAAGAAAAACGTGGCGCATTGGACATTATCATGTGTCATTATACGAATAATGAATTTAATTACTCCGATCCGGCTGTCCGTAATGTTAAAGTATGGAAAGTACCGGTAGACCGGATGACGGGAAAAGTATTCGGCCTGCGAGCTGATGAAAAGCCATAGATATGAAAAAATTAGTATGTGGACTTACCTTGTGTCTGTCTGTCGGCAACATCTTTGCCGGCAGTACAAAAGACATATACAAGAAGAATTGGATTGACTTTAATAAGAACGGAGTCAAGGACGTATACGAAGACCCTGCCGCTCCTATTGAAGCCCGTGTTGCGGATTTGCTGTCGCAAATGACGCTGGAAGAGAAAACCTGCCAAATGGCTACTTTATACGGTTCGGGGCGGGTATTGAAAGATGCATGGCCCACTGCCGAATGGTCAAAGGAAATCTGGAAAGACGGTATCGGGAATATTGACGAACAGGCGAACGGATTGGGTAAATTCGGTTCCGAACTTTCTTATCCGTATGCCAACAGTGTAAAGAACCGCCACGAAATACAACGCTGGTTTGTAGAACAGACACGGTTGGGTATTCCCGTTGACTTTACCAATGAAGGAATACGCGGATTGTGCCACAATCGGGCTACCATGTTTCCTGCCCAATGCGGACAAGGTGCCACGTGGAACAAGAAACTGATCCGAGAAATTGCGAAAGTCACTGCTGATGAGGCAAAAGCGCTCGGATATACCAATATTTACGCCCCGATTCTGGACATTGCCCAAGACCCGCGCTGGGGACGGGTAGTAGAGAGTTATGGCGAAGATCCTTATCTGGCAGGCGAACTGGGAAAACAAATGATTCTCGGTCTGCAAGCCGAAGGGCTGGCAGCCACTCCGAAACATTTTGCCGTCTATAGTATCCCGGTTGGAGGACGTGATGGAGGTACACGTACCGACCCGCACGTGGCTCCGCGTGAGATGAAGACTCTTTATTTGGAACCCTTCCGCAAAGGAATTCAGGAAGCAGGAGCCTTAGGGGTAATGAGCTCTTATAATGATTATGACGGAGAACCTGTCTCCGGGAGTTATCATTTCCTTACTGAAATTCTGCGTCAACAATGGGGGTTCAAGGGATATGTAGTATCGGACAGTGAAGCAGTGGAATTCCTGCATACAAAACACCGCATTACCCCGACTGAAGAAGAAATGGCGGCACAAGTAGTAAATGCAGGACTGAATATCCGCACCAACTTCACCCCGCCACAAGATTTTATCCTCCCTTTACGCCGTGCAATCAGCGAAGGAAAAATCTCTTTGCATACCCTCGACCAACGTGTAGGTGAAATCTTACGTGTCAAATTTATGTTGGGGCTTTTTGATAATCCGTACCCAGGTGATGATCGTCATCCAGAAACGGTAGTACACAATGCCGCTCATCAGGAGGTATCTATGAAAGCGGCTTTAGAGTCTATTGTTCTTCTGAAAAACGAGAATCAGATGCTTCCGTTGTCCAAGAGCCTCAACAAAATAGCAGTTATCGGTCCGAATGCAGAAGAAGTGAAGGAACTGACGTGCAGATACGGCCCTGCCCATGCTCCTATCAAGACTGTATATCAGGGAATCAAAGAATATCTGCCTAATGCAGAAGTCAGCTATGCAAAGGGATGTAACATCATTGACAAGTATTTCCCGGAAAGTGAATTATACAATGTTCCTTTGGATACACAGGAACAAGCTATGATTAATGAAGCAGTAGAACTGGCAAAAGTTTCGGACATCGCTATTCTTGTATTAGGCGGAAATGAGAAGACGGTTCGGGAGGAATTTTCCCGTACCAGCCTCGATCTCTGCGGGCGTCAGCAACAGTTGTTGGAAGCTGTTTATGCAACAGGAAAGCCAGTAGTTTTGGTAATGGTAGACGGAAGGGCAGCAACAATCAACTGGGCCAACAAATACGTTCCCGCTATTGTGCATGCCTGGTTCCCCGGTGAATTTATGGGGAATGCTATTGCTAAAGTCCTTTTCGGAGATTACAATCCGGGCGGTCGTCTGGCTGTAACTTTCCCGAAGTCAGTAGGACAGGTTCCATTTGCATTTCCATTCAAACCCGGCTCCGATTCAAAGGGGAGAGTCCGTGTAGACGGAGTTCTTTATCCTTTCGGATATGGGTTAAGTTACACTACTTTTGAATATTCAGCCTTGAAGATCTCCAAACCGGTTATAGGTCCACAAGAAAACATGACCCTTTCGTGTATCGTAAAGAATACCGGGAAAAGAGCTGGAGATGAAGTAGTTCAGCTTTATATTCGGGATGATTTCAGCAGTGTGACTACCTACGACAAGATGTTACGTGGCTTCGAGCGTATTCATTTGCAACCGGGAGAAGAACAGACAATCAGCTTTACCCTTACTCCTCAAGACTTGGGGTTATGGGACAAGAACAATCAGTTTACGGTAGAACCGGGTAGTTTTTCAATAATGATAGGAGCTTCATCACAAGATATACGGTTGAAAGGAAGTTTTGAAGTGCAATAAACCCCAATCAATAATATAAATCCATAAGAACCGGTAATAATTTTGTTTTCCTCACTAAAAAGTGAAACAGAAATTATTACCGGTTCTTCAGATATCTATTTTCATCTATCAGTTCAACAGATTGATTCTATTAAAGTTTACTGACTTCACTATCTATATAGTCTGCTCTATTCCTTAACCACGTCTTCAACTCTTTCACTTTTGTATCGAATGAACGAGTATTTTCCCATAATTCACTATTCCTTTCCACAGAGGGTTTAAGCATTACAGCATAATCATCTACATATTGTAACAATGCATCTAGCTTATTATTCTTGAAATCTTGCCAAGTTCTCTTATATATCGCTTTCACACGGCTATCTTGTAGAAAGCGTTGGAAAAATGCCGTACCGACTCCATTCATGCTACTTGAAAATAACGGTGTGTTGTAACGTCCAAAATGATTACTCGTACCTTCATAATCATACGCCCAATCAAAATCCCAGATAGGTCCCATTACATACTTGCCATTTCCTTCTTTATGGAGAAAAACACTTTTAGGATGATTTATCTCCATGTTGTGTACCAAGTTAAAGGTTATCAGAAATTTGGCAACCGATTCAATATCAATCATGTCTACATAGCTATTTCCTTCTAACGGTTCTTTTGCAAATTGTGTCGTGAATGCATTAAAGTCCTTCTTCCAATATTCAAATTGCTCTGTGGTCAAATCAGGGTCTTTCACCATTACAGGGAGGTTAAATGCAGTCGATTTAAACTTAGGCTCATCATCCCAATAAGAATCAAGTTCCCACATGACACTGTTGTTTTCATCCAAATCTACACGGTTTTCTTTAACCTCTATCTGTTCGGTCAACAAGTAAGAACCTTTATAAATTCCGTTTAAAACCACATCTACAGGAATTGCATGATTGGTAAAAGGAAGTTCCAGCAGCCGACCTATCTTGAATGCAACCGAATTAAGCATTAACGTAGGATCAAGATGATTTGCCAACAACACATAATTCTTGGCTTTCCCCAAACCACAGATCTCTGCTTTCTTATTAAGTTTCAGTCGATAAGGCTTTTTAGGATATCCCCACGTTGAATTGCCGCGTCCCTTTATCTCGGTTTTAACTATACAACTTTCATAAGTACTTTTTCCATTGACAGTCAAAGTTCCACTCTCATAAGAGTCTTTACTCTGTATTTCCGAAATAGAAGAATCATCTGTGGTAATGACTAGCAGAGAAACAAGGTCCAATAAGAATTCCATCTTTACCGTATATTGAAGAATTTCTCCATTCCGCATTATGAACTTATAAATAACCGGAGAAGAAAAGTCATTCTCCGTCACACCACTTATTTGTTCCACATCATCTATTAAAACCTTCACTGCATTAGAACTAAACTCTGCCACTAGTTTAGATTGTAAAAACTTATGAAGAGATACAACCTCACCTTTTTCAATCGAACATACAACATCAGCAGTCAAGAATGCATTATTCTTTTTCAAAAAGCGGAAAGCAGAAAGCACTCCGGTATCTTTCAATGCAATTTCCACTGTATATTGCTGTTTACTGCCATCTTCTGCTTCCACAGTAAAAACCAATGGCTGCGAATAATCATTTGAGGTAACTCCGGATTCCTGCTCAACTCCATTTATCGTGATAGATTTTCCATTATATTCGAATACGGCAATTAATGATTTCAAATCATCATACTTATCCAATGGCAATGTAATCACACTCCCCTGAATAGAGGCTTCCACATCATTTGCGACCTTACCTTGATTATCACTTTTCAAAATAGAAAAGTTCAGCAATTCCTTCGTTGAAGAGATTGGGGGTTCTTCGTCTTTACAGGCGGAGAATAGTAAGAGAATAGTTACTAAAATCCCTAAAGTATTGTTTAACATAGTATTAAATAAAAATGGTTACTTGGCAAATATACGATTTTGCCAAATAACCACCCGATTATTCTCTCTCTTTTTTCTAAAATTCAGTGTATCATAAAGGATATTCCTCAAAAGCATACAAAATAGTAGACAAATAACGTTCGCCTGTATCGGGCAGCAACGCCACAATCATCTTCCCTTCATTTTCCGGGCGTTTTGCCAGTTCTGTCGCCGCATAAACAGCAGCACCCGAAGATATGCCGACCAGCAATCCTTCCAGCTTCGCCAGTTCACGGCTTGTACGAATGGCATCATCATTCTGCACCCGAATAATTTCATCTACGACGGAAGCCTTGTAAGTCTTCGGAATGAAACCCGCACCGATTCCCTGAATCTTATGAGGCCCAGGCTTTCCTCCGGAAAGAACCGGCGAATCAGACGGTTCTACCGCTACCACCCTCACACTGGGGTCGCGCATCTTCAATGCTTCACCTACTCCGCTAACTGTCCCGCCAGTACCCACGCCGGCCACAAAGATATCGACTTTCCCCTCGGTATCTCTCCATATTTCCAGGCCGGTAGTACGTAAATGCATGGCGGGGTTAGCAGGATTTTCAAATTGTTGTAAGATAACAGAGTCCGGAGTTGCCGCTTTCAGTTCTTCCGCTTTGGCAATTGCTCCTTTCATACCATCCGCACCGGGAGTCAGGACCAATTCTGCTCCCAAAGCTTTCAAAAGATTGCGGCGTTCAACACTCATCGTGTCGGGCATTGTCAATATCAACTTATAACCTTTGGCAGCAGCCACAAAAGCCAGTCCTACTCCGGTGTTGCCACTAGTCGGTTCTATAATAGTAGCTCCCGCTTGCAAAACACCTTTTACCTCAGCGTCTTCAATCATCGCCAAAGCAATACGGTCTTTAACGCTTCCGGCAGGGTTAAAATATTCAAGCTTCACTACCAGGCGAGCTTTCAAATTCTTACTCTTATTATAATTACTAAGTTCCAACAACGGAGTGTTACCAACCAGGTCCGTCAATTTTCTTGCTATCTTCTCCATATATATCCGTTTTAAATTCATACGTTTTAATATATGACAAAGATAGCGCGGATTCTGTTCAGGCGAAATACCACAGATGTGGTAATTTCATACCACATCTGTCTTACAGAAAATCTGCCCGCATCGGAGTAAATGTGTCAATCAGCACGCCTGCTTCGAGACAAACACAGCCATGAGGTTTATTAGGAGCCACATAATAGCCATCTCCTGCCGATAGTATTTCTTTCTGTTCGCCAATCGTTAATTCGAACTTTCCACTTACCACATAAGTAGCCTGACTGTGATGATGTTCGTGCATTGTGCCGACAGCTCCTTTTTCAAACTGCACTTTTACCATCATCAACTGTTCGTCATAACCCATTATCTGACGACGGATTCCCGGACCCGGGTTCTCCCACTTCAGTTCCTTTTCAAACTGGAAGACTTCACTACACATCTTCATATTTATCAAATATTAATCTATTAAATAAAAACAAAGATAGCCTTTTAGTCCATTGACAGCAAAAAATCTCATAAATTATCCTGAAATTACTCGACTTAAAACAAGATTGAGTAATGTCTTATTTTTTATGTCAGAATAATCGTTATCTTTGTACGGATCATCTGATATGCATCAATTACATTCACTATTAATCTCTCTCTTATGAACACATTGAAAACTGTCTACATAGCTACTATTATCACCGGATTATTCACCGGACTGTTCTTATCTTCTTCCGCATCCGCGCAAGATATCTCAGGAACTTGGCACGGAAAACTGACTGTTCCCACCGGGTCGCTGACTATCGTATTCCATATCAACCAAGCGGCTCAAGGAACTTATGTAACAACGCTCGACAGTCCCGACCAGGGAGCCAACGGCATAAAGACACAAGCTACCTCTTTCAGTGATTCCATATTAACTATTCAGATACCTGTTATTTATGCTTCCTACAAAGGAAAATTGAAAAGTGACAAAACGATAACCGGAACATTCACACAAGGAATGCCTATCCCATTGAACCTGGAAAAGGGAGAAGCAAGCCGTCCCAAACGTCCGCAGGAACCTCAACCACCTTTCCCTTATAAAAGTGAAGAAGTTACAGTAAGAAACGAACAGGACGGAATTAACCTTGCGGGGACATTAACTCTTCCCGAAAAGGGAAATAAATTTCCGGCAGTAGTGTTGGTGACAGGAAGCGGTGCGCAGAACCGGGATGAGGAGATCATGGGACACAAGCCTTTCCTAGTCATCGCCGACTATCTGACGAGGAACGGAATCGCCGTATTACGCTGTGATGATCGTGGCACAGCCGCCTCACAAGGCAACCATGCAACAGCCACCAACGAGGATTTCGCAACGGACACGGAAGCTGCCATCAATTACCTGCGCGGCAGAAAAGAAATAAACACAAAGAAGATTGGCATTATCGGACATAGCGCAGGCGGAATCATAGCATTCATCGTAGCTGCCAAAGACCCGGCGATTGCGTTTATTGTTTCATTGGCAGGAGCCGGCGTAAGAGGTGACAGCCTGATGCTGAAACAAGTAGAGATGATTTCTAAATCCCAGGGAATGCCGGATGCGTTCTGGCAAGGAACGAAACCGTCGATACGAAACAGGTATGCCATACTGCAACAAGCAGACAAAACCACAGATGAACTTCAAAAAGAGTTATATGCAGATGTTACCAAAACCATGTCGTCCGAACAACTGAAAGACTTGAATACCGTACAGCAGATTTCCTCCCAGATAAGTTCCATGACCTCCCCCTGGTATCTTCATTTTATGAGATATGACCCGGCTAAAGCCATGAAAAAAATAAAATGTCCGGTACTTGCCTTAAACGGAGAAAAGGACATTCAAGTGGAGGCGGCTATGAACCTTACGGCTATCCAACAAAGAATCAGCGAGAACGGGAATAAGAATGTAACGGTAAAAGCCTACCCGAACTTAAATCATCTGTTTCAAACCTGTGAAAAAGGAACATTGGCGGAGTATGGGCAGCTAGAAGAAACCATTAGCCCAGAAGTTCTAAAAGATATAACAGACTGGATTCTTAAACATTCAGGAAAGAGCAATTGAAAAGGCAATCTCTATTAATAAAAAAAACCGCAATAATATTATTATAAACACAATTATTAAAATCCATAGTCTTACATACGCAGCATTGTATAAATTGACTTAAATCAAAATATTTCACACCGAACTCACTCTGCCCGATTTTGTTTTACCTTTGCACCCGCAAAAAAGAAAAAGGTAAAAAGTTACAGGTATCAGGTTAAGTTTGGTATGAAAAAGAGTCTTATCGCATTGGCGTTCGGCACCCTGGGATTAGGTATTGCCGAATTTGTAATGATGGGTATTTTGCCCGATGTGGCAAAAGATTTAGGGATCAGTATCCCTATGGCGGGACATTTCATTTCCGCTTATGCATTAGGCGTCTGTGTGGGTGCCCCCGTGTTGACATTAGCCCGCAAATATCCGTTGAAACATATTCTACTGGTATTAGTTACCCTGATTATGATAGGTAATATCTGTGCTGCAACAGCTCCCAATTATTGGATATTGCTTGCTGCGCGCTTCATCTCCGGACTACCGCACGGAGCATATTTCGGTGTCGGCTCCATTGTTGCCGAAAGACTGGCTGATAAAGGGAAAGGTTCGGAAGCCGTTTCGATTATGATTGCCGGAATGACCATTGCCAACCTATTCGGTGTCCCATTGGGAACTTCTCTCAGCACTATGCTTTCCTGGCGTGCCACTTTCCTGTTGGTCGGCATCTGGGGAATCGTTATCCTGTATTACATCTGGCGTTGGGTACCTCACGTAGAAGGCTTGAAGGATACCGGCTTTAAAGGACAATTCCATTTCTTGAAGACTCCGGCTCCCTGGCTCATTCTCGGTGCTACGGCGTTAGGCAACGGTGGCGTATTCTGTTGGTACAGCTATATCA
>ERZ827498.3647-NODE-3647-length-12743-cov-59.841110_pt1 | contig 12743 bp, 10 predicted proteins | sample MGYA00519865_ERZ827498 | MGnify/ENA primary metagenome ERZ827498 (study PRJEB31778, sample SAMEA3449328) | human gut metagenome | biome: human gut; feature: human-associated habitat; material: faeces | place: United Kingdom | collected 2010/2012 ...
TTCCTCCTCCAAATGCAAATGCAATGTATTTTTTCCAGTTTGTGGGAGTGGATTTTTCTTTTAACTCATTCTTTTCTAAATCTCCTAAGGTGAAAACTTTTTGTCCGATCTGGTACATCAAGTCTTCAGGAGTTTTTAGTTTATGAAGGGTACAAAGCTTCTGGATGTTCGTTTCGGTAGCTTCAATGCCTTCTTTCTTAAGGAATTCATGCAGCATGTCTTCTCCGGCCTGCTGGACTTCCTTTCGTTCTCTTTTGAGGATGGATAATATTTTAGCCTTGGCTTTTGCTGTCGTGGCAAAATTAATCCATGAAGGTTGTACTTTCTGTGATTTTGAAGTCAGAATTTCTACCTGATCTCCACTCTGCAGTTTATGGCTCAGTGGTACCAGTTTATGGTTTACTTTAGCTCCAATACAATGGCTTCCTAAGAATGTATGAATGGAGAATGCAAAATCAAGTGCGGTTGCATTCTGAGGCATCGTTTTAATTTCACCCTTAGGAGTAAATACAAATATCTCAGATGCGAAAAGATTAAGCTTGATTGTATCCAGAAAATCAAGTGCATCGGGCTGCGGGTCGTCCAAAATTTCTTTGATGGTTTTCAGCCATTTGCTAAGCTCTCCTTCGTCTTCACTTCCTCCTCCTTCTTTGTATTTCCAGTGTGCAGCAAAACCTTGTTCTGCTACATCATTCATTCGCTCACTTCTGATCTGAACTTCAATCCACTGTCCTTTGTTGCTCATCAATGTTACATGAAGAGCCTGATATCCATTGGCTTTTGGATGGCTGACCCAATCGCGCAAACGGTCAGGATGAGGCTTATATATCCGGGAAATAGCTACATAAATGTTGAAGCAGTCATTCAGTTCTTCCTCTTCATTCTTAGGAGTGAAAATGATGCGTACGGCAAGTATGTCATAGATTTCTTCAAACGTAATGTGTTTGTTTTGCATCTTGTTCCAGATGGAGTAGGGAGACTTGATACGTGCCAGAATGCGATAAGGAAGCCCCATTTTATCTAATTGTTCGCGAATGGGGGCTGTAAATTCTTCAAATAGGTTGGTTCTTTCAGCTTGAGTAGCCTTTAGCTTTTCTTCGATTTGCTGGTAAGCTTCTGGGTGTTCGTATTTGAAACTTAAATCTTCCAATTCTGTCTTGATACGATTCAGACCCAGTCGGTTGGCAAGAGGAGCGTAGATATAGAGTGTTTCCCCGGCAATTTTATATTGTTTGCTTGGGAGCATGGAGCCTAAGGTACGCATATTATGCAACCGGTCGGCAATTTTTATAAGAATGACACGGATATCATCATTCATTGTGAGAAGCAGCTTCTTAAAGTTCTCAGCTTGTGCAGAAGCTCTGTCTCCAAAGATTCCTCCTGAGATTTTGGTTAATCCATCTACAATTTGAGCAATCTTAGGTCCAAACAAGTTTTCGATATCCTCTACGGTATAGTCAGTATCTTCTACTACGTCGTGGAGTAGAGCAGAACAAATAGAGGTAGATCCTAAGCCGATTTCTACGCAGGCGATGCGTGCTACAGCGATAGGATGTAGAATATAAGGCTCGCCCGAACGTCGGCGCACTCCTTTGTGTGCCTGTCGGGCGAAATTAAATGCTTTTGTAATTATCTCGACTTTTTTCCGATGTTTACTTTTCAGGTATTGGTCCAATAGCTCCTGAAATGCTTCATCAATCATTTTTTCATCTGTCTGTTCCTGCGTAAGTTTCTCCTCGGTCATAATTCTCTCCCTTTTCTTTGAATCAATAATGCAAAAATAGAGAAAAATACGAATCAAACAAGCAAATGAGGGGTTTTCTTACCGGATGCGTAGAGATTTGCCAGCCCGGATACTGCTTCCCTTGATTCCGTTCAGTCTCCGTAATTGGCTTACGCTAACTCCGTACTTAGCGGCAATGCCTCCTAATGTCTCTCCGTTACGGATGCGGTGGTATACAGCTTTTCCGCTATTTTTCCCTTTAGTAGTGGTATTGCTGACAGTTACGGTGCTGCGACGGGTTTGAAAAACTTCTGGTTTATAATTATAGATACTATCCTCGTGGTCAATGAAGTAACTCATTATTTGAGTAGGCAATCGTAGTGCGTATGGCTTTTCGTTTCCAGGGATAATATCTTTTTTAAATTCTGGATTAAGTGCGCGGAGCTGGTCTATGTCTACCTTGCATACTTCTGCCACCTGATTTAGGTTCAGTGAACGGTTGATGTGAACAGTATCGGTACTTTCTGGCATGTTCATTTCCATAGGGCTGATATAATGTTCACAGTAATAAGTCATGATGTAATTAGCAGCTACGAAAGCAGGTACGTAACCTCGGGTTTCTTTCGGTAAGAAGTTGTAGATTTTCCAGAAATCCTTTTCGCCTCCAGCCCGGCGGATAGCCTTGTTGATAGTACCAGGTCCACAGTTATAGGCTGCTAGAACAAGATTCCAGTCCTGATATATATCATATAAATCTTTCAGGTAACGTGCTGCAGCGCGAGTAGATTTGACCGGATCTCTGCGTTCGTCCACAAGTGAGTTGACCTTAAGCCCATATACTTGTCCTGTGCGAAGCATGAACTGCCATAACCCTACTGCGCTCTGTGACGAAGTGGCTGTCGGGTTTAATGCCGATTCAATGACGGGAAGGTATTTTAATTCTAACGGAAGATCGTATAAATCCAGTGCCTCTTCAAAAATAGGCATGTATAGATTATTGGCGCTCAGCATAAATGATACCTTTTGACGGAGACGGGTAGAGTACATGTCTATAAACTTCCGTATGATGTCATTGTAAGGCATTTCTATGATAGCAGGAATACGCTGCAAGCGGTCCATGTAAATAGAATCGCTGACTTCCGGATTTTGGGTAGTCATCGTACAGTTTTCTGCAGGATTGATGTAATGCTTGGAAATCCAGTCCAAGTACAGACTATCTGTAGTGGTAATCATTCCTTCCGGTAAATCTATTACATCTTCCTGCCCATTGGTTTGTATGGTAATCGTTTTTTCTGTCTGTTGGGCAAAAAGAGAAGAAGCGTTACAGATTGCAGCAGTAAGTAAACTAAAAATTATTCTTTTCATCTTTTAAAATTTAATACAGCATTGCAAACCAACTCCTTGCGGACGGTTGCGGAATGCATCGTTGAACACGGTAGGTTCCCATTTCATGCTGAGGTCTTTGCTGATATCAAAATCAGACAGCTCAGCATCTACATAGGCATCAATCACTGATAGCAGATATACACCAATGAATGCAAATATACTTAAATCGCGTTGACGTCGATAAAGGTCTTTTCGTTTTCGGAAGATTTCCTGCCAATACTCCAAACGGTCATTGACATTTGTTCCGGGAGGAAGGAAATCCATATAACTGTTGTTATTGGGATTATTGCTCATAATGTCTTGATAGGCTTGAGAATAGTCCTTATACATCTGCCCGTTCCAAGTCAAGGCGTATGCACATCCTACGAAACCTCCATAAATGATAGGTAGTTTCCAGTACTTCCGGTTGTAAATCTGTCCGGCTCCAGGGATAACGAGTCCTAACCATACTGTACGGTTAGAATTGGGTATCCAGCGTTTTTTCTCCTGAGTGGGAGGCAGAGTATTTTGAATGGAGTCGTTTTGTCTTGCCAAGGCTGCAGTATCTATGGGGGCTTCCAGTGCCTCTAATGCGAGTTTTCGCTGCAGGTTGGTCGTATCAGCCAAAGCCAGACTGTCTGCCCGATTCTGTGAGCGGATAGAATCAGTTGTCAGTATACCCTCCCTGCGTTTTTGGGCTCGCTGTGCATTTACTTCCATATTCCCCCAGGGGATACAGAATAGCAGGATAAGCGACAGAATATATGTAAAAGTATGTGCTCTCAAATTATTTTTGTTTATTCCGTTTTTTTCAAAGAATCCAGAATCTCCATAATTCTTTCCAGATCTGCATCGCTGTTGAAAGGAATGCTGATCTTTCCTTTTCCTTTATTGGTACAGGAAAGTTGTACTTTCGTTCCAAAGAAATTGCACAGATGATTTTGAAGCATAGAGTATTCTTCAGATAATTGTGTGCCTTTGGCAGAGATTGTTTTTCCTCCGCTTTTTATGCTTTCACCGTTAGCCAGTGCTTTTACAATTTCTTCCACTTTACGCACGGAGTACCCTTGAGCGACTGTCTCATTAAAGATACGTATCTGATTTTTAGGATCTTCCAGAGTTAATAACGCACGTGCATGTCCCATATCTATTTCCTTGTTCTTCAAGGCTACTTGGATGGGGGCTGGCAATTTTAGCAGACGTAAATAGTTTGCTATGGTTGTTCTTTTTTTGCCAATGCGTTCGCTCAGGCGTTCTTGTGTCAGTTCATATTGTTCAATTAAATGCTGGTAGGCCAGTGCGATTTCCAGAGAATTCAGGTCTTCGCGTTGAATGTTTTCAATCAAGGCCATTTCCATCACATTCTCGTCGTCTGCAGTACGAATGTATGCTGGAATTGTTTTTAGACCAGCAAGTATGGATGCCCTATATCGTCTTTCACCTGCAATAATTTGATAAGAATCTTCGTTTAGTTTACGTAAGGTGATAGGCTGGATGATACCTATTTCTGCAATGGAATCAGCCAGTTCTTGTAAGGCGATAGGATCAAATTCACGACGAGGCTGGTTGGGGGTTACAGATATTTTGTCCAGTTCTATTTCGTTGATGGATGATGATCCGGAAGTTTTTACTTCTTCGTTGGATATCAGAGCATCAAGTCCTCGTCCTAATGCAAATTTTTTTTGTACTGCCATATACTTATTTGCTATTTCTTGTTATAATTTCATTGGCTAAAGCCAAATGGTTTTTAGCTCCGGTTGATTCTGCATCATAAAGAATAGCAGGAATACCGTGGCTGGGTGCTTCACTTAGTTTGACATTACGCTGAATAATGGTCTTGAAAACCAGTTCCTGGAAGTGTCTTTTCACTTCGTCGTATATCTGGTTGGCCAGACGCAAGCGCGAGTCGAACATTGTCAGCAGGAATCCTTCAATTTCTAATGAAGGATTTAGTTTTGTCTTGATAATCTTAATCGTGTTTAAAAGCTTGCTGATACCTTCCAGCGCAAAATACTCACATTGTACTGGAATAATTACAGAGTCGGCAGCTGTTAAGGCATTGATGGTAATTAAACCCAACGATGGAGAACAGTCTATCAAAATGTAATCGTATTCGCTTTTCATCGGCTCTAACGCGCGTCGCATGATTTTCTCACGGTTCTCCAAATTCAGCATTTCGATTTCAGCACCCACCAGGTCAATGTGAGAAGGTATGATGTCTAATCCGTCAATATCGGTTGTATAAATCGCTTCCCGTATGTCAGCCTGATTGATCAGACATTCATAGATTGAACAGTCAATGTCTTTCAAATCTACACCAAGGCCGGATGAGGCATTTGCCTGAGGGTCAGCGTCAATCACTAGTACTTTCTTCTCGAGAGTAGCTAAAGATGCAGCCAAATTTATAGTGGTAGTAGTTTTGCCTACACCTCCTTTTTGGTTGGCTAAAGCAATAATTTTTCCCATATTAATCAGTTTATTCTGATTGCGAAGTAACTAATAAATGACGATAGTTTCAATTAAAATTCCATGACTTTTGGGAAAGTGTTGAAAACTCACCTCATCTGTTAATAACTTCACGCGGGCAAAGATATATATTTTTAGCTAATTGCATGATGTGGTTTGGTAAGATTAAGATTTGTTGTAACTTTACACTCATAAAAGTTTGGATAATAAAGATATGATGAAAGAGAAACCATTTCTGTTGTTGTCGAATGATGATGGATTTGCCGCAAAAGGCATTCAGGAACTGATAAAAGTATTAAGGCCAATGGCCGATTTGATGGTAGTAGCACCTTCTGGCCCACGTTCAGGAGCTTCCGGTTCCATTACTTCAGAGCATCCGCTTCGTTGTAAAAAGATAGAGTCTGCACCGGGATTTTCATTGTACAGTTGTACGGGTACTCCTGTGGACTGTGTGAAACTGGCTTTGCACGACTTGGTACCCCGTACACCTGATATGGTGATCGGAGGAATTAATCATGGAGATAACTCTTCTGTCAATGTGCACTATTCAGGTACAATGGGAGTTGTTATAGAGGGATGTCTGAAAAAAATACCTTCAGTCGGTTTTTCTCTTTGTAATCATGCGGAAGATGCAGATTTTACGCCCACTTTCCCTTATATGCAACGTATCGTAGAAGAGGTCTTGCAGCATGGATTACCTGTAGGAACCTGTTTGAATGTAAATTTTCCTGATGTAAAGGATTTGAAAGGAGTGCGTATTTGTCGGCAAACAGACGGAGTCTGGACAAATGAGTTTGTAAAGTCTGTTCATCCAAGAGGTGGAAATTATTATTGGCTTACAGGTTCTTACCGGAACGATGAACCCGAGGCACAAGATACCGACCATTGGGCATTAGATCATGGATACGTAGCCATTACTCCTACTCAGATAGATGTAACGGCTTATACTTTGATGGAACAATTGAATCACTGGAACTGGCAGCTATGAAATATTATTTAATTGTAGGTGAAGCCTCGGGTGATTTGCATGCATCTAATTTAATGAAGGCACTGCAAGCAAAAGATTCTAAAGCTGAGTTTCGTTTTTTCGGAGGCGATTTGATGGCGACTGCAGGAGGTTCACAGGTCAAGCATTATAAGGATATGGCATACATGGGATTTATCCCGGTGTTGCTTCATTTGCGGACAATCTTTCGTAATATGGATTTGTGCAAGAAAGATATTGTTCAGTGGAATCCTGATGTCTTGATTTTGGTGGATTATCCGGGGTTTAACCTGAAAATAGCTGAATATATAAAAGCGCATACGAATATTCCTATTTTTTATTATATCTCTCCTAAAATCTGGGCTTGGAAGGAGTACCGCATCAAGAATATTAAACGAGATGTGGATGAGCTGTTTTCTATACTACCTTTTGAAGTGGATTTTTTCAAGAAGTATAATTATCCCATTCATTATGTCGGAAATCCATGTGTGGATGCTGTACATTGTTTTAAGCAGGGATATGCCGAGAGTTTTGAGGAATTTACTCTTCGTAACGGGTTGGATAAAAAGCCAATTATTGCGTTGTTGGCTGGTAGTCGTAAGCAGGAAATTAAGGATAATTTGCAGCGGATGATACAAGCATCCCGCAACTATACAGAATATCAGTTTGTTATTGCGGGAGCTCCTGGAATATCTCCTGAATTTTATCAGGCTTATATGGGGGATGATACCAAAATTATATTTGGTCAGACATATAGCTTGCTGAGTCATGCTACAGCTGCTTTGGTTACCAGTGGTACGGCTACACTCGAAACCGCCTTGTTCCGGGTGCCTCAGGTAGTGTGTTATTATACTGCTGCTGGAAAGCTGGTTTCATTCTTACGCCGGCATATTTTAAAAGTAAAATATATTTCTTTGGTCAACCTGATTGCAGGTCGTGAAGTGGTGGCTGAACTGGTTGCTGATGGTATGACCGCAGAAAATGTGAAACAACAACTAGAAGCAATTCTACCCGGGCAAATGACTCGTGAACAAATGTTGCAGAATTATGATGCGCTGATTAAAATTCTTGGACAGGAAGGAGCTTCTGAACGGGCAGCCGGAAAAATCGTTGAACTTTTATCTCAAAAATACAACAGGTCCTTACAGTAAGACTGAAGGACCTGTTATAAATTTTCTGCTTATATTATTCAATAAAAGAAATGATATACAGATAAACAACCGCTGCCGGAACCGCCATCAGAGTGCTGTCAAAGCGATCTAACATGCCTCCATGACCAGGTAATATATTGCCTGAGTCTTTTATTCCAATAGTGCGTTTAAGCAGCGATTCTGTCAAATCGCCTAATGTACCGAATATTACAACGGTCAGGGCTAGTCCTATCCAGATACTAATCGGCATGAATGGGAAGTAATGTGCCATCACAATGGCAGCTATAATGCTGAAAACTCCGCCGCCAATGGAACCTTCCCATGATTTTTTAGGAGAAATTCGTTCAAACAAGCGATGTTTTCCGAATAGCATACCGGTACAATATGCTCCCGTATCATTAATCCATGTGAAAATAAATATTGACAACGGCAGTATTGGGTTGTACTGTACCTGGTAATTTGACAATTCTCCTTCATTTCCAATAGAATGATAGGCCAGTACGTTTAACATTGCAAACGAAAGTGCGATGTAGATTTGGCTCATCATGGCATAGGCCCAATTGTTCAGTGGATTTTTTTTCTTTAAATATAGCTCGCTGACAAGCAGGTATATGATAAGAAATAAGTAAGGAATCAGTATTTCTGTTTGTCCAGGCATGACTCCTAAATAGGCAAAACCAAAGAACAGAAATACGCCGGCCAACATACATATAGGTTTGTTTATCTCTACATCCGGCTGTTTGCTGATGATAACCCCGAATTCATGAATGGTCAGGGCTGTAATCAGAGCAAACAATAGGGTGAAAGAGATAGGACCTCCAAGAATACAACCAATGAGTACTCCTACGAAGATTATTCCCGTAATTGCTCGTTGAATAAAGTTATTTTTCACGTTAGTTGGTTTTTATTCGGTTATGCTTCTCCTTTTTCCTGGTTTTCTTCCTGTGAAGGTATGTTATTTTCAGAGGAAGAATTATTTTCATTATCCGTATTTTCCTGCTTGTTTTCCAGCTGTTTGGTTTCCGGTAGCTGCTCATTGGCTGCCATAATTTCTTCCGAACGGGAAGTCCATGGACGTTTACCGAAAATCTTTTCAACATCTTCAGCAAAGATTACTTCTCGGTCAATTAACAGCTGTGCCAGTTGGTTGTGGCCTTCACTGTGTTCTTGCAGCAAGGCCTTTGCACGCATGTACTGCTCATTAATCATGTGCTGTACTTCCTGGTCTATAAGCTCAGCTGTATGCTCACTGTAAGGTTTCGTAAAGCTGTAATCTTCATTGCTGTTATAATAGCAGAGATTAGGAAGCTTGTCACTCATTCCTGCGTATGCAATCATGCCATAAGCCTGTTTGGTGACTCTTTCCAAGTCATTCATTGCTCCGGTGGAGATGTGTCCGATGAAAATTTCTTCAGCAGCACGTCCACCTAATGTGGCACACATTTCATCCAGCATTTGTTCCTTAGTAGTGATCTGTCGTTCTTCAGGCAGATACCATGCTGCTCCTAACGCACGTCCTCTTGGGACAATGGTTACTTTAATCAGCGGGTTGGCATGTTCCAGGAACCATGAGATGGTGGCGTGACCTGCTTCGTGAAGTGCAATGGCACGTTTTTCGGCGGCAGTCATGACTTTTGTTTTCTTTTCCAGACCACCTACGATACGGTCGATTGCAGCTAAGAAATCATCTTTATCTACACTCTTCTTTTGATGACGTGCTGCAATAAGAGCAGCTTCATTACATACATTGGCAATGTCCGCACCGCTGAAACCAGGGGTTTGTCGTGCTAATAAATCTACGTCTACACTGCTGTCCAGCTTCAGAGGTTTAAGATGAACTCCAAACACTTCCTTTCGTTCATTCAGGTCAGGAAGGTCTACATATATTTGTCGGTCAAAACGTCCTGCACGCAGTAAGGCTTTGTCCAAAATATCTACACGGTTGGTTGCCGCTAAGATAATGACTCCACTGTTTGAACCAAATCCGTCCATCTCTGTCAGAAGCTGGTTCAATGTATTTTCACGTTCGTCATTTCCTCCCATGCTTGGGTTTTTGCCACGGGCACGGCCTACGGCATCAATTTCATCAATGAAGATGATACAAGGCGACTTTTCTTTTGCCTGACGGAACAAATCACGTACGCGAGAAGCACCGACACCGACAAACATTTCTACAAAGTCTGAACCGGAAATAGAGAAGAAAGGTACATCGGCTTCACCTGCTACAGCTTTGGCTAACAATGTTTTACCCGTTCCCGGAGGGCCTACAAGTAAAGCACCTTTAGGAATTTTTCCACCCAGTTCCGTATATTTTTGCGGCTGTTTCAAGAAATCTACAATTTCCTGTACTTCCTGTTTGGCAGCAGCTTGTCCGGCTACATCCTTAAACGTAATGCGGTTAGTTCCTTTTTCAAAAAGCTGTGCTTTGCTTCTTCCCACATTAAATACGTTTGAGCCTCCTCCGGCGCCTCCTCCGCCACCCATGCGGCGCATGGCAAACATCCAGATACCGATAAGGAAGACAAACGGCAGAACGTTCCACAGAATTATGCTAAAATAGTCACTTTTCTTTTCGTATTGGATAGAGCCGGTAAAGTTTCCTTCTTTCGTCTGCTCATCCAGAAACTTGTCCAAAGCTTCCATGGAGCCAATTTGTACATTGATAGAAGGACTTCTTCCGACTTTGTTGGCATCTTTCTTGAATACATCTACAATGTGATCCGGCTTGATATACATTTCCACCGTATTGTTGTCGTATGCCACGATTTTATCTGCATATCCTTTGGTAACCATTTCCTGAAATTCGGTATAGTTTACCTCTTTGGTGGCACTTCCTTCATCTCCGGAAAAATAGAGGAAGGCAAAAATCAAGGCAATGATGACATAAAGCCACGTTAAATTAAAGCGTGGTACATTGATTTTAGGTTTATTGTTGTCACTCATATTTCTCTTTCCTTATTATATATTAGTCCAAATCTGGAATGTCGGTCAGTTTGGCATCTGCCCATAAGTGTTCCAGATTATAAAAATGTCGTACTTCCGGCAAAAATATATGTACAATAACGTCGCTATAATCCATAGCTACCCATTGTGCATTCCTTTGGCCGTCTATGGCATACGCTTTAGTGCCGGTCTCTTTTCTTACATGTTCTTTGATGGAGTCCACAATTGCCAATACCTGACTGGGAGAATTTCCTTGGCAAATGATAAAATATTTACAGATGGTATCTTCTATTTCGTTTAAATCAGCTACTACGATGTGTTTACCTTTTTTCTCTTGAATTCCTTCAATGATTTTTTCTATTAAAGTTGTCGTTTTGTTCATTCTTTTGATTATTCCTATTTTAAAAATTGAAAATAAAGTTCTATATATAACATAGGACAAATATACTTGGTTTTCTGTATATCCGAAAATTTTTACTTGAAAGAAGCTGAAAAAAGAAAAAAAATATGTTTTTGGGAAGAAAAAAATGCCGAAATGCTTTGTATGTTCCAAAAATGTTGTACCTTTGCACCGTCAAAACAAAAAGATGACAATCGTTCTCTGATTTTGGGCTATGGTGTAATGGTAACACAACAGATTCTGGTCCTGTTTTTCTTGGTTCGAGTCCGAGTAGCCCAACTTCATTTGCAGCGTTCTCGCGGAGAGGATAAAGCGTTATTGGGCTATGGTGTAATGGTAACACAACAGATTCTGGTCCTGTTTTTCTTGGTTCGAGTCCGAGTAGCCCAACAGAAAAAGGTGTTCTGAGTAATCGGGACACCTTTTTTGTTTCTTCTTTTTATTTTCTCTTTCAAATAGAAATATTCTTTCTTACTTTCTTATAATCAGCTGTTTATGGTTTATTTGATGCGTTGCTGACTTCTTAATGGATGTTAACTTTTGTCGTTCCAAAAACAAAATATTCGATATCATGGTTATTAAGTCATCGAGATTGATAAAAGTAATTAGGTATTAAAGTTTTTGAATGAAAAAATGAAAAAGGTAAGTTTTTTAGTAGCAGCGTTAGCTGTATCTGCTCTTTCTGTGAATGCACAAAAAGCGTATGAAGGAACTCGTTTCTTGGATAATTGGTATGTGGGTGTGAAAGGTGGAGTGACTACTCCTACTACTCATTCTGCATTTTGGCCTAATATGCGTGCGGAAACTGGTATTGAATTAGGAAAACAGATTACTCCGGTGTTGGGTGTTTCTTTCGAAGGATTGACAGGTATCAATACGTCTTTCAGCAAAACAGCTTTTGATGATTTGAATTTAGGCGTATTGGGTAAGATTAACTTGAATAATCTTTTTGGGGGATATAATGGTGAACCCAGATTGTTTGAAGTAGAAGGTATCGCTGGATTTGGTTGGGGACATGATTTTGTGAACTCAAGTATGGGTGCGGACCGTTCTTATATGGTAAGCCGTTTTGGTGCTAGCTTTAACTTCAACTTGGGTGAGAAAAAAGCATGGGCTGTAAATGTACGTCCGGCTATTGTTTACAGAATGGATGGTGACCGTGCACAACAACTGAACGTAAACAAGTCGAAGATTGAAATTTTGGCTGGAGTAACTTATCGTTTCGCAAGCAGCAACGGAAAGCACTATATGACTATTCAGAAGCCATACAACCAGGCTGAGGTGAACTCTCTGAATGAGGCGATTAATGCCTTGCGTGCAGAAAATGCCCGTAAAGATGAAGCTTTAGGAGCAAAGGATGCAGAAAATGCACGTTTGGAAAAAGAGCTGACAGATTTGCGTAATGCACCTAAGCAGGTAGAAACTATTATTCAGAATACACATTCTAAGTCATTGGAATCAGTTGTTACGTTCCGTCAGGGAAAGACCACAATCAGTACTGATCAGATACCTAATGTAGAGCGTATTGCAACTTATATGAAGAATAATCCGAAGAGTACGGTATCTATCAAGGGATACGCTTCTCCGGAAGGTAGTGCCGAAGTAAATGCACGTGTAGCTAAGCAGCGTGCGGAAGCTGTAAAGAATATATTGATAAGTAAGTATAAAATTAGTGCTTCACGTATCACAGCTGAAGGTCAGGGTGTAGGA
>ERZ827498.3648-NODE-3648-length-12740-cov-6.905715_pt1 | contig 12740 bp, 10 predicted proteins | sample MGYA00519865_ERZ827498 | MGnify/ENA primary metagenome ERZ827498 (study PRJEB31778, sample SAMEA3449328) | human gut metagenome | biome: human gut; feature: human-associated habitat; material: faeces | place: United Kingdom | collected 2010/2012 ...
CGCAAAGACCCGGCTGGCGGCTGGCGCGGCGGGCCGATGTACTACCTGCGGGACGGCCTTGGCGGCAAGCCGGGGCGGGTGCTGGCAGTGCTGTTTGCCGCGTTCTGTGCGCTGGCAAGCTTTGGCATCGGCAACCTGAGCCAGCTCAATTCCATCGCGGGCAATCTGCGGGCGGCTTTCGGCGTGCCGGAGACCGTTACCGGCGCAGTGCTGGCGGCAGTATCGGCGGTAATTTTGCTGGGCGGGCTGAAGCGTGTGGCTGCGGTGGCGGAACGACTTGTCCCCGCCATGGCGCTGCTGTACATCGTGGGTGCACTCACCGTGGTGGGGGTGCACATCACCGCCGTCCCGGCGGCGCTTGCCGCTATCGTAAAGGGTGCGTTCGGGCTGCGTGCCGCCGGTGGGGGCATCGTAGGCTACGGCCTGTCCCGGGCGGTCACATGGGGCTTTAAGCGGGGTGCTTTTTCCAACGAGGCCGGGCTTGGCTCCTCGGTGATGGTGCACGCGGCTTCCAACGTAAAAGAGCCGGTGCAGCAGGGCATGTGGGGCATTTTTGAGGTGTTTGCTGACACCATGGTGGTGTGCACCCTGACGGCACTGGTGGTGCTGACCTCCGGCTTTGTGGATCTGGACACCGGGCGCATTGCCGCCGGGGCGGCGGGCAGTGCGCTGGTAGGCCAGGCCTTTGACGCCGTTTTCGGCACGCTGGGGTCAAAGCTCATCGCGGTGTGCATCCTGCTGTTCGCCTATTCCACCGCGCTGGGCTGGAGCTGCTACGGCTGCAAGGCTGTGGAGTATCTCTTCGGCGCGGGGGCTGGGACATTTTACCGGGTGCTGTTCGTAGCGCTGATGCCGGTGGGCGCGGTGATACGGCTGGACCTTGCATGGACGCTTTCCGACACCTTCAACGGCCTGATGATGCTGCCGAACCTCATCGGCGTAATTGCGCTGTCCGGCACCGTGGTGCGCATCACACAGAACTATCTTAACCGCAGACTGCACGGCAGCCACGCGCCGCCGCTGTTGTCGGCGGGTGAGACAATTTAAAATCGTCAGCCCCGCCCCTTGTCCCAAGGCGGGGTTTGTGCTATGCTAAGGGGTACAAGCGATTTTTTGCGCTGAGAGGAGGAACCCCATGGCCGCCGTAAAAACACGGAATACCGCTACCCTTATGACCGAGGGCAGCATTGTAAAAAGCCTGCTGCTGTTTGCCTTGCCGTTGATCTTCGGCAACCTGCTGCAGCAGATGTACAACACCGCCGACAGCATCATCGTGGGCAATTTTGTGGGCAGCAATGCCCTTGCCGCCGTGGGCTCCAGCGGGTCGCCCATCTACCTGCTCATCGGCTTCAGTCAGGGGCTTGCCGTGGGCGCGGGCGTGGTGGTGTCGCAGTATCTGGGCGCGGGCGACCACAAGGAGACCCGCGAGGCGGTGCACACCTCCCTTGCCATTGCGGTGGTCATGGGGCTTTTGCTGACGGTGGGCGGCGTTGCCTGCGGGCGCGCTTTGCTGGTGGCCATGAACACCCCCGCCGAGGTGCTGGCGGACGCCGTGACCTATATCCGCATCTACTTTGGCGGGGTGCTGTTCAGCGTGGTGTATAACATGACCGCCGGCATCCTGAACGCCGCCGGCAACTCCCGCCGCTCGCTGGTGTATCTGGCATGGGCGTCGGTGACCAACATCGTGCTGGACTTTGTGTTCATCGTAGGGCTGCGGATGGGGGTGGCAGGCGCTGCCATCGCCACAGACCTGAGCCAGCTGGTGTCCTGCGTGCTGAGCCTGCGTTTTCTGATGAAAAGCGAAGACGCCTGCCGGGTGGAGCTTTCTGCCATCCGGCTGCACCGCAAAATGGCAGGCCGCATCATCCGGGTGGGTCTGCCCACCGGCATCCAGAATATGGTCATCTCCTTTTCCAACGTGCTGGTGCAGGCCAGCGTGAACAGCTACGGCGCCGCCGCCATGGCGGGCTTTGCAGCCTACATGAAGATCGACGGCTTCAACATTCTGCCCGTCAGCAGCATCAGCATGGCTGCCACCACCTTTGTGGGGCAGAACTACGGTGCGGGGCGTCTGGACCGGGTAAAGCGTTCGGTGTGGGTCACCCTTGCTATCGGGGTCATTTACACCCTTTGCACTGGCGTTGCCCTGCTGGCCGGGCAGGACGCCATCCTGCACCTGTTCACCGCCGACGAGGCCGTGGTCACCTACGGCAAGCTGGCCATGCGGTGGTTCTGCCCGTTCTACTTCCTGCTCAGCATCCTGCACGGCCTTGCCGGTGCCGTGCGCGGCACGGGTGCCAGCATCCCGCCCATGGTGGTGCTGCTGGTCTCGCTGTGCCTGTTCCGTGTGGTATGGATCCAGTTTCTGCTGCCCTTCTTCTCCGGCATCGAGGGCGTGTTCATCCTCTACCCCGTCAGCTGGGGTCTGGGCGCTGTGCTCATGATCCTGTATGCGTGGAAGGGCAAGTGGATGGAGTATCATACATAACATTTTTACAAACAACGACCCGCCGCACTGAAAGAGATGCGGCGGGTCGTTGTTTTTCAGGTACTCCTGTCGGGGCAGCTTACCATGCAAAGCCCACGGAGTCCATGTCGATCTTCTTTTCCATCAGCCCCAGACGGCTCTCGATGAAGTTGACAGCCATATCCGGCCACTGGGCGATCTGGGTGTAGTAATCCACATAGCCCTTGGTGCCAGTGCCCAGACCCACACCGTGGGGTGCATCAGGTGCCAGATAGAAGCTGAAGTCCGTGAAGATCATAGCGCACTCCGGCAGAGCGGGCAGCATCATCGCACTCAGGCCATCTTTCTGACCCACAACACCAAAGACCGGAGGCAGGTTGGGGTTCTTCGTGAAGTTCAGACCAGTGACGAACAGGCCGTAGATGGGGATTGCCACGTTCAGGTCAGCGCTCTCATAGTCCACAGCATCGCAGACGTAGCTGGGATAGACCTTATCCGGGGTATTCGTAGTGCCGAACTGGTTGGCCACCACCTGCATCACATTCATGCCGCCGGCAGAGAAGCCCACAGCGATCATGATATCGGTCTTGCCGATGTGTTTTTCAGAGGCGTTGTGGCGGATGTAGCGGATAGCGCGTGCCAGATCCAGCTGCTGATCCACAGCGGCATAAGGGTTGACGCGGCGCTGCAGCACAAAGGCGTTGTAGCCGTTCTTGTTGAAGAACTCGGCCACAGGGTAGCCTTCCACCACGTTGTTGCGGTGGGTGCTGCCGCCGCCTGCAATAATGATCACGTTGCCCTTCACCTTGCCCTGATCTCGCAGCAGGTACGGGTTCAGGAAGGGACGGAAGCCCTCGTTATCGTAGCAATTTTCCCAGTTGGTGGGCAGCGGAGATTCCACGGCCATCTGATCTCCCCAAATTTCCCAAACGGTGCTCTTGGGGTCCTTGATCTGGCGCAGCGCCTTGCGGGCATTGGTCAGGGCAACACACATATCGTAGTGAGAAGCGTTGATGCCGGGCACAGCTGCACCGTCCACCTTCTCGTACTGAGCGCGGGACAGCTTGTGGAACAGCACATAGAACTTGTCAAAATCGCCCCGGAAAGCAGCCGGATAAAAGGCTACCTCGCGGGAGAGGCGGAGTTCCTCTGCCACCATGGCCTGCACCTCGGCATCGGTGTGCACGCCAGCGTTTTCAGCAAAGGATGCGGGTGCCATGCCAGCCACTGCGCCCATGGTCACGGCAGAAGCGGCGGAAAGCTTCATAAAGTCTCTTCTGTTCATCATCATTTCTCCTTTTAAATGCAGACGGCTCATTTGTGCAGAGCAAAGCCGCCCAAAGCTGTGCAGCAAACGCCCTGCTGCCGGGCCCGATAGACATTCCAGTTGTATCACGCCATCGAAATCTGCACAAATCGTACCACAATACAATGCACTTGTAAATAGATTTTATTGTTTTTGTGCTAAATTGATATATTAGTATGTCAGTTCTTGTGAAAATCAACAAGCATGAGAATGGGCACAAAAAAGGACTGCCGTGCAGAGTGCACGGCAGTCCTTTTTTATCTTATTACAGCTTTTCAAACGCCAGAAAGCGGAAGGCGATGGTGGTGGTGAGCTGCGGCAGAGCCGCAAGGCGGGCAGCGCCGTCGCGGGGCGTTTTCCAGTAGTAGGGGGTCATGGCGAACAGGGCTTCCAGCTGGGCGGCGGGCACGGTGATGGTGCCCTGCACCTCCCGCTCGTCGATGGCGCGAAAGCCCGGGTACTCCACCTGCTGCACCGGGTTTTTATAGGGCTTTTCGTAGAGCACAGCCTTCATCTGGTACAGATGCTCTGCCCCCGGCACAACGTAGATCATGTGCCCGCCCGGGCGCAGCACCCGGCTGAACTCCTCCTGTGCAAAGGGCGAAAAGCAGTTCAGCAGCACATCTGCCCAGCCGGTGCGCACCGGCTGGCTGAAGCTGGACGCCACCGCATACTGCGCGGCGGGCAGCGCCTTTGCCGCCAACCGCACCGCGGGCTTTGCGATATCGAACCCGGCCAGCTGCAGCGGCTTTTCCGCCGCCGCGAACTGCTGCGCGATGCAGCGGTCGTACCAGCCCTCGCCGCAGCCCGCATCCAGCAGATGCAGCGGGGCGTCCTTCGCGGCGGGCACGCCGTGGGCAAGGCACAGCTCCCCCAGCGCCTGCCCGAAAATGCCGTAGTATCCGGCGTTCAGGAAGGCGCGGCGGGCAGCTACCATCTCCTTGCTGTCCCCGGGGGCTTTGGTTCGCATACTCTGCACCGGCAAAAGATGCCAGTAGCCCTCCCGGGCGCGGTCAAAACAGTGGCCTTTTTCACATTTCAGGTCATTCTCCCCTTGCAGCGCGCCGCCGCACAGGGGGCACTGCCACGGGGCAAAGGCTTCGTTCCGGCTCATACTTCTTCGCTGTGGTCCTCAATGGGTGCGGTGGCACCGCCGTGGGCGTCCATATACTCCTCAAAGCTGGTGTACTTCTGCTGGGGCGGGCGGCGGCTGATGAGCATCAGCCCCGGGTCCTCGTCCCGGGCGGCGGCATTGCGGCCACGGCGGGCAGGCTCGGCCTTGGGAGCGCGGGGTGCGCTGCCGGTGCGGTTCTGATTGCCTGCGCTGCCGCGCTCGTTACGGGCAGGGCGGGCGTTGTTGCTCTGGGCAGCGCGCTGCTCGCTGCGGTCATTGCGGCGGCTGCCGCTGCGGCTTGCGTTCTGATTATTCTGGGGCTCCTGTGCGCTGCGGATGGCAGGTGCTGCCGGAGCAGCAGGAATCTTGCGTGCCGGGCGCAGCGGAGTAGCCTCCGGGGCGCTGACAAAATGGGGGTCAAACTTGGGCTGGGCGTTGCTGCCCCGGGCGGGGGCGGCATTCTCGCGGCGGGCGCGGGGCGCTGCCGCCTCCTTGGGGGCGTTTGCGCCCCGGTTGTTGGCGCGGCGGTCGTTGCGGGCTCCGCGCTTTGTGTTGCTGTCTTGCATCAGTGTTTCCTCTTTTTTCGGTTTTGCAGGCACCGCGTTCTTTGCGGCCTTCGGCTCCTGCTTCGGCGCGGGCGCAGCTGCCTTTGCAGCTTTTGCGGGCGCAGTTTCGGCCTGTTTTTTCGGCGCTTGGGCCGGTTTTTCTGCTTCGGGGCGGGGCTTTTTGCCGCGCACGGGCAGCACCGGGCGCACCGGGGCGGGCACGCCGTCCCACGGGTGGCCGGATACCACCGGGATCTTGCGGCGGTTCAGCTTTTCGATGCCTGCCAGATACTCCTGCTCCTCCGGGGCGCAGAAGCTGACGGCGGTGCCGTCCGCACCGGCGCGGGCAGTGCGCCCGATGCGGTGCACATAGGTCTCCGGCACCTCGGGCAGGTCGTAGTTGAACACATGGGAAAGCTCGCTGATATCAATGCCGCGTGCGGCGATATCGGTCGCCACCAGCACCCGGGTCTTGCCGGACTTGAAGTCCTCCAGCGCGGTCACGCGGGCAGTCTGGCTCTTGTTGCCGTGGATGGCGGCGGCGGGGATGCCCTGCTTTGTCAGATCCTTTGCGATCTTATCCGCGCCGTGCTTGGTGCGGCTGAACACCAGCGCATTGACCACCGGCGGCTGCAAATTTTTGATGAGCCACGGCAGCAGCAGCTTTTTGTTGCCCTTTTCCACATAGTACAGGCTCTGCTGGATGCGGTCCACGGTGCTGGACACCGGGTCCACCTTGACAAAGGCGGGGTCATGCAGGATGCCGGCAGCCAGCTGCTCGATCTCGGCGGGCATGGTGGCGCTGAACATCAGGTTCTGGCGCTGGGCGGGCAGCTTTGCAATGACCTTTTTCACGTCATGGACAAAGCCCATGTCCAGCATCCGGTCGGCCTCGTCCAGCACAAAAATTTCCAGTGCGGACAGGTCGATAAAGCCCTGCCCGATCAGGTCGTTCAGCCGTCCCGGGCAGGCGATGAGGATGTCCACGCCCTTTTTCAGCGCTTCCACCTGCGGTGCCTGTCCCACACCGCCAAAAATGACGGTGCTGCGCAATTTCAGGTACTTGCCGTAGGCTTCAAAGCTTTCGCCGATCTGCAAGGCCAACTCCCGGGTAGGGGTCAAAATCAGGGCGCGGACAGCGCCCTTGCGGCGGGGTGCATTGGCGGTGAGCCGGTCCAGCATGGGCAGCGCAAAAGCCGCCGTCTTGCCGGTGCCGGTCTGGGCGCAGCCCATCAGATCCCGGCCTGCCAGCACCGGCGGGATGGCCGCTGCCTGAATGGGCGAGGGGGTCTCGTAGCCCGCTTCCTGCACAGCGCGCAGCAGCGGGGCGGACAGATTCAGTTCTTTAAATGTCATGGTTCTCCTATTATTCTGTGATCTTCCGGCACTCGATGTAGTAGCGCTTTTCCTCCGCGTGTCCCATGCTGAAGGTCTTGCGGGGCAGCACGCCGCCCATCACAACGCCGCGGAACAGGTCGCTCTTGGCGAAGGGCGGCATCAAAAACGCCACCGCGCCCTGCTTGCACAGCGCGCGCACAGCCGGCTCGTCATGCACATAGTCCACCTTTGCTTCCGGGTGGCGCTCGATATAATCCGAAATAAAATCGTCGATGGTGCCCACGGTCAGCGGCTCGGTGGGGTCCTCAAAGCTGAGCACATTGGCCATGTGGGGGCCTGCCAGCGTAAAGGGCTGCTTTTTGCTGCCGCCAAAGCAGCAGCCGGCCATGTTGGCATCGCTCCATGTAATGAGGCTCAGCAGCACGGTGGCGCAGTCCACGTTGAACAGTACCCGGTGGATGGGCTCGATCTCGATGGCCGGGGAGTGCACGTTGCACACCTCTGCCAGACACCAGCGGGCGGGGTGATTTTCTGCCTGCTCCGGGGTCAGGGTCTTTTTCAGCTCCTCCCAACAGGCTTTTGCGGTAGCCAGCGAATGGTTGCCGTCGCCCACGGCCAGCGTCAGCGGGTCGCGGCGGTTGGCATCGGGGTATTTCTTGTCAAATTCTTCCTGACTGCCCAGCACGGTCAGCGCGTTTTCGATCTGCGCGATGAGGGCGGGGTCCTCCACCGCCCAGCCTGCCACATGGCCGCCGCCCAGCATCAGCTCGCCCTCGTATACCTTGGGCAGGCTGTCCTTGTGGGCGGCAATGGGCTCGATGAGGGTGCAGTCCGGGTCATCCGCCAGCATCATGATATGGGGCGTTTCCAGCGCAGCGCCGGTGCGCACCTTCATACGGGGCGGGATGCGGCTTTCCACGGTGCACTCGCTGGGGCGCACGGTGCATTTTTCGCCCCGGCGGTAGCTGTATGCTTCCAAGTCCACACGCCCTACAAGACCCTGCCGCACCCGGCCGCTCTGCTCGGTGCGCTCCACATAGATAAAGCCGTCCACCGCCCGGGTGAGCACGTTTTGGGCATAATCCTGCATGGTGGCGTGGATCTTTTCCACCCGCGCGTCGGCGTCTCCGTCCTCCAGATACACCTCCGGCAGGATCAGGTTCAGGGTGCTGGGCGCACCCGCAGCGGTCTCTTCTGCCCGCTGCCAATAGCTGCGGTCACTGGTGAACTGGTCACAGGCAATGCAGCCCCACTGCTCCAGCGGCACCTGCTCCGAAGGCAGCAGGATGTGTGCAGGTGCAAAACAGGTAGTCGGTTTCATAGTCGTTTCCTCCCCTCTTTATTGCAATTCAACTTTTTTAATGCAACAGCAACAACGTTGAATTGCATATCGCAAATATGCTGTTTGAATGTTGCGCTAATTTTTAACTTGCGATAAAAGCCGCTTCTCAGCGGAACGCTGCGGTGTCGTGCACCACAAGATGCTGCACACCGGCGTCGGCAGCGGCCTGCTCCAGCGCAGCGCGGCTGTCCGCATCCAGTTCGGTACTGCTGGTGACCAGCAGATTTTCCATGCCAAGGGACGTACCGGTGGTGCCAAGGGCATCGGTGGCAGCGGTGCACAGTGCGTCAGGGTAGCTGACCCACAGGGTCACGCTGCCTGCAAAGCGGGTCTGCCATGCGGCGATATCAGCGGTCAGCTGGGCGGCGCGCCCCTCCCGGCTCTTGCCGCCGGAAGCGCCGAAGTCCTGCTTGCGGGTGATGATGTTGGGGAACTGCACCCCGGTAAGCACCACCTGCTCGTAGCCCATGCCCTGCACCTCCTCAATGAGGTCGCCGATATACTGCACCGCACTTGCGGCAAAGGGGTTCATCCACGCCTTGCCGCCCTTGGCTGCGCTGACGTTGTCCAGCCAGAGACTGTTTCCATCGTAGTGCACGCCCATGCTGCGGTCGGTGTACACCGACACCGGGTCGGTAAAGGCGGCAAGCTGCGCCGCCGGGATGATGCCCTCCTCCCGCAGGATGGCGGCGATATTGGCCGCATCCACCGGGTTTTCCGTGATGCTTTGCGCAGCAGCTGCCACGCCGGAAGCGTAGTACACCGTGCCAGCGGCGTCCTTCAGGGTGACAAGGGCGTAGTCTGCGCCCTGCTGCTTCAGCTGCCGGGCGGCGGCGCGGATGGCGGCATCATCGGTCAGGGCGGTCACATCCAGCTCTGCCCAGCTGCCGCCGGTGATGGCCTTGCCGTCCAGCGGCTTTTCCTCTTCCGGCTCCGGTTCAGACGACGCTGCCTGCGAGGCGGCAGCGCTGCTTGCCGCAGCAGAGGAGGCTGCTGCCTCGGCGCGGGAAGCGCTTTCGGCCTCCAAGTCCCGGTCCTTGACCACGGTATACCATGTGTGGGTGGCCCAATCCAGCACATGGGGTGCGGCAAACCATGCTGCTGCCAGCACTGCCACTACCAGCACCGCAATGCCGATGCCGCGCTTGACGCGCATTTCCCGGCTGTAAAAGCTGCGGTGATAATGCTTGACCTTCTGACGTTTATACTTAGCCATGGTATTCTTTCCTCCCTGTCTGCATTACAGGATGACGGAATGTCCGGTAAAGCCATAGATTGCCAGCGCCAGCACGCCGATATACACCAGCGTGATGGGCAGGCCGCGGAATGCTTCCGGGATGGCCTTGCTGCGCAGGCGGTGGCGGGCTTCCGTTACCAGCAGCACCGCCAGCACATAGCCAAGGCCGCTGCCAAGGCCAAAGCCAAGGCTCTGGCCAAGGGTAAAGGACTGGGTGCGCTCCACCAGCACCGTGCCCAGCACGCCGCTGTTCAGCGCGGCCAGCGGCACGATGCGCAGCAGCTGGGCGCGGCGAGGCAGGCTGCGCAGCAGCCACAGCACCAGATGCTCTGCCAGACACACCAGCGCAATGCTGGCGATATACACCAGCGGGCGCAGCTGGGCGCGGTTATCCAGCGGGGCGATGAACCGCCCGGCAAGGAAAGCCACCGGCGCCACCAGCACCTGCGTGATGCACAGCATCATGCCGAACAAGGCGCTGCTGGTGCGGTCGTCCCCCACCAGCTGCACCATGCGGGATACGCCCAGTGCACGGGTAAAGACAGCGTTCTGTGCAAAAATAGCCAGCAGTGCATAGCTGAAAAACACCGCCGAAGTGCTTACAACTTCTTTCACGGTTCGCGGTCCGCCTCCTTCTGGTAGTGCACGGTCAGGGTATCCCGCGCTTCCTTTTGCAGATATTCCTTGTGCTTTGCAGCCGCAGCGCGCCAGATGGCGCACAGGATGCCCAGCACGATAAAGCCGCCCGCCGGCATCTTAGCCAGCGGCAGCAGCGCCCAGCGTCCCACCGGGGCACCGAACACGGTGCCAAGGCTGAGCCACTCGCGCACGATGCCCACCACGAGCAGCAGCAGCGCGTAGCCCACGGTGATGCGCACGCCCTTGGAAACAGCCTTGTGCACCGTCTCCTGCACGCGGCCGAAGCGGTAGGTCAGAAGCGGCTCCACCACCAGCATGGGCAGATAGATGCCAAGGTTCAAAAGACCGGTGCCGAACACAAAGTTCAAAATGGGATACGCCGCCAGATACACCACAGCGGCGCTGGCTGCGTACAAAAGTGCACGGGGCAGCAGCTTTTTTTGCAGCTGCTCCGGGGTGGGCTCCTCGTCCCGCAGGGGCACAAGGCGGCTGAGCAGGCAGGCCAGCACGCGGGAGGGCACCAGCAGCAATGCCACCGCCGCCGCCAGCATCAGGCCGTTCTGGCCGGTGGTGGCCACGACCACCAGCGGTGCCAGACCCATGCCCTGCATGACCACCGGGTTATTCAGAAACACGCGGTCGTGATGGGCAAACTTTTCGGGATCTTTTAAAATCAGCTCCGCAGTACGCTTTTTCATTCCGCAGCCTCCTTTCGTTCGGACGGCAGACGGTGCAGCAGACGGTACAGCCGCTCCTCAGTGCGGTCAATGAGCGCGGACACACTGTTGACTGCCAGCAGTGCAAAGCAGACGCCGGTCTCGTACACGCCGAAATAGCGGAAGCCCATGGTGGCGATGCCCACCAGTGCGCCGTACAGGATGCGCCCAAGCCGGTGATGCGCACAGGTGTATGGCTCGTTGAGCAGGAACACCGCACAGAACAGCATTGCACCGGTGTGCAGCTCGTCCCGGACGCCCTGCAAGCGGGGCATCAGGCTGCTGAAGAGGGTGCTGTCTGCCAGACCTACCTGCCGCGGGAAGAAGAAGGCGATAAGCCCGCAGGTGATGAGAAAGCTCGCTGATGCGCCGATATGCACGTCCTTCTGGGTCCACAGCACAAGGCCGCAGGCCAGAATGACCAGAGCCGCGCCGGTGCCCATGGGGGCGGCAAACTCGCCCAGCGCGATGGCAAGGGAGTTCAGGTTCAGGATGCCGCCGCTGCGCAGGGTATCCTCGATGGTGCTGCTCACCGGCACGGCAGAGGCGTTCCACAGGGGCAGCGGCGTATAGGGCTGCGGGTAGCGCACCACCTGCTCCGGCCACGATACCGCCGCCACGGCGTAGCCCACGGCAGCGGGGTTAAAGGGGTAGCTGCCGTAGCCGCCAAAGACCTCCTTGCCGATGAGCACGCCCGCCAGCACTGCCACCACCAGCACATAGATGTCCACGGTGGCGGGCATGAGCAGGGCGATGATCAGGCTGAAACTCTCGTTGGAGAGATCTTTATTGGTGTACACCCGATGGCGCAGCAGCGCCACCAGACGGTCGCACAGGTTGCCGGTAAGCAGGGCGATGCCGCACAGCAGCAGCGGACGTGCGCCGTAGAAATAGCAGGCCATGCACAGCAGCGGCACACACAGCCAGAAAACGTGCTCGTAGTACCGGCCGGTCTTTTGCAGCTGCCGCTCCTGCTCTTGGATCAAAGCTTCATCCATATACAGCCCTCCTTACAGGCTGGCCAGTGCGCCCACAGCCGCAGCGGGGTCGGCAGCGCCGAACACGGCACTGCCCGCCACCAGCACGTCGGCGCCGGCTTCCACGCACAGGGGTGCGGTGGCGGCATCCACGCCGCCGTCCACCTCCAACAGGTAGGAAAGGCCGCGTGCTTCCCGCTCTGCCTTGAGCCAGCGCAGCTTATCCAGCGCCGAGGGCATGAACTTCTGCCCGCCGAAGCCGGGCTCCACGCTCATCACCAGCACCAGATCCAGCTGCTCCAGCCACGGTGCCAGCGCCTGGGCCGGGGTGCCGGGCTTGATGGTCAGACCCACCTTGCAGCCCAGCGCACGCACGGCGTCAATGGTGGCCTGAATATCATCTTCGCACTCCAGATGGAAGTTATACAGGGTCGCACCGGCCTTGATGAAGGGCTCGGCGTATTGCAGCGGGTGGCTGATCATCAGGTGCACGTCGTAAAAGGCATCCGGCAGCGCCTTGTGCAGGCTTTTGAGCACCGGCACGCCAAAGCTGATGTTGGGCACAAAATGCCCGTCCATCACGTCGTAGTGCAGCATCTGTGCGCCGGCGTCCAGCACCATGCGGCAGTCTGCACCCAGCTTGCCAAAATCAGCAGAAAGAATCGAAGGACTTACGATGGCCATAATATTTTATTACGCTCCGTTATTTTTAGCAATTTTTATCCCATGCGTTGCGCGTTTTGCAGGGTTCTGCCGGGCAAAAAATACGCGGGCATGGTTATCTTTTAGTTTACATGAAAACGGCCAAAAAATCAAACCCGCAGCAGTTTTTTTCACCGAAAAGTCGTAAATGGCGCAAAAAGTCCATAAGGCGGGCTCGCGGCGTTGTCTTGAGCGGGCTCGCCCTCTCCGTCACGGCTTTCGCCGTGCCACCTCTCCCAAAGGGAGAGGCAAGAGCACTGCCGGAAACTTCCGCATTACACCTAAAACTTCAGCAATGCGCCTTAGACCTTGGCTCCCCCTTTGGGGGAGCTGGCGCGGGAGCGCCTGAGAGGG
>ERZ827498.3649-NODE-3649-length-12737-cov-10.882589_pt1 | contig 12737 bp, 9 predicted proteins | sample MGYA00519865_ERZ827498 | MGnify/ENA primary metagenome ERZ827498 (study PRJEB31778, sample SAMEA3449328) | human gut metagenome | biome: human gut; feature: human-associated habitat; material: faeces | place: United Kingdom | collected 2010/2012 ...
AAGATCAACATCGTCGACACCCCGGGCCACGCCGACTTCGGCGGCGAGGTCGAGCGTGTCCTGAAGATGGTCAACGGCGTCATCCTGCTCGTCGACGCCGCCGAGGGCCCCATGCCGCAGACGCGCTTCGTGCTCAGCAAGGCGCTCGAGCTCGGCCACCGCGTCATCGTCGTCATCAACAAGATCGACCGCCCCGACCAGCGTATCCACGAGGTCATTGACGAGGTGCTCGAGCTGCTCATGGACCTCAACGCGACCGACGAACAGCTCGACTCGCCCATGCTCTTCTGCTCGGGCCGTCAGGGCACCGCGTCCTACTCCCCGGATGTGCCGGGCAAGGACCTGCGCCCGCTGTTCGACACCATTCTGGAGTATATCCCCGCGCCGGAGCAGAACGTTGACGCGCCGTTCCAGATGCTCGTGTCGTCCATCGACTACAATGAGTTTGTCGGCCGCATCGCCATCGGCCGCATCGAGCGCGGCGTCATCCGTCAGAACGAGGAGATCGCCGTGTGCAACTACCACGAACCGGACGCCCCGGCCAAGAAGGCCAAGGCCGTGTCCATGTATGAGTTCGAGGGCCTGCAGCGCGTGCCCATCACGGAGGCGGAGGCCGGCAGCATCATCGCCATGTCCGGCATCGGCGACATTACCATCGGCGACACGATCTGCGCGCCGAGCTGCGTCGAGCCGATCGAGTTCGTGAAGATCTCCGCGCCCACGATGGAGATGACCTTCTCCGTCAACGACGGCCCGTTTGCCGGCCGCGAGGGCAAGTTCGTCACCAGCCGCCAGATCCGCGAGCGGCTCTACCGCGAGACGCTCAAGGACGTGTCCCTGCGCGTGAGCGATCTTGAGGGCGCGACGGATTCGTTCAACGTCGCCGGCCGCGGCGAAATGTCGCTGTCCATCCTCATCGAGACCATGCGCCGCGAGGGGTATGAGTTCCAGGTCTCGCCCCCGCGCGTGCTCTACCAGACGATCAACGGCCAGAAGTGCGAGCCGATCGAGCGCCTTGTCGCCGACGTCCCGGCCGATGCCGTCGGTGCCGTGATCGAAAAGCTCAGCGCCCGCAAGGGTGAGCTGCAGCAGATGGAGCCCATCGGCAAGCGCACGCGGCTGGAGTTTCTCGTGCCGTCGCGCGGCCTGTTCGGCTACCGCAACGAATTTCTGACCGATACGAAGGGCGAGGGCATCATGGCCTCCGTCTTTGACAGCTACGCCCCCTACAAGGGCGATCTCAGCCGCCGCAACACCGGCTCGCTCGTCTCGTTCGAGACCGGCGAGAGCATCACCTACGGCTTGTTCAACGCGCAGGAGCGCGGCCAGCTGTTCATCGGCGCGGGCGTGCCCGTGTATGCCGGCATGGTCGTCGGTGTGTCGCCGAAGCAGGAGGACATCACCGTCAACGTCTGCAAGAAAAAGCAGCTGACCAACACCCGCGCCGCCGGCTCTGACGACGCGCTGCGTCTCGTGCCGCCGCGCAAGCTGAGCCTGGAGCAGTGCCTGGAGTTCCTCGCGGACGACGAGCTGCTCGAGGTCACGCCCAAGAGCCTGCGCATCCGCAAGCGCATCCTCGACCATGAGCGCCGCATGAAGGCCGCCCACGGCAAGGGCGCGAAATAAGTTTGGCCCGTTCCCGCCGCTGTCCGCCGAGACGGCGGCGGGAATTTTGCGCCGCGCGGCGTATGGAGAAAGATTTCTCTTTACAAGTACCGCGGGGTGTGGTATTGTAAAACAGTCCATGTGCCCGGATCCGGGGCTTGCCGCTTTGCAGCGGTGCCTTTCCGCCCGGTTCTGCGCCAGCGGATACGAAAACAAAGAAAGGAAGTCATCACCATGATCACCAAAGCTGAAAAGACCGCAGTCATCGAAGCCAACAAGACGCACGAGGGCGACACCGGTTCTCCGGAGGTCCAGATCGCCATCCTCACCGAGCGCATCCACCAGCTCACCGAGCACCTGAAGGTGCACCCGAACGACAAGCACAGCCGTCTGGGCATGTACAAGATGGTCGGTAAGCGCCGCCGTCTGCTCGACTACCTCGCCAAGAAGGACATCGAGCGCTATCGTGCGATCATTGCAAAGCTGAACATCCGCAAGTAAGTTCGGCTTTTCCGAAGGGTATGAACGTTTGAACGCAGGGGGATAATTTCATATTGTCCCCCTGCTTTTTTCGTTTCCGCCCCGGCAGCCCATTTTCGGGAGCGCCGCTGCCCAGTATTTGAATCTGCGCCCCATCGCGCATGGGACGTGGATGCAAGTGCTGGCTCTGGCGTTTCCGCCAACAAAAGAAAGGAGCACCAGAACCCATGATTATCACCACGCACAAGCAGTTCCCCAACTACAAGCGCTACGAGATCGAGTATGAAGGCCGTCCCCTCGTCATGGAGACCGGCAAACTCGCAGAGCTGTGCAACTCCGCCGTCCTCGTCAGCTACGGCGAGACGACCGTGCTCGTCACCTGCACGGCCTCCGCCCGCCCGAAAGACGGCGTGGATTACTTCCCGCTGTCCGTTGATTTTAACGAAAAGCTCTACGCCGTCGGCCGCATCCCCGGCAGCTTCATGCGCCGCGAGGGCAAGCCCAGCCTGCCCGCCGTGCTCGCCAGCCGCCTGATCGACCGCCCGATGCGCCCGCTCTTCCCGAGCGACCTGCGCAACGACGTCATCATCGCCTGTGAAGTGCTGTCCGTCGACCGCGACTGCAGCCCGGAGATCACCGCCATGATCGGCGCGAGCGCCGCCGTGAGCATCTCCGACGTGCCGTTCAACGGCCCCATCGCCGGCATCGTCCTCGGCTGGGACGGCGAGAAGTACCTCTTCAATCCCACGCAGGAGCAGCGCAAGACCAACCGCATGACCACCACCATCGCGGCCACGCACAAGAAGATCGTCATGATCGAGTCCGAGGCCGACCAGGTGCCGGATGATGTGATGTACGAGGGCATCGTGCAGGCGCACGAGCACCTGCAGCCCGTGCTCGATCTCATCGACAAGATGGTCAGCGAGATCGGCAAGCCGAAGTTTGAGTATGAGCACGCCTCCTTTGACGAGGATCTGTTCGAGCTCCTGTGCGCCAACGAGATGGAAGGCATGGAGTACTGCATGGACACCGACGACAAGAACGTGCGCGAGGCGCGCGTGAATGAATGGATCGCCGCCGTGCAGGAAAAATATGAAGCCGAGCACCCGGACATGATGCAGTACATGGACGAGATCCTCTACAAGATGCAGAAGAAGATCGTCAAGAAGTGGCTGCTTGCCGGTCATCGTGTCGACGGCCGCAAGATGAACGAGATCCGCCCGCTCGACGCCGAGGTCGGCGTGATTCCGCGCGTGCACGGCTCGGGCCTGTTCACCCGCGGCCAGACGCAGGTGCTGTCCATCGCCACGCTCGCCACGCTGTCCATGTCCCAGAAGCTCGACACCATCTGGGAAGAGGAAGAAAAGCGCTTCATGCACCACTACAACATGCCGCCGTATTCCACCGGCGACGCCCGCGCCGCCCGTAGCACCAACCGCCGCGAGTATGGCCACGGCGCGCTCGTTGAGAAGGCGCTGCAGTGCGTTATCCCGCCGGTCGAGGAGTTCCCGTATGCCATCCGTGTGGTGTCCGAGGTGCTCTCGTCCAACGGTTCCACGTCGCAGGGCTCCATCTGCGGCTCCACGCTCGCGCTCATGGACGCCGGCGTGCCCATCAAGGCGCCGGTCGCCGGCATCTCCTGCGGTCTGATCCAGGACGGCGACGACTTCACCACCTTCATCGACATTCAGGGCGTTGAGGACTTCCACGGCGAGATGGACTTCAAGGTCGCCGGCACGAAGCAGGGCATCACCGCCATCCAGATGGACCTCAAGAACGACGGCCTCAAGCACGAGATCGTCAAGGAAGCGTTCCGCATGACGCGCGAGGCCCGCTTCCAGATCCTCGATGAGATCATGCTCAAGGCGATCGCCGAGCCGCGCAAGGAGCTGGCCGATTCTGCCCCGAAGATGATCCAGATGAAGATCAACCCCGACAAGATCCGCGAGGTCATCGGCTCGGGCGGCAAGGTCATCCAGAAGATCTGCGCCGACACCGGCTGCAAGATCGACATCGAGGACGACGGCTCCATCTTCATTGCGTCCGAGGACATCGAGGCCTGCCGCGCCGCGCGCAAGACCATCGAGAACATCGTCTTCGAGCCGGAAGTCGGCGAGCTGTACTACGGCAAGGTCTCCAACATCCGCAGCGACTTCGGCGCATGGGTCGAGCTGGCTCCGGGCAAGGACGGCCTCGTCAAGATCAAGGATCTCGAGTTCAAGCGCACCGAAAAGGTCGAGGATGTGCTCAAGATCGGCGACATGACCTGGGTCAAGGTCATGAATGTCGACGATCGCGGCCGCATCGACCTGTCCCGCAAGGACGCGATGCGTGAAAAGGGCCTGATGTAATTTCGGCACAACTGTGTGGGCGGGGTGCGCATACACCCCGCCCACTTTTCCACGGGGGGACAGCACATTATGTACGAAAAACAGACGCTGCCGAACGGCGTGCGCATCGTCTACGAGCACATGCCGCACGTGCGCTCGGCGGCCATCGGCGTGTGGGTCGGCGTTGGGTCACGGTATGAGTCGCCGTGCGAGGCCGGCAGCGCGCACTTTATCGAGCATATGCTCTTCAAGGGGACGGCACAGCACTCCGCCTCCGAGCTGGCAGAACGCATGGACGCCATCGGCGGCCAGGTGAACGCCTACACCACGCGCGAGGGCACGTGCTACTATGCGCGCGTGCTCGACGAGCACCTCGACCGCGCGGGCGACCTGCTCGCCGAGATGCTCTTCACATCGAACTTTTCCGAGACGGACGCAGATAACGAACGCGGCGTCATCCGTGAGGAGATGGACATGTACGCCGACACGCCGGAGGATCTGGTCACGGAGCGGCTCATCGGCGCCGCCTTCCCCGGCGCACTGGGGCGGCCGGTGCTCGGACGCCCGGCCACGATCGACCGGCTGACGGGTGCGCGCCTGCGCTCGTTCCAGATCGCGCACTATATCGCGCCGCGCATCGTTATCGCCGTGTCCGGCAGCTTCACGGATGAGAACATCGCGCGCCTCGCCGCGCACTTTTCGTGGCTGCCCGGCCGGCCGGATCTGACCATGCGGTCCGGCAGCTACACCCCAGCCTTCACGCTCAAGCGCAAGGCCATCGAGCAAAACCAGATCAGCATCGGCTTTCCCGGCCTGCCGACGGGGGCGGAGGAGCGCTTCACCATGGCGCTGCTCTCGTCCATCCTCGGCGGGAACATGTCCTCGCGCCTGTTTCAGACCGTGCGCGAGAAAAACGGCCTGTGCTACGCCATCTACACCTACACGGCGAGCTTTCTCGACTGCGGCATGTTCGGCATCTCCGCCGCCGTCGGCCGCGAGACGGAGCAGCGCGCGCTCGCGCTCATCCGCGACGAGCTCGAGCGCTTTCGCACCGACGGCGTCACGCAGTCGGAGCTCGACCGCGCGCGCGAACAGGTGCACGCGAGCGTGCTCATGGCGGAGGAATCCACCGCCTCGCGCATGAACAAGCTCGGCTATTCCGAGCTGTACCTCGGCCGGGTGCTCCCGGCGGACGAGGTGCTCGCGCGCTACGATGCCGTCACGCGCGAGGACATCCTCGGCCTTGCGCGCGAGACGCTGGACTTTGACCGCGTGTCGTTCTCGGCCGTCGGCCGCCTGCGGCCGCAGGAAGAGTACGCGCAGCAGCTCAGGGGATAACAAAAAACGCCGCGGAAGCCTCCGCGGCGTTTTTCTGTTTCAGTCGTCCGACTCACCGGCCATGACCGTGTGCCGGATGCGGCGGATACCACACCCGCGCCGCTTGCGCAAGGGGGCAGATCTTTCCGCCATGTATCGCAAAACGAAACCCCGGCGGCTTCAAGAAGAAGCCGCCGGGGTCGTTTTGTTTTTTCAGGCGTTTTGGATCAGCAGCTCCGCGATCTGCACGCAGTTGGTGGCCGCGCCCTTGCGCACCTGGTCGCCGCAGCACCAGAGGCACAGGCCGTTGGGGTCGGTCAGGTCGGGGCGGATGCGGCCGACGAACACGAGATCCTGATCCGACGTGTCGAGCGGCATGGGATACTGCAGCGCGTCGAGATCATCCACAAGGCGGCAGCCGGGGGCGGCGGCGATGGCCGCGCGCGCCTCGTCGACGGAGATGTGGTGCACGAAGTGCACGGCGGCGGAGATGGAGTGGCTGCGCACGACGGGCACGCGCACGCAGGTGCACGAGACGTTCATGTCCGGCAGGTGCAGGATCTTGCGGCCCTCGTTCTGGAGCTTCATCTCCTCGGAGGTGTAGCCGTCGCACTGCTCGCCGCCGATCTGCGGGATGACGTTGTAGGCGATCTGGTGCGCGAACACCTTCGGCGCGTAGCTCTTGCCAGCACGCAGGGCGTCGACCTCGTTTTGCAGCTCGATCGGGCCGCCCGCGCCCGCGCCGGATACGGCCTGATACGTCGACACGACCATGTCGCGGATGGGTGAGAGCTTGCGCAGCGCGTTGATGGCGGTCAGCGTGATGATGGTCGAGCAGTTGGGGTTCGAGATGATGCCGTGGTGCAGCTTCACGTCTCCGGCGTTGATCTCCGGCACGACGAGCGGCACGTTTGGGTCCAGGCGAAAGGCCGAGGAGTTATCCACGAACACGGCGCCGGAGCGCACGATCGCAGGGGCGAAGCGCTCGGCAATGTCGTTTTCCGCCGCGCCGAGGACGATGTCCATGCCGGAGAAGGCGGCGTCTGTTGCCTCCTCGAGGGCGATATTCTGTCCCTGCCACGACACGACCTTGCCGGCCGAGCGGGCGCTTGCGAGCAGGTGCAGCTCCCCGACGGGGAACTTGCGCTCGGCGAGGATCTTCATCATTTCCTGCCCGACGGCGCCGCTGGCGCCGAGAATGGCTACGCGATACTGCTTCATATTTGAAAACTTCCTTTCTTATTTCACAAAGCTGTTGTACAGGACCTGGATGGCGGGCGCGAAATCCTTCGTGTCCACGCCGACGATGATGTTGAGCTCATCCGGCCCCTGCGAGATCATGCGGATGTTGATGCCGTGCTCGCCGAGCGCGGCGAAGATGCGGCCCGACGTGCCGGGGCGGAAGGCCATCTTCCGGCCGACGGCCGCGACGATGGAGATGTTCTCCGTTACGTGCAGATTGTCCGGGTGCAGCTGCTTTTCCAGCTCGCCGAGGATGGAGTACAGGCAGGGGGCAACCTTTTCGCTCGAGACGACGAGCGACAGACAGTCGATGCCGCTGGGGGCGTACTCGATGCTCACGCCGTGGCGCTCGAACACTTCGAACACCTGCCGGAACGTGCCTACGCTCGAGGACATACCGGACTTGGCGATCGTGATGATGGAGTAGTTTTTCTTGCCCGCGATGCCGGTGATGAGCCGACCGTCGTCCACGTCGTCGAATGACTCCATGATGAGCGTGCCGGGGTGGTCGGGGTCGTTGGTGTTGCGGATGTTGAGCGGGATATTCTTCTCGCGCACGGGGAAGACCGTGCCCTCGTGCAGCACCTGCGCGCCGACGAAGCTCAGCTCACGCAGCTCGTTATAGGTGATGCGCTCGATGGGCAGCGGGTCGGGCACGATGCGGGGGTCGGCCATAAGGATGCCGGACACGTCCGTCCAGTTTTCGTACACGTCGGCATCGAGCGCCGCAGCCGCGAGCGCGCCGGTGATGTCGCTGCCGCCGCGGGAAAAGGTGCGGATCTTGCGATCGGGCGTCACGCCGTAAAAGCCGGGGATGACAACGCTGCGCCCGTCGGCCAGCCGCCGGAGCGCGGCGTAGGACGCCTCCTTGTCGATCGAGCCGTCAAACTGAAAGCGCACCCACAGCTCCGCGTCCAGAAACGAGTAGCCGAGGTAGTCCGCCATGAGCAGGGCGGAGAAATATTCGCCGCGCGACACGAGCTCCTCTTCCGAGATGCCGGCGCGCATCTGCCGGCGCAGCACGTCGAGCTCGGCCTCGATATCGACGTTCAGGCCGCATTCGTCGCGGATGGCGATGTAGCGATCGCAGATCATCTGAAAGACGGCGTCGCAGTTCACGCCGTACTGCAGGTGCGCGTAGCACAGGTACAGCAGGTCTGTGAGCTTGTGGTCGTCCGCGCTGCGCTTGCCGGCGGCGGACACGACGATTACCTTCCGCGCGGGGTCGGCGCGCACGATGTCGCGCACTTTTTCAAACTGCTTGGCGTCCGCCATCGACGAGCCGCCGAATTTTGCAACCTTCAGCATGGGGCCCTCCTTACTGCAGCGCGGCAAAGAAGCTCTCGCTGTCCTGCACCAGCGCCTGCGCCATGAGCGCGTGCATCCGGCTCACGGGCACGGGCTGCGTGATGACCGCACCGTCCCAGTCGCCCTCGGCGAGGGCGGCCAGCTCCGGCAGTGCGGCGCGCGTGCGCACGTAGTAGCGGTGCTGCACACCGGAATTGTCCGGTATGGCTGGAACGAACGAGTCGGTGTAAAATGCATGCACGCCGCGGCGGATGTCCACGAGATCCTGCACGACGTTGTAGGCCGTCGGGTAGCGGCCCGCGCCCTGACCGAAGAAGCTCTGCACGCCCATGCGGTCGCCCTCCATGCTGATGAGGTTGAAGTTCGCGGGCACGGCCGCCTCGAGCGCGTCATGGCCCAGCAGCGTCGGCTCGACGTAGGCGCAGATGCTGCCGCTTTTCTGCTCGGCCGCTGCGATCAGCTTGCACGTGCAGCCATGCGCCTGAAAGCGGGCGATGTCCGCCTTGCGCACATTGCGGATGCCGAACACCGGCACGTCCGCCTCGCGCAGCGACACGCCGAAGGCCACGTTGGCGGACAGGATCAGCTTGCGCTGAATGTCCAGCCCGTCGATATCGGCCGAGGGGTCTGCCTCGGCATAGCCGAGCGCCTGTGCCTGCGCGAGCACGTCGGCAAAGTCGGCGTCGCTGCCGTGCATCGCGTCCATGATGTAGTTGGTCGTGCCGTTGAGGATGCCCCAGACGCGGGAGATGTGGTTGGCGTGCGCGGCCTTTTCAAGATTCGTCAGCCACGGGATGCCGCCGCCGACCGCCGCCGTGCACCGCAGTGCTGCGCCGTGCTCATTGGCGAGCGCGGTGAGTTCGTCGTAGTACCGGCACATGAGGTATTTGTTCGAGGACACCACGTTCTTCCCGGCGCGCAGCGCGGCCGCCACGTATTCATACGCCGGGTGCAGGCCGCCCATGACCTCCACGACGGTGTCGACCGCCGGGTCGTCGAGAATGTCCTGCATCTCGTAGGTGGTTCGGGCCGTCAGCTCGCCGAGATCGCGCCGGCACAGCACCCACGCCGCGCGGATATCGTCCCGGCCGGCGAGCATATCGTAAACGCCCCTGCCGACAACGCCAAAGCCCAGAAGTCCGATGTTCATGATGTTCCCTCACTTTGTTTTGATGAAAATTGCCCACGTATAGCGGACAGATGTTTTTCGAGCGAGAACAATATACCACGTCTGCCCCCGGATTGCAAGGGCACGCGGGCACATTTTCCCGAAACCGGCAAAAAACCGGCAGAAGCGCGCTTCTGCCGGTTGCCTTTGTGCAGTTTTACAGCCCGGTGTCCGGCTGCGTCAGCCAGAGCAGCGCGCCGAGGAGGAAAAACAGCGCTGCCGTGGCGGCACGGCCGCCATACAGCCGCGGCAATATCACGCCGGACGCGGGCAGAACAACGCTGGCGAGCAGAGTAGCCAGACACAGGCCGAACAGTGCCCGGACGAGCGGCCGCACCCAGCAGGGCGCGCCGCGCCGCGGCCGCAGGCGCGTGACCATGCACAGTGCTTGCAGCAGCGTCCACGCCAGCGCGCACAGCAGCAGCGGTTCGGTTATGAGCATGGCCGCCAACGGCGTCATGTCCCCGTGCTGGTACTGCCGGAGGCAGACCGCGTGCAGGTACGCCCACAGCCCGGCCAGCACGAGCGTGACGGCCCCCATGATGCACAGCCTGCGCAGCGCCGCCCGGCGGGCATCGGCGGACGGCGCCCCGTCCAGCAGCTCCGTGAGCTCGACGCCGAGCGCGTCCGCGAGCCGCTGCAGCGTCTCTACGTCCGGGCGAGAGCGGCCGGTTTCGTAATTCGATATGGTCTGCCGCGTCGTGTGCACGGTCTGCGCCAGATCGTTCTGCGTCAGACGCCGGCGCGTGCGGGCGCGGCGGATGTTGGCTCCAATGTCGCGCATGGCGTTCACCTCGCCCAAAGCATATCATGCGCGGCGGCGATTTGTCACGCAAAGGTTCTTTGCGCAATGAAAAAACCGGCGGGTTCGTGTCCCGCCGGTTACCTTTGTGCAGTTTTACTGTCCGCGGTTTTGCAGCGCGGTCAGGTAGGGGTTGAAGCGGCGCTCGGTCTCGAGCGTGGAGCAATCCATGTGGCCGGGGTAGACCTCGTAATCGCCGGGCAGAGCCGCGATCTTGGCCAGCGACTGCAGCTCGACCTCCATGCTGCCGCCGGCGAAATCCGTGCGGCCGCAGGAACCGGCGAAGAGCGTGTCGCCGGTGAAGAGCGCATCGCCGCAGATGAGCGTCACGCCGCCGGGCGTGTGGCCGGGCGTCTCCATGACGCGGAAGGTCAGATTGCCGACCTTGACCTCGTCGCCCTCCTTATAAAAGATCGTGCCCTCGGGCGGGGTGAACGTGTAGCTGTCGAAGGCGACGGCCGTGCCTGCGTCGAGCGCGTTCATGTACACGGGCGCGCCGGTCTCCTCGTGCACGGCGTAGACAGCGCCGGTGTGGTCGTAGTGGCCGTGCGTGAGCAGGATGGCGCGGCAGGTGAGGTGGTTGTCCTCAAGGTAGTAGAGGATGGTGTTGGACTCGTCGCCGGGGTCGATGACGGCGCACTCGAGCGTGGCCTCGTCCGTGACGATGTAGCAGTTGGTCATGAGGTGCCCGACGGGCAGACATTTGATGAGCATGGGGTGGCCTCCTTTATAAATGATCGGTATCGAGCAGGATGGTGACAGGGCCGTCGTTGACGGACGCAACTTTCATGTCCGCGCCGAACACGCCCGTGCGCACCGGGAAGCCGCGGGCCTCGCAGCCCGCGATCACGCGCTCGTAGAGCGGCACGGCGGTCTCCGGCCGGGCGGCGGCCGTGAAGCCGGGGCGGCGGGAGCGGCAGTCGGCAAAGAGGGTGAACTGGCTCACGATGAGCAGCTCTGCCCCGGCGTCGGCGGGGCTGACGTTCATCTTGCCATTGGCGTCCTCAAACACGCGCAGGCCGCAGATGCGGTCGACGATGCGGTCGGCCTCCGCCGCCGTATCGGACACGTGCACGCCCAGCAGGACAAGGAAGCCCCTGCCGATGCGGCTGTATTCGGCGCCGTCGATCGTGACGGACGCCTCGGTAACGCGGGTGACGATGGCTCTCATGCTTTGCCCTCCTGTTTGGCCTTCTTTTCCTGTTCCGCCTGCAGCTCGGCGGTGTGCGCGGCGGCTTTTGCGGGGTCGGACGCGCCGCTGCGCGAGATGCGGATGACGCCGCGGATAGCGCTCAGGCGGCTGATGATCGTGCGCAGCTCAGCCAGGTCGTGCACCTCGACGGTGATCGTGATGGTCGAGCGGCCGCTGTCCACGTCGCGCGCGGTGAGCGTGCGCACCTTGGCGTTGAGCGTGTTGAGCGCCGTGGCCACGTCCATGACGAGGCCCGAGCGCTGCGCGCTGAGCATCATGAGCGTCGTGCTGTAGGCATCGGTGGTGCGCTCGGCCCAGCTCACGCGGATCCAGCGGCCGGCGGTCTCCGGATTGTCGCGGCTGGCGAGATAGTTTTCGCAGTCCGTGCGGTGGATGGACACGCCCGCCCCGCGCGTGATGAAGCCGATGATGCTGTCGCCGGGCACCGGCGTGCAGCAGCGGGAGAATTTGATGAGGCAGTTGTCCAGCCCCTCGACGAGGATGCCGTGCACGGCGTGGCGCGGACGCTTGTTGCGGCGCTCGGCCGCCTCGTTGATGCGGTCGATGGCGTTTTTCTGGTTGGCCTTCTGGTTGCGCAGGATCTCGTCGCGGATGCGGTTGACGGTGCGCGTGGCGGTCACGCCGCCGTAGCCGATGGCGGCGTACAGATCGTCGAGCGAGGTGAAGGCCAGCCGCTTGAGGATCAGCGGCAGGATCTCGTCGCCCATGATGTCGGCCGGGGCGATGCCGTTGGCGCGCAGCTCGCGCTCAAACTGCTCCTTGCCGTGGACGATGTTCTCCTCGCGGCGCTCTTTTTTGAACCACTGCTTGATCTTCGTGCGCGCGGCGCCGCTCTTGGCGAGGTTCAGCCAGTCGCGGCTCGGGCCGGGCGCGTTTTTCGACGTGCGGATGTCGACAATGTCGCCGTTTTGCAGCACGTAGTCGAAGTTCACGATGCGGCCGTTGACCGTCGCACCGACCATGCTGTTGCCGATCGCGGAGTGGATGCTGTAGGCAAAGTCGATCGGCGTCGCGCCGGCAGGCAGATTGATGACATCGCCCTTCGGCGAGAACACGAACACCTCGTCGGCGAACATATCCACCTTCAGGTTGTGGAAAAAGTCCTGCGCGTCGGACTCCTGCTGCGTCTCGAGCAGGCGGCGGATCCAGGCGAACTTCTCCTCGTCGCCGGGCTTCGTGCCCTCGCCGCTGCCGGTCTTGTATTTCCAGTGTGCCGCAACGCCGTACTCCGCCGTCATGTGCATCTCCCAGGTGCGGATCTGCACCTCGAAC
>ERZ827498.3654-NODE-3654-length-12729-cov-4.011914_pt1 | contig 12729 bp, 10 predicted proteins | sample MGYA00519865_ERZ827498 | MGnify/ENA primary metagenome ERZ827498 (study PRJEB31778, sample SAMEA3449328) | human gut metagenome | biome: human gut; feature: human-associated habitat; material: faeces | place: United Kingdom | collected 2010/2012 ...
CGGGTAAACACCAGTAGCTTTGCTTTAAAAATGTTGATCGAGATCGGAGATCAGGTGACAGTAAACGTCGAATTATCGGATGATGGAAGTAATAATATCGTCATCCAGGGTGGGGGTAATCTGGTTCTGGCCATGAGTCCTGAAAACGGACTTACCTTGTCGGGGAAATATATTTTATCCGGAGGAACCGTGGTTTATAATATTCCCATTGCAGGTAAAAAAGAATTTAATATAACTAAATATGAAGGAAGAGATTATGAAATGGTTATATTTAATTATACTAGAGTTTATGATTGTGATGTTGAAGGAAAGAGTGAAAATGTAAGTCTAAATTTAAATACTGAAAAAGTATATGAAGGTAAAGATATTGCTATAATGTTACTAAAAAACTTAACACAAGGATATGTTTGGAATAAGCTATTTAGAAAAAGAAATTTAGTTGAAAATAAATTTGAATTTGAGAAAGGAAGAACAATAGAAGATATCTATCCAATATTTAAAGAATTAATTAATTCTAAAAAAGTATCATATATAAATAAATATAATTATAACTATAGGCAAAGAAGTAACTCCGCTGTACATACATTTAATAAGAAGGCTAAAGATGATTATGTACATGCAATAGATATAGTAAGTAAATACGCAAAACAAAGTAATATAGAAGATAGAATTATTGAAGGTTACAAATTGATAAAGAGTTGTATTTTAATTCAAGATTACTATATTGATAGTGTAAAACCTTTTTATTCTGAATTTAAAAAAAGGGGATATGATAAAATACTTCCCTCACTCCATAAAATAAAAATAAATAAATACAATTATAAAAGTATAATTATTATAATTTTATGGAGATTAAGACTTTATAAAATAATTCAAGATCAAAAGAAAAATTAAACTTTGGAGGATTTATGAAGAAAAAAATTCTATTTTTAATAGAAAGCTTTGCTGGTGGTGGAGTTGAAAAAGTATTTATAGATTTAATAAATAATATGGATATAAATAAATATGATATTACTGTAATGAGTATATGGGATTATGGTGTTAGGAAAAAAGATTTAAGAAAGGATGTAAAATATAAATCTATTTTTCCTAATATAAGAGGAATAAGCAGAGTGTTTCATAATTTTGTGGAAAAAAGTGATGGAAGTTTACTTTATAAGCTTGGGATAAGAGAAGAGTATGATATTGAAATTGCTTTTATTGAAGGAAGAGCTACAAAAATTATAGGAGCGTCTAATAATCCGAATAGCAGAAAAATTGCTTGGGTTCATATTGATTTATCTCAAGGACATTGGACAAGTAGAGTTTTCAGGGAGAGCTTAGAAAGAGAAAAAGAGTGTTATAAAAAGTTTAACGATATAGTTTTTGTTTCTAACTCTGCTAAGGAGGGGTTTAAAAATTTATTTGGAGATGATTTTCATAATCTTCAAGTTAAATATAATCATATTATAGCTGATGATATTATAAAAAAATCTTACGAAGAGATTAATGATATAGAAAAGCCAAAAAATAAAAAATTATTAGTTACTAGTGGAAGATTGGTAGCACAAAAAGGTTATGAAAGTTTATTAGAAGTATGTAATAAATTAAATTATGATGATATAGATTATGAGCTTTGGATAATAGGAGAAGGATGGTCTAGACCTAATTTAGAGGAATTAATAAATAAATATAGCTTAACTAATGTTAAATTACTAGGATTTAAAGAAAATCCATATAAATATATAAAACAAGGGGATTTATTTGTATGTTCATCAAAAAATGAGGGGTTCTCTCTAGTAATAGCAGAGGCAATGATTTTAGGCTTACCTGTTATAAGTACAAATTGTTCAGGACCAAATGAACTTTTAAATTTTGGACAATTTGGATATATGGTTGAAAATAATGAAGAGGCTTTATATAAAGGATTAAAAGAAATAATAAATAGTGATGAAAAGCTTAAATATTATAAGAAAAAGTCTAAAGAAAGAATAGATTTCTTTAATTATAAAAATAGAATTAGTGATATTGAGAGGTTATTTAATGATGCTTACCAAACCGAAAATTAGTGTTATAATACCTGTTTATAATGTGGAAAAATGGTTAAATAAATGTGTTGATAGTATATTATCTCAGTCATATGAGAATTTTGAAGTTATATTAGTTAATGATGGATCTACAGATAAAAGTAAAGATATATGTGATCAATATTCAAAGGAAGATAAGAGAGTTAAAGTATTCCATAATAAAAATAAAGGGCTATCTTATAGCAGAAATTTTGGAGTGAAAAAATCCAATGGTAAATATGTGATGTTTGTTGATAGTGATGATTTTATAAGTGATATAAATATTATAGATAAATTTATTAATATATTAGAAAAAGATAGAAGTGATTTTATATATACATCATACTGCAGATTTAATGATAAAAATGAAGATAAAATTACAGAAATTTTACCTATAGATATAAATAATAACCATATTGAAGGAAAATCAGGGATAGAAATTTTATCTATATTAATAGAAAAAAATAATTATCATCATGCGGCATATTTAAAGATATGTAATAGAAAATTTTTGATTGAAAATAATTTATTATTTAAGGAAGGCATTTATCATGAAGATGCAGAGTGGAGTCCAAAATTATTTTATTATGCAAAAAGAATAAGTATATATAATGAACCTTATTATATGAGAAGAATGAGAGAAAATTCAATAATAACAACAACAAATGAAAGTACAAGATGTAAAAAAATATGTGATAGATTAATAATAGCAGATGATTTAATAAAGTTCTTTGAAAAAGAAAATGCTTCTAAGGTTATTATTGATGACTTGGTAAGAATGTATTGGGGCGATTTAATGATTACAAGAGGTCTTAAAGAAAAAGATAATATTAAGAAATGTGCAAAAGTAATAGCATCTACAAAAAATGTTTTAAATAAATCAAGTATAAAAAAATATTTAATTGGAAATAAATTAATTAAATATTTAGGAGCGAAGAATTTTATTAATTTATTAAAGATTGTGGGGATATAATATGAAGGTTTGTTTTTATTTAAATACTCAGGGATTAGAAAAAAAAAATTTTTCTAATCCCTTACTAGGCAATCCAGGTATTGGTGGAACAGAGTTTATGTTTTGGACAATTAGCTTTTATTTGAAAAAGATATATCCTGAAATTGATATAGTAGTGTTGGCATCTCATATTGATACTTTACCTAAAGAAATTACAGCAATTAAATGTAGAGATGAAATAGAGGCAGTAAAGATATGTAAAGAAATTAATGGTGATATTTTTATATTCAAAGGGCCATATCATGATATTAAATTATTTAATTTAATTGATCAGTTAAAAGTAAAATCTATAATGTGGTCTCATAATTATGAAAGTATCATAGGTTCAAAATATGCCAGTGGATGTAAATATTTAAAAAGAAATTTATGTGTTGGAAAAGAACAATATGATAGATTAAGAGATCATAAGGTTTTTGAAAAATCAGTATATATATATAATTGCTTAGATTTTTCTCCTTATAAAAGTAGATATATTAAAAAGAAAAATATTGTTACATTCATGGGCGGATTAAGAGTTACAAAGGGATTTCATATATTAGCAAAGGTATGGAGAGAAGTTGTTAAAGAAGTACCAGATGCAAAACTTCATGTTATGGGTGGTTCTAAATTATATGATGAAAATGCAGCTACAGGAAGTTTTGGAATTGCAGATGAAAAATTTGAAAAAAGATTTATGCCATATCTTTTAGATGACAATGGAAAAGTGATGAATAGCGTTAAGTTTTTAGGAGTATTAAATGGTGATGAAAAAATAAATGCTATAAATGAAACAAAGGTTGGAATAGCAAATCCTTCTGGCTTTGGAGAAACTTTTTGTATAAGTGCAATAGAATTTGAAGCTATGAAGGTTCCTGTGGTAAGTTGCAAAAAAAATGGTTTATTAGATACTGTTGAAGATGGCAAATCAGGAATATTAGTAAAAAATGAAAAGTACTTAAAAGATGCAATAGTTACCTTATTAAAAGATGATAAATTAAATGAAGATATGGGGTTATATGGAGAAAAATTTGTTAGAGAAAAATTCGATATATACAATGTGTGCAGTGAATGGAAAAAGCTTTTAGAAGATGTATATAATGATGTTCCACAAAAAGAAGAACTAATAAATAATAATTTTAAATATAATCTTAAATGGTTAAGGGAATTTAATAGAAAAATTAAAAAATCAAAAATATTTAATTGGTTACCACCAATAAGTGAGTATGAGGAAAGAATAGTTCCTAAATTTAAGAAATTATAGAGAGGAAAAAGGGGAATGAATCCGGAAATCAGTATAATAGTTCCAGTTTATAATGTTGAAAAATATTTAAAAAGGTGTATTGATTCTATATTAAATCAAAGTTTTACTGATTTTGAATTAATATTAGTAGATGATGGTTCTACAGATAACAGCGGAAAAATAATTGATGAATATGCAATAAAGGATGAGAGAATAAAAGTTATTCATAAAGAAAATTGTGGACAAGGATCAGCAAGAAACAGAGGATTAGATATAGCAAAAGGTAATTATATTGGATTTGTAGATAGTGATGATTGGATACATAAAGATATGTATAAAATTTTATATGAAAATATTATTAAATATAATACGGATATTTCACAAATAGATCATAAGCCTACTTCAAGTTATGTAAATGATGAAAATATAATCAATGAAAAGGTGCATATTGTTGATAATATTTTAAAAGAATTTGGAAATTGTACAAGTTTCGAATTATTACCTTATATTTTTGTATGGAATAAATTATATAAGGCTGATATATGGAGTAGTTTTAGATTTCCAGAGAATAAATTTGCTGAAGATCTTAGAGTTATTTATAAGATATATTATAAGTCAAATAAAATGATTAGGATAGATAGAAAACTATATTATTATTTTATGTCTGATAATAGCAGCACTAGGGGAAAGTTTAACATTAAAAAGTTAGAAGATATAGAAGCGTGGGAAGAGATGTTAGAATTTTTTAATAATAAACATTCAGATATTAATATAAGTAATTTAAAAACAGTTTACTGTGGAAGATTACTAAGATATTACTTTTGGAGCTATGAATATACAAGTTGATTTAAAAAAGAAGCTTAATATGAATGCAAAATATGTTCTAAATAGTAAGAAATTAAATTGGAAATAAAAATCAGTTTATATACTATTTGGAGTATCACCGGTATTATGTAAAAAAATATTTGGAAAGGTTTTAAATATATAAGATAAGGTTATGAATAAAAGAGATAATAATTTAGATTTATTAAGAATAGTGGCTGCTATTATGGTTATAGTTCAACATGTTTCAGCTATATATATACATAGGCTAGACAATAATTTAGATGGATATTATCAAACAGCAAATATATACTTTTCTATATCGGTTTATGCTGTACCAATTTTTGTTATGTTAAGCGGGGCGTTTTTATTATCAAATTCACAAAATTCTGATTATGTTTATTTTTACAGGAAAATGAGAAGAAAAATAATAAAGCCAACAATTATATGTATATGGAGTCTATTATATGTATTATTTGTGCAGTTAAAAAACTATATTGCATTTCGTAGTGGTGTTGAGGTTGATTTTTATCAGTCAATAAAAAATTTGTTAAATGGAAGACCATATTATCATTTATGGTATCTTTTTATGATTATTGGATTGTATGCAGTAACTCCTGTATTAATAATGATTAAAGATGAAATTAGCCAAAAAAAATTTCATATTTTAGGCATAAGTTTATTAGTGTTAGGTGTAATAATTAATTTTACAAGTGATTTATATTGGGTATTATGGTTTACTGAATATCTGGGATATTTTATTTTAGGATATACATTAAAACAAAAATACGAAGAAGTTAAAGTAAATAGACATATATTGAGTAAAGTTGGAATTATTATAATATGTTCAATTTCAATGTATATATTAAGTATATTTTTGAAAAATCAACATGCAGAGAATTCGTTACTATTTTATAGCAATTTATCTATATTTAATATAGTGGGTTCAATTTCTATTTTTATTATGTTTCTGAAAATGAATAATATTAACATAAGATTTTATTCTATAAGTAAATATACATTTACAATATATTTAGTGCATCATGGCATAATAGATATTCTAGGAATAATTCAAGAAAAAATAACTCTAGAAAAATTTAATCCTATATGGTATGTCCCTATTATGACAATGGTAACATTAATTTTATAATTTATAGTTTCTATTATTTCTTATAAAATTAAAAACTTTAAAAGTAGAGTAATTATAAGTAGAGGAGAAGAAATATGAAATTAGCATTTTTGCTTAATGATATAAACTCTAATGGAGGAGTTGAAAGAGTAGTAATAACTTTAGCTAATAAATTATCAAAAGAATATAAATATGAAGTTAAAATTATTTCATTAAAAGGTTCTAAAAATAAATCTATATATGATATTAATGAAAATGTAGATATAACCTTTCTTAAGTATAAAAGTAAGGGTAAAAATTCATTTCAACTTTGTTATAATGAATTTAATTTTATAAGAAAAAAAATAAAAAATGAAGATATAAATGTTTTAATATCAACTACTACTTTTCATAATGTATATTTAGCAATAATTAAACCATTTCTAAAATATAAGATTATAGCAACTCATCACGAGGAATATTCATCAGATACTGAAAAGTGGAATGGACTAAAAAAAATATTTTATAAAAATTTGGATGCAGTAATATTATTAACACAATCAGATTTCAATATTTATAAAAAATATAATAAAAATTGTTGTGTTATACCTAATGCTATACCGTTTAAAAGTAAATATATGTATGATATTAATAGTAAAAAAATAATAACGGTTAGCAGATTGAGTATAGAAAAGTCCATAGATTATTCTATCAGAGCATTTTCTAAATTAGCCAATAAATATCCAGATTGGTCTATGGAGATTGTAGGAGATGGAGCTGATAAAGAGAGATTATTGAGTTTGATTAATGAATTAAATTTAAATGATAGAATTAAAATTACAGGATTTTGTAGTAACGTAATAGAAAAATATAAAACAGCAGCTTTTACAGTTTTAACATCACAAAAAGAAGGATTTGGATGTGTATTAATAGAAAGCAATGCTGTTGGAGTGCCTGCTATTAGTTTTAATAATATTGGACCAAAAGAAATTATTAAAAATGGCTTTAATGGTTTCTTAGTAGAGAAAAATAATGAAGAACAATTAAAAGAAATTATGGATAAAATGATTTATGATAATGACATGAGATTAAGATTATCGCAAAATTCATATAAAAATTCTAATATATATTCTGTAAGTAGTATATGTAACAAATGGGACAAGGTATTAAAGGGGGAAATTAAATGAATGCATATTTAACTGTATTATCTTCAGATTCATATTTATTAGGTGTGTTAGCTTTGTATAAATCACTACTTGAAACAAAAACAAACTATCCTTTTTATGTAGCTATAACAGATGGTTTAAGTAAAGAGTCTGTAGATGTTTTAAAAAATAATAATATTAATTTAATAAAATTAGACGAAAAAATAGATATGCCAGAAAAAATAAAGAATAAAAAAGGAGCAGAATTAGGTGAAAGTAAGTGTTATTGTAGCAGCTTATAATATAGAAGATTATATAGAACGTTGTATTAACTCTGTAATAAATCAAAGTTTTAGTGATATTGAAATAATTGTAGTTAATGATGGTTCAAGTGATGGAACTTTAGAAAAATTGAATATTCTTAAAGAGTTTGATAGTAGAATTAAAATTATTAATAAAGAGAATGAAGGTGTGATTGAAGCACGTAAAACAGGATTAAAATTATCACAAGGCGATTATGTATTATTTATAGATGGTGATGATTGGATTGATTTGAATACAATAAAACTTTTAAAAAAAATTGTACTAGAAGGAGATTATGATATAGTTTGTTATAATGGAAAATGGGTATATGATAATTATATAAAAGAATTTGATGTTTTTAATAAAAAAAGGTTAAGTGACAATTTATTAAAAGATTTATTATTAGATTATATATTACCTGGATTGCCATTTAAATTAATAAAAAAAGATTTTATTATAAAGAATAATATACAATTTCCTAATAATATAAGCTATGCAGAAGACTTGGCAATTATTGCAAATTGCTTTATACATAATCCTAAAGTAGGATATTGTAATAGTTATTTATATAATTATTTTCAGCGTTCAGATAGTCTTACTAAAAGTATTAGTATAAAAATGCAAGATATTAATGAAGCATTTAATTATATAGAGGATAGATTGATAGAAAATTCATTGTTAGAAAAATATATTAAAGAATTTCAAATGGCAATATTTATTCACATGTTTGTTAGGATAGTGTTAGATATTCCAGGTAATTCTGAAATACAAAAAAATATATATATTAAATATAAAGAGAAAAAAATTAAAATATTTAAGAATAGATATATAAAAGATTATATTTATAAACAAAATATTAGCATGAAACTTAGAATAATAACTTATAATTATAATTATAAACTAGGAAATACTTATGATATTCTTAGAATTAAATTTAAAAATGTTTTAAGTATGCAGAAATATAAATATAGGGAGAAAATATGAGAGTTAAGAATTCAATAAAAAATATATATATAAGTATATTTACTCAATTAGTTATTACTTTATTAGGATTTATATCAAGAAGAGTATTTATAAGTAGTTTAGGAAGTGAGTACTTAGGTGTAAATGGATTATTAACTAATGTGTTATCAATGCTTAGTTTAGTTGAAGGTGGAATAGGGACAAGTATTGTTTATAATTTATATAAACCATTAGCAGAAAATGATAAACCAAGAGTAATTGCATTAATTCAACTTTATAAAAAAACATATGCAATATTAGCTATTATAGTATTTGTATTAAGTATGGCACTATATCCTTTTTTAGGTATATTAGTAAAGCAATCTGATGGAATTTCATATTTGGCAATAGTTTATTTTTTATTTGTATTTAAAAATATCGTTTCATATTTAAATGCACATAAATGGTCACTAATTAATGCTGATCAAAAGGGATATGTACTAGCTAGATATAATTTATTATTTAATGTAATTACAACTATAGCAAAGATAGTAGTATTGGCTACTACACAAAACTATGTATTATATTTAGTTATAGAAGTATTAATATTCTTAGTTCAAAATATTTGGAATGGAAAAGTAGTAAATGATAGATATCCATATATAAAGGTAAAAGAAAAATTTGAAGTTGATAAGGATACTAAAGAAACAATGAAAGAAAATGTAAAAGCAATGTTTTTACATAATGTAGGTGGTTATTGTGTTTTTGGAACAGATAATATACTTATTTCAGCACTTGTAAATTTAAAAACTGTTGGACTTTATTCAAATTACACAATGGTTATAAATCAATTAAAGGGATTGCTTACACCTATAATAGACGGAATTGGTGCAAGCGTAGGAAATCTAATTGCCACAGAAAGTAAAGAAAAAAGTTATGAAATTTTTAATGTAGTATACTTAATTAATTTTTGGATTTATGGGTTTTGTTCAATAATATTATTTAATTTATTAGAGCCTTTTATAGATTTTTGGTTAGGAAAAGGATTATTATTAGATAAATTCACATTTGTTATAATATTATTAAATTTTTATATAAGTGGATTAAGAAGTTCTATAATTACATTTAAAACAAAAGGTGGGATATTTAGGAATGATAAATATGTTCCAATAATTGAATCAGTAATTAATTTAGGGGCATCTATAATTCTTGCAAAAAATTACGGATTAATTGGAATATTTTTAGGAACTACAGTTAGTACATTAGCAATTCCTTTTTGGTTACAACCTAAATTAGTATATAATAATGTATTTAATAAATCTGTTATTGAATATTTTAAGAAGTATTTTATATACTTTTTGTTAACAATAGTTGCAGGCGTAGTAACTACTTTTTTATGTAGTAAAATAATAGTTAATAATTTATTTATCCAATTAGTAACTAAGGGAATTATATGTGTAGTTTCAGTTAATGTAGTATTTATAGTTGCTTTATATAATAGTTTTGAATTTAAATACATAATTACATTAACTAAAAGTATGTGCAAAGGATTAGTAGTAAAACTAAAAAGGGCATAATTTATAAAAATGCTTAGTAAATATATAATGTTTACTAAGTATTTTTTATGGAGAAATATATGATAAAAAGAAAAATATTATTAATACTAATGATATTTATTGTAATTATGACAGTATTTATGAAGGTTATATTAATTAAATCAGTAGATTATGAATATAGTAATATAAGTGAAATTAAGAAAGCTAAACTTAAAATAGGGGATATAGTTAAAACTAAGGGATATTATGAAGAAAATGATAATGGAGCAGCCATTTATGAAATAATGAGTTATGAACAATGGTATAAGGAATTACCAGATGATTTAAAAGCTGTAGCATATGAAACTGATCAATTAGGTAATCCTGTATGGAGTAAAACAATAGTTGATGAATATGGTAATCACACTCTTGAGAATGGATTAGTAGCTAAAATAGTAAATGATGATGTAATCACACCAGAACAATGGGGGTGCATTGGTGATGGAATAACCGATAATACTGAACAACTAATACATCTATTTGCTTTTACTAAAAGTGGGTATATAAAATTTAAGAAAAATGCAACGTATTTAATGAAAAGTAGAGCAGAAAATAGGAATGGAAAATCAAATAATGAATATATTTGGTTAATGTGTGGAGCAGTTACTGGAGGAGCTTCACAGGGAAAACCGGTAATGGCTAATATTAATGGTGTAATATTAGATGGAAATAATTGTACTATAAAAATAAATGATAATGATTTTTCACAAAATACTAATGACTTTGGAATGTTTCAGTTTAGTGGTGTAATAAAAAATCTTGAAATAAAGAATTTTAATTTTGACGGCAATGGATTTTCTGTATTAAGTGAGAATACAAGAGCTACAAATCATACCTTAGTATATTTACCTAGTAATATGAATGCTGTTCAATTAAATAACGGGACAGGAGAAATAGAGCCTAATATTCCTAATAAAGATAAAGAAAGTGAGTTTTCAAATGTAAATATTCATGATAATTACTTTAAAAATAGTGGAACTGCAATAGATACTCAAGATGGAGGTGGAGACTTTATTTTATTAATTAATCCTAAAATATCTCATGATGTATATATTGAAAATAATACTTTTGAAAATTGGGGAAGATGGGTATTTTCAGTTGATTTAGGTGGAGAAGGTGAGTGTTTTGAAAATTATAAATTTAATAGCAATATATGCATTCAAAATAATGATAATAAATTAGGTAATGGAAAGTATAGAGGATTAGGTTGGATAGATTTTGAGTCAAAAAAGTGCTGGAGTAATTTAGAGATAAAGAATAATTATGTAGAAGGATTAAATTGTTTTGCTATAAATGGAGCAGGAAAAGTAAGTGAGAATATAATTATAAGTGATAATACAATAAAAAGGATAGATAGAAATTATAAAAGTGCATATCCATATATGTTTGAATTTTATGGAGTAGAAATGAAAAATTTAAATTTTGAGAATAATAATATTGAGGCAAGTGGAAGTTACAATTTTGGATATACATTAAATAATATAAATATAAAAAATAACACTATATCATCACCGATTCAACTTAAAGGACTATATGGAGATATAATAGTCGATGGTAATGTAAAGGCTGATAAAGGTGCTTTAATTCAGATATTAGGATTATCCATTCCAACATATATAAATGAGAGTGAAAAGTTAAAGTGTAAATTTAGTTTTATTAATAATGAAGGGGGAGTTGAGGGGGCTAGAGGTCAAGCAGCTATGTTTTTTAATCCGGATTTACCCGGAAAGTATTCATATATTGATATAATAATAGAAGGAAATAAATCAAAACTTTTTAATATAGTTGCTTGGGATGCAGAAAATTTTCAATTTGATCCTAGTCAAGTTGAAGATGAAGTAGCATTTGCTGTAAGAGGAGCAAAATTTACTGATTGTACTTTTACAAAAGAAGTAAATAATCCGGTTGTTGGTGGAGGGATATATGATAAAGGGAATATAATAACTAAAACTTTAAATAAATGTAGTAGAGTAGAAGAGGCTTACTTTTATCAAAAATTAAATTTTAAAAATAATAATATATTAAAATGTAGTAAAAGTGGATACTTACCTACAGGAGGAGAATTTTTGTTATGTGATGGAGATAAAGTCTTTAGAGAAAATATGAAAGTTAATAAGTATGATCATATTTATAATAAGGGGAAATTATATATTGCATGTAATTCGGGACAATTTGGTAAAGAAATTAATGATAGCTTAAATTATGCAATTAGTGGGGATGTAAAGTTATTATATATTACTAAATTGGCAGAAGTTGAAGTAGTAAAATAGTGTGTTAAAAATCAGATGGAACTCATCTGATTTTTTTCGTGTAAATAAGTACTATAATTTAAATTTTACATAGTATATATTAAAAAGATTATACTATTATCTACGGAGGATAAAAAGGTGAGTAATGAAGAAAATATAAATTATGAGGAAGAAATAAATAATATTAATAAAAAGGGCATGTCACATATGTGGTATGTCCTTTTTTAGAATAAAAATAATAACATTAATAAGTGGGCAGTTCCTTTGTATATTTAAAAATATATGTTAT
>ERZ827498.3656-NODE-3656-length-12727-cov-7.552951_pt1 | contig 12727 bp, 15 predicted proteins | sample MGYA00519865_ERZ827498 | MGnify/ENA primary metagenome ERZ827498 (study PRJEB31778, sample SAMEA3449328) | human gut metagenome | biome: human gut; feature: human-associated habitat; material: faeces | place: United Kingdom | collected 2010/2012 ...
AACCCAAATCGGTCGTTAGGGCTTGCTTGTATTTTGGATTTTTAGAAGAGTGGATAACAGCCGAACAATAGAACAATAGAACAGTAGAACAGCAGAAAAACATAAGAAAAACAATGGGTGCCAACAAGTGGACCAAAATGAACCGTTTTTCCGCATCTCTTTGTAAGAGATACAGAAAAGTTTGTAACTGTTTGATAATCCAATAACTACTAAAACAAAGCCTTAGAATCTTTTCGGATTATTGTTAAAAATGTTGATTGCATATTAATATTTTATCGTACACAATTCGTTCATTTACAATATTTTTCTTATTTTTGCACTTGGTTTCTGTATCTCTTACAAAGAGACACCGAAGAAGGAACGATTTTGCGATGGGTTTTATGAAGAAAAGTAGGGTCCTACAGCTAATCATTCCGAGGGTTGCAGACTATCACGCTCTTGGGTCAGGAGCACGTTTGTGATTAGAGGTTTACCTTCGTGGAAATAGACTAACCAACCCTTTCTTGCCAAGTGTTTTGAATCTCAAATTCACGACACGGGGGAATGAGAGGTACACCCTGACCGTAACATCAAAAACAAACAATGACGCCATTATACACCGAAAAGAGTTGGTTCGCTTTAAAGATATTTTTTGGCAAAGGCAAGCCGATAAAAGACTATTTCGTCACCAACAACATAGAGCACGTCTATGATGTGAAGAAAGAGTTTTGGGACAAGACCAAGAAAAAGCGCTTTGTCAAGGACGTGCCTGTCATGCCCAGCCTGATTCTTTTTCGCACTACAAGAGTAGAAGCCGAGCATATAGAGCGTCTGTTTCTCAACAAGGTCATGCTCTACCGAGGCAAAAACTCAGAAGACAGGAGGGAACCATCCAAAATTCCAGAGCGCGAAGTACAGATTTTCAAGATCGTTGTAAACTCAGGCATCGAAGGTCTCGACTTTTACGACGATTACAATCCCAAGTTTGTCCAGGGCGACAAGTTCCGTGTCATCGACGGTCCCTTGAAAGGTGCCGAAGGCTATGTCGTTCGCATCAAGAAAGACCACCGTCTCTACGTCAGCATCCAAGGCCTATGTGCCGTCACCACCGGCTACATCCCCAAGGCTTTCTTGCAGAAGATAGAATGAAAGGTACAAACCTTTCGGCAAGTCTCCAAAGATTTGCAATTTTGCATTTGCGACAAACAAAATTCCAAATCTATGGACAAAGGTACAATTTTCTCCGGGCAGCCTGTCGAAAAGAGTGGCTTCCACGAAACTCTACGTAATGGACTCGACCACGATAAGCCTTTTCTCTCAGATACTTAGGGGCACCGGGCGCAATCTGAAAAAAAAGGTAAGAAAAAAGCGAATCCTTCCTTGGCGAAAACTTCAAAGCCAACGAGAAACAGATATTGGTGACCATCGACAAATGGAGCTATCTCCCACATAGGAGGGGTGTTATTTGAGATGAGAATTAATTTTGCCTGTTTAAAGGCAATTTCAAACGAATATTAATCAATTCAGATTTTTATCGGACAGCAATAAATTTAAACATAAATTTTAAGAATATGGAAAAATTAGTCGTGATGGTTGGTTTAAAACAATCAGGCAATAATATTCAATTATTGGGTAGCTGTTTTGCTGTACCAAAGAACGGATACTTTGTAACTTGTAGACATGTCATTGGTGATCATACGGATAATTTAGTATTAGTTTCATCTGTGGATTCCAACAATATACATGAGTATCAAGATACTTCAAAAAAACAATGTAGTATCTTGGATGTTCAATCCATTGAATGTGTTAATCCTTTGTGTGATTTAGTAGTTTTGAAAACTGCTCACTTAAAGATAGATTCTTGCCCAATAGGAAGTCTTGATGAACTCCATGTGGGGGATGATGTTGAGATTATAGGTTATCCACATTGTGTAAATGATTGGCAGATGCATATTTTGACAGTACAAAAAACTATGGTAGGAGCAAAGATTCTTAGAGCTTCTCAAGGTATAAAATATAAATATGCAATATTAAATGTACAAACTCGTCCTGGTCAATCTGGTTCTATGGTCTTTTGCCCTCGTTTACAGAAAATTATAGGAATCCTTGTTGGAGGGTATGCACCTGTATCTGGTATCAAGTTGGCTGGTATTAACCCTCTAGAATTAAATCAAACTTCTTTTTGCTTGAGTGCAGAATACATAAACGAAATGCTTGAGGAATAATGGAAATAGTAGATGAAAGCCTTGAAACATGGTTGAGTGTTCTGAAGCCTTATCAGCGGAATACGATAAAGGCTTTATTGGCGAATAATGATGGAGATGAAGAAATAGTTGCTAATTTGTGGTTGAGTAGTTTCGGTCCAATTAATACTGCAACATTTGGTGGCTTATCATCTAGCGAATCCCCAAAAAACTATTGGAGATGTCTTAAAGATGAACTCAATAAATTGATTTGTGGGGATTCTTATGAGGAAGATAGAAAGCAGTTTTTGGATATGGGTGGCTTGATTAATATTGGTGCTTCTTCTCAAATAGCAGCATTCTTAGCTCCTATTATAGGGGTGAGTGCTTCATTCTTGACTCCAGCAATCGTCTTGATGTTGCATACGATAAGTAAGGTGTCCGTAAACGCATATTGCTCTATGATTAAGAATGTTTAGTCAACTTATCGCTACTATCCATAAGGTTTCTGTCATAACCATAATGGAAACGTTGGCATCCAACCCCTATTTTGGCGGTTTGAACGATGGCAAGTTCTCTGCTAAGTTGTAACAAGCCTTGACAAATATGACCAAGCCATTGGGAATGATGGCAAAGGCTTCACTGGATTTCTTCAGGGGATTCTTGGACATGATTGCAGCTGGAAGAAGGGATTATTCCTTGATGACAGAGACACTTTTAGTTAAACCTGTTTAAAAATCAGAAAAGTCCAATTTCTTAAAATACCCTGTATCCCCAGTAAACACTTGGGATGGAGTTATATTGTCATTGGGGTTGGATGCTTACGATATACGCTGTATTATAGATGGTAGTTGGCTACTGTTACTGCTTGGGCATAAATTCAAATGATTATTTCTTAAAAGATAGTAAAAAGCATCCATTTTAGAGCTTAACGTACCTAAAGTGATTGCTTACAAATGTTAGTGTAAGTTTTTTATTTTTTTTGTATTATGTGTGCAAAATGTATGATATGCCAAGAAAATGAAGCAACAAAAACAAATTCTCATGTCATTCCAAGTTTCTTGGTAACTATGTTTACAAGTTATAATGGTTCTGGAAAAAGAGATACAGAGGTTCTGTTTTATATTTCAGATACAAAAGATAGCGTGTATACAGGTCGAGCTGTACCTGATACGAAACTTGAAGGCCTTTTTGATACAGAAAAACTGACAGAAGAACGTATACAAGAAGAATTATCAAAGAATACTGTTGCTAAAGATTTTATCTTTTGTCCACAATGTGAAAAAAGACTTGCAGACTTACTAGAATCTCCATACGCTCAAAATCAAAGGAATGGACAAAATATTAATGATGATGTTCCTTTGTTCTTTTGGCTGTCGGTTGTATGGCGAATGTCGGTAACTTCTGATTATGGCTTTACTTTAGGTGAGGATATTGAAAACACTCTTCAACTCTATTTGAAGAGTTATTTTGTTCAAAAAGAAAGTCATGCCAATTTAGATGATACAATAAAATATGTACCATTTAGATATAAGCTATTGAGATGTAAGGACTATTGTAAAGTCAAAAATGGATTTTGTTTTGCAAAATTTGACAATGAAATTCTTACTATGTGTTTGGGTGACTATATATTGCAGGTTATCTTTAATTTGCAATCAGATTTCCCGAAAACAGAATTCTTTGGAGCAGAAACCTTTTTAGAAGAGGCAACAATCAATCATGGAACTTCTAAAGAGGTTGTTATGGAATTAGATGTAGATGCGTATAAGATAATAGTGGATTCTTTTGTTCGATACGCTGCCCATTTGAAAAGGGTAGCTATAGAGGAAAAACTTGATTTTATATGGCAACGGTTAGGGCATATAGGTATAATGCCTACAGAATTGAAAAAGGAGTTCTTTGAAACCTATTATGATGAAAAAGTCAAAATAGGTGATAGACATGAGAAGAAACGCTTTGCTGTGGTTCTAACCAGGATCTTAGCAAAACACGATAAGAGTAAAGCTTATGGAAAGTAATGAAGTTGTTTTGACATCTCGAAGTATCCAGCATATATTGAAAAGCTATAACCCAGAAAAGGCTATATCTGAATATATATGGAATGGCTTTGATGCTAATGCTACGGAGGTGGACATCAATATAAAGTATGCAAACAATGAGTTTGGTTTTGCTGAGTCAATGGAAATTATAGACAATGGTGATGGTATCTGCTATGAGGAGTTGCCAGAAAAGTTTAAAGTTTTCTATGATTCGACAAAACGCAAAGAAAAGAAGTCTAAGTCTGATTTAATCCATGGTAAAAATGGATATGGACGTTTGACTTTCTTTAAGTTTGCCAGGTTTGCATCTTGGCACACAAGGTATCTATTCAAAGATACTATGTATGAATATGACATAGATATAAATAGTGATAATCTAAAAAGCTACCAAAAGAGTGAGAAGCAATTGTCGAATAGTAACACTTCTGGTACTGTGGTTTCCTTTAAAGATATAAACAAGGATATATCGTTGACTTATGAGAACGAGAAGTTAATTCCATATTTGCAAATCCGATTTGCTTGGTTTTTGGAAGTTAAAAAGGATGCGAAGATTCTTATTAACGGAGAAGAGTTAAACTATAGGTCTGTTATAGGAGATAGAGAGGATGTTAAGTTTGAAGTATTTGACAGTGATCATACTAAACATACTTTTCATGGTGTATATATCAATTGGAACAAAAAGTCCGCTGACGAATACTCTAATTTTTATTTCCTTAATAATGATTATAAGATTAAATATAAGAAAACGACTAAGTTGAATAAAAAAGGTGACAACTTCTATCATAGTTTAATCATTGTTGATGACTTTTTCAATGAGATAACTGTGTCAGAGATGAGTGATGAAGAATCAGGAAATAAAAATATGTTTGATTCTGAAAAGAATCGTCTTCTGTTTAAGGAGTTGGAAAAGAAATTAAATGATTTCTTGGCAGGAAAACGCCGTCCTTTTTTGAAAAGGCAAGCAAATTCAGTAATTAAGGACTTTGAGAAGGAGAATGTAATGCCGAACTTTGGCTCAAATTCATGGGATCTGTTGAGAAAGCAGTCTTTTGTGGATTTCGTCAAGGAATTATATGAAGTACGTCCATCTGTTTTCATGAAATTAAACATCGATCAGAAACGTATATTCTTGGAATTACTGAATTTGGTGATGGATACAAAAGAAAGAGACAATCTTTTTTCGATATTGGATTCCGTTATTGACTTAAGCACAGATGATAGAGCCAAGTTTGCCAAATTGTTAGAAACGACTCGCTTGAAACAGGTCGTATCTACAATTAATCTCATTAAAGACCGTATAATGGTTGTTGAAGATTTGAAAAAAGTTCTTTTTGACCATGGCCTGAAAGCTGGAGAGGTTAAGCATTTGCAGCAGATTATAGTTAATCATTACTGGATATTTGGAGAAGAGTATAATTTGGTATGTGCTGAAGAAGTAAAATTCACTCAGGCTCTTGAAAAATATCGTTATCTGTTGTTAGGAATAGATAAGAAAGAATATATAGAGCATCCTGATAAATACAAAGAGATGGATTTGTTTTTGACAGGAAAAGATTTCCAATATAATTCTCCAAAGAATTTAGTCGTAGAAATAAAAAATCCTACAAATGTAAGAAAACTTACATATAAAGAATTTGATCAAATCCAGCATTATGAAGATGTTATTATCCATACAGATGCCTTTAATGATAATAGAGAGAGTTGGAACTTCATTTTGGTGGGGCAAGATATAGATGATCATTTATACTCTATGCTAAAGAATAAAAAGACAGGATTGGCAAGTATGACTGAACGATCAAGAATTTATGTTAAGCGTTGGAGTGAAATTATAAATGACATAGAGTTTAGGCATAAGTATTTGTTGGATAAGTTAAAAATAGAAAGAGAACATCTTTCTAATGCAGAAAATTTGCCTGAATTAATGAATGAGTTGCAGAATAATGATGCAGCGATGAGTTAGGTGATAATATCACTCTTTAGTTAAACCTGTTTTAAAATCGAAAAGTCCAATTCTTTAAATGCCCTGTATCCCCCAGTAAACACTGGGGATGGAGTTGTATTGTCATAGGGGTTGGATGTTTACCTCTAACAAAAAGGTGGCTATCAAGGCTGCCTAATTGGCAGCTCTGGCAATGCCAATTAATAACATGTTTTTTTGAAAAAATGTTGGATGAGCTAACTGCTGAAAATCAGTAGTTACGTTCTAACGGTGATTTACATATAGATGGCTAAAACAATATTATTATGAGATTAACAAAATTATATCTACACAATATAGGTCCTTTTCAGGATAGTGAAATGGAACTGTTGGCAGAGGATCAGGTTGAAGCTTTGAAGAAAGATCCATCCTTGCCTTTACCTGTTGTTATAATCACAGGTGAAAATGGTACAGGTAAATCTGTAATCTTGGATGCAATAAGAACGGTCTTGAGTGGAAAAGCCAAGCTAGAACGTGATATTGTTGCTGATCATGACAACTTCAAAATAAGTCTAGACTATTTTGAAAAATCGACCGAAAAGAATGTTGTATCAGAGTCTTTTACAGGATATGAAGAGTTGGGCGTAAGAACAAATGATAGTCGGTTGAATGAAATTATTACAGATAAAGAAACCGCAGAAAAGGTTGACTGGATTATTGATTATTGGAGTCCTGATCTAGATACAGAAAGCTTCAAAATCTCTTATCTCTCAACTATTAATCCGCAAGCCAAGATGAATACTCCTTTTCTAAAAACTTTTGCAAACTCGAAAGTGAATCAATTTATCTGCAACCTGGATTATCTTCGAGGTAGCGATAAAGAAGAAGAAAGACAAGAGGGGCAATATCTTTATGATTTGCTTGCATCTATGCTTTCTGACTGCTTAGCCGACGGTCGTTTTCTCTATGTGGCTAGAAGAACTATGATGCCAATGGTTGAGGTTAGAGGTAAGGAATTGCCTTTAGATAAGTTGAGTATGGGTAATTTGTTACTCTTCAATCACTTTGTCAGTACTCTTTATCGTATGTATATTGTCAGTCAAAGATTGCATATACCTATCGAACAGGTGAATCGTCTTCATGGAGTTTTGCTTATAGATGAAATAGAAAATCATTTGCATCCTAAATGGCAACGTAAAATCATAGGTTTAATCCAAAAGTATTTTCCTAACCTTCAGTTAGTAGTAACTACTCATTCACCATTTGTGGTTACCGCCGTTGATAATTCGAAGGTGTTTGTTTGTGTTTCAAGGACTGATCATTCTGAGATACTTGATGTGACTGAAAGCTATTCTAACCTTCCCGTAGACGAAGTCTTAAGTGGTGCGGTTTTTGGAGAAGTAGGACCATTCGGTACTCAAATAGCAGACTTGCTAAGAAAGAGAAAGAATGCTGCAGAAGAAGGGAATAAGGAAGAGCAGAATAAGATTGAAAAGAAGCTGTTAGAGTTAAACTCCTCTTATTTCGGTTTTTTGGATTTGTCTAGTATGTTAGCTTAAGCAGATATGAGACATATTGATAGATTTGCAGAGCCTGGAATACTAACTAAGAAGAAAGCCCAATGGTTAGCTGATTTTTTAGCTAGTGGTAAAAACAGACCGGATTCCAGTAAATATGGCCATAAAGATATTTTGGCAGCATTGAATAATATGTCCTACAACAAATGCTTTTATAGTGAGGAACGTTTGATAGCCAAGCCAAAGAATGTCGATCATTTGATGGAGGTAGCATTAGACAAAACTAAAGCATTTGAATGGAGTAATCTCTATCTCTCATCTCCGGAATGTAATCAAGGTCGTCCTGATAACAATAATATTCCTATAGCTGATGTTTTGGATCCATGTAAGGATAGTGATGCTGAAATCCAGGCTCATATAACTTTTGATAATGAGTTAATCCAAGCCAATAATGGTTCTAAGAAGGGCTTGGATACGATCAGAAAATTTAAACTGGATAATGAGGCTTTGACATATAAAAGATGCAAATGCCTACAAAAACTTGCAGATTTGATTCTTTCTAAGAACAAAACTCGCGAGGCTGAAGGTCGGGTTTCATTTACTGATAGTGAAAAAAAAAGAGATAAGAGCCTGGGCTAGCCCAGACCGAGAATTTAGTCTTATGGTAGAAGTGTATCTGAAAAAGTACAATTTAATGTAGGAGTATATGCGGATGGACTATGATGGTAATGTAGTAGTTCAGGGCTTGGATGGTTATGTCGTAGCCGATAAGCATGGTCAGCTTCTTGTCTGCTCATGAAAAAAGAACAGAGAATTAAAGAATTTGGAAAATAAAAAATTAGAATTATGGCTAGTTATGATGTATTGCATGTTACATGTCCAGTCTGTAATACAGACTTGTTGGTGAAAATTTCGTATGGAATTTATCCTGCAAGAAGTATAGAAACAGCGGATTGTCCTGTTTGTGGAAAGGAAGTACTTCGTAAGAATATCACAGGAGATATTGAAACCGAAGTTGAAAGTTTTGCTAATACTAAGAGTCAATATAAAGAATCATGTAAGAATGGAAAAAGACAATGAAAGGAATTGTATTACTGATGGAAGTGGTACAAGACTGTAATACTCCATTCTATATCAATGTTGATTTGTATAAGAATAGGGAGTTGTAAACAGCCCACTCCAGGCGGTCCCATCCCGCAAAACCTGGCGCAGACCTCTGATGGTCCGCCAACTTTATAGCACAGCGGTTCTGATTAGCAAACTAGAGATTTTGATTTTTAATGTAGATGTGATAAATTCTATCATCACAAGGTAATTCCAAACATTTTTAAATAGTATAGTATGAAGTGTTATAACATAAATTTCAAAGGATACAGAAGGGATTGTAATAAAGCAACCCTTCCACGTTATTCTGGCATATACATGGTATATAGATGTACTTATGATTTAACAAAAAACAAAGTTACTCTTATAGAGATAATCTATATAGGTAAGGCTGTAGATTTGTGGGATCGTATAAATCATCACGATAAGCATATTCAGTTTCAAGAGACTTGTGCAAGTGGTGAAGAGATTTGCTATGCTTATGCTAATGTAAGTATGGATGACTTAGATATAGTTGAGAATGCTTTGGTCTTTGCACAGAAACCTCGACTTAATTCTGATTTGGTCGATTCCTTTAATCATGAGAGTGCAGGTTTTTTGGTAGAGGGAAGATGTGCTTTGTTGGATTATACGGATTTTACTATAGGGTGATATGATAAATAAAGAGATTCGAAAAGTTAGAAAAGTAAAACATGAGTACGTTAATTGGGATGAAGATGCTGAACGCTTGGTTTTATATGCTGATGTAATGGGATTTAAAAGTCGAGTAATGACAAGATCACATGAGCAGTTGAAACAAGAGTTCCTTGATTTTCGTAAGGCATGGGATGCTCGTGTTTCGCCATTACAGTTGAATGATTTCTTGAAGTTTGTACAATTCTCGGATAGCATGATGATTGTAGTTAAAGGAGTTGATGAGAAGATGTTTAATCTTTTAACGAAAGCTTCAATTACTCTTATGCAGATTGCTATGGAAAAGAAATTTCCGCTAAAGGGAGCTATTGCACAGGGCACCTTTGGCTTTTATGCTGATCGACAGTTATATTTTGGACAACCACTTTGTGATGCAGCGGTCCTTCATGATCAGTTGAAATTCTATGGAATAGCTGTACATCATTCTGCCGAGAAGACGGTTCGTTCTTATTCAACTGAACTTCTTCCATATAGTAAAACACCGATTTATATAGATAAGGGAAAGGTTTGCCATTATCATTTGTGTTGGAATCTGCTTGATAAAATATATCAAAGCAATGATATAACTGAGATTTGTGAAAAATGGCTTCAAACTATAGAGGAGTCTGTTTCTGGTGAACCTAGAATGTATGTAGATAGAACGCTCGAAATACTAAGAAATGATAGTGAGGAATACCAAGCTAATCCTCATGGAAAAGAGAAGGGTGATACAGATAATATAGAAGCATAGAAAAGTAAATGTAGTCAATAGAAGTATCATTTGATAGAGATCTTTCATTTCCAGAGGTTGAGGAAGATACAATTTGGAGATATAGAGATAACTAAATTTTCTGAAAAATGGAAAATAAGGTTTACTACGGGGAATATACCCTGAAACATTGGATTAAGTTGATGCTAACTGGTAATATTGTTTTGCCAGAATATCAACGTCATTTTGTTTGGCGTGAACGTGATGTAAAACGTTTATTGCAATCATTGTCCGATGGACAGTTTGTGCAGCCAGTTACAATTGCACTGTATGATGATAGTACCATAAGACAGAATTTGATATTGGATGGGCAGCAGAGGCTAACTTCTTTACTTTTAGCTTATCTCGGCTATTTCCCAGACAAAAAGAAATTTGAGATGGGTGATAGCATAAAAGTGGCAAATGAAGATGATAGTGCTGTTGATGATGGTGCCTCTCCATCTGAAGGCTTCCTATGGCAATATACTGATATACTAAAGTATGGCAAGGATAAGTTTGAAATTATTAGTAACATAAATACAAGTGATAAGTATATCAAAATAACAGATGACCTGATAAATGGTCTTACTGATGAATTCTTTGAGAAAACTTATTTAGGCTTCTCCTATGTCGTACCTGAAACAAAAATTGCAACAAAAGTACAGAAAAACTTTTCGCAGCTATTTCGAAGTATCAACTATTTTGGTAAGAAGTTGGAACCTATGGATAGTCGCAAATCATTGTATTACCAGAATCAAAAACTTACAAACTTCTTTGAGGGCAAATGCGAGGATGGCTCTGATGTGATGGGTGATTTGAGGATTATGGAGGATTTGCAACCTGTTAAGATAGACTTTGTTAGGTATTTGGCAATTCTTTCTCAATATAGTTCTTCTAATCATGATACAGCCAGGGATGTTATGATGGGTTATTCTGCATATAGCTCGCGAGAAAGTTATTATGCTGACTATGTCTCATATATTCTTGGCATAGAACAGGAAGACAGAGTTGATAAGTTTGATAGATTTGATTTTGCAGCAGCATTCCCTGACGATGTCTGGAAAGAACGTTTCAATACATTGAAATCTACCATTAGTCACATGAAACTTCTTATGGGATTGAAGGATGATAGAATATTCTCCTCATGGTATGAAGCTGATTATTGGTTGTTCGGGTTAATGTACTATATCTTGTTTAAAGGGCGTAAGATTCGAGAAGAATATGTGGCAGTGGATTATAGAAGAAGGCATGTACCATTAAAGTCAGAGATAGAAGTTGCAATAGATAGGATGAGAAGTGATTCATCTTTTCTCAAGAACTCAAATAGAGTGACATTTATACGTAATCGATTGGTTGAATCTTGTAACATTTATTCGTCTTATGTATATTAGTCAGCATTCCGATTTTATCCTTTCACCTTTAATCAAGATATTAATGGATGGAATCGCAGCGAGTAGGGCCATCGGTGATGGTATCGATTCCTATCCCATGGGTGAATATTTGATGCAATCTTTGTTTTTGAAAATGACAGGTGCTCAAGAGCAAAAGATGAAATGTATATGTTGGGAACTGGCTACGCATGACTATGATTATAGGTACGATTTTCTCAATAAGAAAAAATACGGTGAATGTTCAACCTATAGCAGTAAAAATGGGATATTCAATGATTTGATAGAGGTGATACAGAAGGTGCAGCCTTCTTTTGAACCCTCTACTTTAATAGATGCAGCCTTTTTGAGTAAGATACAGGATGATATAGAGCAATTGTATTCAACTTCGAACTTATGTATCTGGCAGAACAGGGAATATCTCTTTTTCAAGTCAAAGTTTAGAACTGTCTTAAATATTAGACAACTAAATTACCCTATAGGTTCTGTTAAGTCTTACAGCTTATTTCAATCAGCATTGAGTAAAAGGTATGAAGAGTTGGTCTATGGGCATCGAAACCGTTGTGCGCATAATACTTTATCCTATCAAGTAAACAAGCCTGATTTTAGTGTTCTTGCCTCAACGGATTTCTCCTATCATAGTTATTTCTTTAGATTTGCTTTGATTGTGCTGATAGATGAGATATTCATGGTATTATTTAGAAAATATGTTAGTTTACAAAATTGATCCTAGAAAGATGGCAATAATGCTGGATGATTCAAAACGAGTAAACAGCAAGTTGAATCAGCTGAAGTATCATTTGATAGAGTCCTTTTATTTGCCTGAAGTTAAGGATGATACAATTTGAGAGAATGATAGAAATGAGTTTTTTTAATCGATAGAAAAGAAAAACTAAATGTCAAATCAATCATCAGACAACAAGTGGATTGCTAAGAATACTTTGCTTCTTTACTTCCGTATGCTCTTTATGATGGCAGTATCGTTATATGCAAGTCATACTATAAATATAATATAAAAGGTGCTGTAAGTACTGGGATAACTACAAAGAAGTACGATGACTAATTACAACGACATACAAGTCATAATCATGGCCGGCGGCGTAGGCAGCCGCTTCTGGCCAATGTCAACCCCCGATTACCCAAAGCAGTTCATTGATGTGATGGGTGTCGGCCGTTCCC
>ERZ827498.3664-NODE-3664-length-12710-cov-3.782853_pt1 | contig 12710 bp, 12 predicted proteins | sample MGYA00519865_ERZ827498 | MGnify/ENA primary metagenome ERZ827498 (study PRJEB31778, sample SAMEA3449328) | human gut metagenome | biome: human gut; feature: human-associated habitat; material: faeces | place: United Kingdom | collected 2010/2012 ...
GAGGCCGCGCCCGAGCCCGTCATTGAGGCGGAACCTGCCTCCGAGGCCGAGCCGCAGCCAGTAGCACCCAAGGTCCAAGAGGTCCAGGCGACCGTCATTGAGCCCGAGCCTGCACCTGTACCTCGGCCCGAGCCGCAGGTCACCAAGCCCGCACCCGAGACGAGTGCCCGTCGCGATAAGCCCGCTGGCAAGACCAAGGCCATCGAGCGCCATCGCCCCGGTCGTGTGCGCATGGGCCTGGGTCTGATCGGCCTGGGTCTTAAGACGCTCATTACCGGCAAGACGAAATAGTCGTTTGTAGAAGCAGTTTGTAGAAGCGCCCCGCATTTGAGGAAAGCCTCGGATGCGGGGCGCTTTTCCCTGCTACCATGGTGCGGACAACAACGCGAATGACAGGCAGGGATATGAAGCTCACTATAGAATCGATGACCTACGGCGCCGACGGGCTGGCGCACGCCGACAACGGCAAGGCCGTCTTTGTGCAGGGCGCCGTGGCAGGCGACACCGTCGAGGCCGAGGTCGTGCAGGACGGCAAGTCATTCATGCGTGCCCGCACCACCGAGATTCTGGAGCCAAGCCCCGATCGCATTCAGCCTCCCTGCCCCTTCGTGGGCATCTGCGGCGGCTGCTCGTGGGGCAATCTCTCACGCACGGCACAGCTCGCCGCCAAGGAGCAAAACCTGCGCTCCACGCTCGAACGCATTGGCAAGTTCGCTCCTGAGCAGGTCGATGAGCTGGTGCAGCCCATCCGCCACACCAAGGACGACTGGGGCTACCGCAATAAAATCGAGCTCGAACCGACCGTCGTCAACGGTCGCGTGCGCCTTGGCATGCACGGTGTCGACCCCAGCAAGATCGTGACCGTCGATGCGTGCCCGCTGTTCGATAAGCGTTTTCCCAAGGCGCTCAAATCGGTCGTCGGCGCACTCAACTATCTAAGCGGCAGCCATGATTTGGGCCTCGAGCGCGTGGGCATTCGCGCCTCGCGCCGCACTAAGGCGCTCGAAGTCGCACTCTGGACGCCCACGGGTTCCTTCCCGCGCTCGCAAGTCTCGCGCGTGCTGGCAGACGCCGCGCACCCCACAAGCGTGGTGCGCGTGATGAGCAAGGGCGAGAAGAAGGCCCGCCGCGTCTCTAAGGTAGAGATGCTCGCCGGCGAGGGCTCGTGGACCGAGAATATCGCCGAAGGCCAGATGCGCTTATCTGCCCCGTCGTTTTTCCAGGTCAATACCAAGGGCGCCGAGATTTTGATTGAGCTCGTTATGGACGCTCTCGACCCGCAGGAAGACGAGCTGGCCGTGGACCTGTACTGCGGTGCCGGCACCTTTACCCTGCCGCTCGCCCGCCGCTGCGATTTTGTCGCCGCCGTCGAAGCCTATGGCCCGGCCGTGCGCGATCTACGCCGTAACCTCGAGATCAACAAGCTCGACAACGTCGACGTCATCGGCGGCGACGCGGTGCGCGAGTTCCCCGATCAGGATGCCGATGTCTTGGTAGTCGATCCGCCGCGCGCAGGCTTGGCGCCCGAGGCGATCGACCTCATCGCGAGCACGAGCGCCCGCGATGTCGCCTACGTGAGCTGCGACCCAGCGACTCTGGCCCGCGACCTCAAGCGCTTTGTCGAGGAGGGCACCTTCTCCCCCGTCAAGATCACGCCGGTCGACCTATTCCCGCAAACCTTCCACTGCGAAACCGTCGTCCACCTCAAGCGCAACTAACCTAATCTGTTTGAGGGGCGGGGGTTCAGCAATCATCGAGTGGTGAATGATTGCTGAACCCCCGCCCCAGTTCGCTGCTGGTTTACCGGTGGTTAACTGGAGCGCCGCAGTTTTGGCAGAAGGATGCGTTTGCCTCCAACATTGAGCCACACTGTGGGCAAAAATGAGCGGACTCAACTGGCTGAGCATCATCAATCGCGGTCGGCGTCTGCTGCGTCGGCGGGACCTGCTGCGCGGGAGGCATTTGCTGGTACGGATTGGACTGCGGAGGCTGAGGCTTGTTCGACGATTCCTTGTTCAAGATAACAGCAAAGGCGACAGCCGCGACACCACCAAACACAACTAGCAAAACAAGAAGATCGAATACCCTAAGGCCTATCATCGCAAATCAGCTCCTCATGTAGCGAAAGATGACGGATGCCGAGATTTTATCGCCGCGCCGCAAGCCCCTCCTAGTGCGCAACACACATCCACCCTGCATGATTTTCTGGGGCGGGGATCAAAATCATTGGGGAATGGTGCGTGGCAAGCGGGGGTCATCGGGGTATAAGACGGCTAATTGTATGCCGCCCTATGAAAGGAACCCTTATGCCCAGCGTTGCCGTTCTTGCCGCCGATGGCTTTGAAACGATTGAATGCCTGACCATGGTCGATGTCATGCGTCGTGGCGGTGTGCGCGCCACGCTCGTCTCGATCATGCCCACGCGCGAGGTCGTAAGCTCGCTGCAGATCCCCGTGACCTGTGATGCGCTCTTTGATGAGATCAACTTTGACGAGTACGACTGCGTCGTGCTGCCCGGCGGCCTGCCCGGTGCCACCAACCTGCGCGCCGACCAGCGCGTCTGCGACTTAGTCTGCGATTTCGCCGCGACCAAGCACGTCGCCGCCATCTGCGCCGCCCCGTTTATCCTGGGTGAGCTTGACCTACTCGAGGGACGCCACGCCACGTGCTTCCCCGGCTTTGAGAAGAGTTTCCCCGAGGGCGCCTATACCGGCGACAAGGTCACGCACGACGGCAACATCATCACCGCCAGCGGCATGGCCCAGTCGCTCCCCTTTGCGCTTGAGCTGCTGCGTACGCTCGCCGGCGACAAGGCTGTCGAGAAGGTTGCCGAGGGCATTCAGCTATGATTTTGGCTTCGCAATCACCACGCCGCATCGAGTTGATGCGCGAAGCGGGCTACGACATCCGCGTCATTCCCGCTGACATCGACGAGACTCCTTTTGATGACGAAACCCCGCTTACGCTTGTCGAGCGCTTAGCTCGCGCTAAGGCTGCCGCCGTTGCCGCCGAGCACGCCGAGCCCAATGAGCTGACCATCGCGGCCGACACCATCGTCACCTTCGATGGTAAGCTTTTGGGTAAGCCGGCAAACGAGGACGAAGCCCGCACCATGCTCCACGAGCTCTCGGGGCGCACGCACCAGGTCGCAACCGGCGTCTGTATCGTTAAAGCCGGCGATGCTACGGCTCCGCATGCCGCCGAGAGCCTGTCGTTTGTCGATGTGACCGACGTGACGTTCTATGAGCTCACCGACGAGCAGGTCGAGCGCTACGTCGCCTCCGGCGAGCCAATGGACAAAGCCGGCGCCTACGGCATCCAAGGCACAGGCGGCCGCATGCTCGTGCACGATATTTCGGGCGACTTCTATAACGTGGTGGGCCTGCCCATCGCTCGCGTCGCACGCGCGATTCAAAAACTATCGTAATTGCATCTGGCGCTGGGTATCCCCCAGCGCCTACAATTTCGGCGTACCGTACGGATCCCGACCGGGCATAAGGCCCGGCGGAAAACCGATAGGAGTAAAACATGGATACACTGCTAGAGGCCATTGACGTTTGCGATGTCGATGGCTTTTGCATTGGCAACTATACGGACGAGGAGGCCGGCACCGGTTGCACCGTAATCGTGGCACCCGAGGGCGCCACCGGCGGTGTTGACGTTCGCGGCGGTGCCCCGGCATCGCGCGAGACCGACCTGCTGCGTCCCGAGAACACCGTGGACAAGGTCCACGCCGTCTGCCTTTCGGGTGGATCGGCCTTTGGTCTGGAGGCCGCAAGCGGCGTCGCCCGCGAGCTCGAGAGCCGCGGCATCGGCCTTCCTGTCGGTCCCACGCAGGTGCCCATCGTTTGCTCTAGCTGCATCTTCGACCTCGCCTTTGGCGACCCCACCGTACGCCCCGACATTGAGGCTGGCATCTCCGCCGTGCGCGAGGCGCTCGACAACACCCCCACCATGCTTGAGCAGGGCAATGTAGGTGCCGGCACCGGTGCCACCGTGGGCAAGCTCATGGGCCCCGCCACCTGCATGAAGGCCGGCCTAGGCGCTGCTGCCGTGACACTCGGCCCTGTTAAGGTGGGTGCCGTGGTCTCGGTCAACGCCTGCGGCAATATCGTCGACCCCTTCACCGGTGAATGGGTCGCTGGCATGCGCGCCGCAGCCGATAGCGACCAGATCGTCGACATGGAGCTCGCAGCCTTTGCCGCCGCCGGCTCCATGCAAATGCCACTCGACCGCACCAACACCACCATCAGCTGCATCGTCACCAACGTTGAGCTCACCAAGGCTCAGGCCACCAAGGTCTCCCAGATGGCCGCAGACGCCTATGCGCACGCCATCCGCCCCACGCACACCACCAACGACGGCGACACCATCTTCACGTTCGCCTCGGGCGAGGTTCCCTCCGATGCCGACACCGTGGCCATCATGGCCACCGAAGCCATGCAGCTTGCTATCGTGCGTGCTCTGACCTGCGCCGATGCAGCATACGGCCTGCCCTGCGCACGCGATTTCGCTTAAAGGGGAAGGCCGTGCGCTGCGATCGTCGAAAGCGTCGCGGCAGCCGCCTCAAGCGGCTCGCCGCAAAAAACGCCCTGCCGCAGTTCACATGAGCGGCAGGGCGTTTTCTCCGTTGCGTCCTGGATCTTAAATGCCGAGCGCCTTCTTCAAGGCGGAAACGCGGCGGCGGGATACAGGGATCTTCTCCTCCACGCCGTTGAGCGTCAGCAGCAGCGTGCCGCCCGAAACCGATTCGATCTCCTCGACCATCGAAAGGTTCACGAGGTAGCCGCGGTGCACGCGGAAGAACCCGTGACCATCGAGACGCTTCTCCAAAGTGGCGAGACTAACCGTCGAGAAGTACCGGTCGGTGTCGGTCTGCAGGTAAGCATAATCATCGCGCGCCATGACGAAGCGGATCTTGTCGATGCCGATGAGGATCTTCTTCCCGCCCTTCTCGACCGGGATGCGCTCGGACTTCTGCGCCTGCATGTGAAGCGAGACTTGCTCGCGCACGCGCGTGATGGCCTGGGCGAGGCGTTCGGTTTCCACAGGCTTGACCAGGTAGTCAATCGCGTTCACCTTGAACGCATCGAGCGCGTGCTCGCTGTAAGCCGTCACGAAGACGACAGCGGGCGGGAACTTGAGGTGCTGCAGGGCCTCGGCAAGCTGGAGCCCCGTCGCTTCGGGCATGTTCACATCGAGGAACATGACATCGCACGGGTACTCTTTGAGCTTCTCGATGGCCTCGCGCACGCTCGCGGCCTCGGCGACGACGTCGACCTGGCCAACTTCGTCCAAGAGAAAACGCAGCTCGGAGCGCGCAGGTGCCTCGTCGTCGACGATGATTGCCTTAAGCACGATAGCCTCCAAACGTAAGATGTCGGTTTTGATCGTTATGCATTATAGACTAGAAAGCTACCGCCCGCCGATAAAGCGCCCATATCCGTGTGATTTTCCTGTTGATCGGCGAGCAGCGCGGCAAAGCCTCGCGCAACGTGTAGCCCCAGGTGAAAGCCCCTGTTCAAACATAGAGGAACCCGCTGCTCCCGCTCTTGAGGCGCAACGGGTTCCTCCGTTTTGCGAGGTCTTGCCCCAAGACGCCTCGCGCGACGGGCTAAGCCAGATCGAGCTGCTCGAGATCGTACAAGGCAAGCGCGTAGATCTTGAACGCGGTCTTCAGCTGGTCGACGCTGACCGCCTCGTCGGGCCCGTGGATGCCGCCCGCCCAATCGGGAACGGGCAGCCAAGGCATCTCCGGTCCGAAGCTCGCCGCGCAGGAGAACACGCGCGCGTACGTGCCGCCGCCCATGGTGAACGGCTCGGCGTCGGCACCGGTGATCTCGTTGTACGCGCGAAGCAGCGTCTGAATCTCCGGGGTATCGGGTTTCACGAGGAACGGGGCCTTGACCAGCGTCACCTCGAAAGTCGCGCCGATAGGATCGGTATGCGCGCGCATCGCCGCAGCGATATCCGCCTCGGTGATCGAGGTGGGGAAACGCGAGTCCATAGTCTGGACGAACCTGCCATCTTGCATGGCGACGGTTCCTCCGATGACCGTCAGGGGCCCGAAGTAATCATCCTCGGACTTCAGCCCAACGCCGGAACCGTCCGTCGCGCCGAGCAGCTTCTCCTGGAATTCGAGGAACGCGCGTTCGTCCGCGCTGCACAAATCGTTCGCCAGCAGATAGCGCACGACGAGCTCGATGGCGTTGACGCCGTTTTCAGGCATTGATGCGTGGGCGCTTTTCCCCAAGGCCTCGATGCGCGCTGCGCCGTTCCCGAGATCCGTCACCGTGATGCTCTCCGCTTCGGGAAGCGCGGCGGCGTCGGCCCTTACGATCGCGTGGGCGACACCCGGCACCGCGTTGGGGGCGGCACCTCCCGCGAACTCCACGATGACGGGATCGGAAATCGACCCCGAGGTGATGCGCGCGTCGAACCCGCCCTTCTCACCGTGGCAAACGGGGAACTCGGCGTCGGGCGTGAACAGGAAAGCGGGATCGGCGAAGCGCTCGCGATAGTAGGGCACGTCGTTCATGCCGGACTCCTCGTTCACGCCGAAGAGAAAACGAATCGTGTGGTTGAACCCAAGACCGAGGTCGGCCAAACATTTCATGGCATGCAGCGCCATGAGCGAGGGGCCTTTATCGTCAAGCACGCCGCGACCGATCAGGAACCCCTCCTTCTCGGTGACCGCATACGGCTCGTGATGCCAGCCGGGACCTGCGGGAACCACGTCCATGTGACCGATGATGCCGATCTGCTTATCACCCGCACCCGCAAGATCGGCATAACCCATGTAGCCGTCGACATCGCACGTGGAAAACCCCATGCCCTCCGCGATGGAAAGAGCTTCGGTCAGCGCCGCCTTCGGCCCCGGCCCAAACGGCGCACCGGGCTCGGAAGCCTCAAGATCCTCGACGCTCTCGATTCTGACGAGTCGGTCGATATCCTGAACCATTGCGGGCCAGTTCTTCTCCAAATAAGCCTCGGCGGCGGAAATGACGTCCTGACGATTCATGGCGCTCCTAATCTTCAGAGGAAAATGCTGCTGCCATTATGGCATTCCCCGAAGACCGGGCGCGCTCGCACGATGAGACTCTTGAAGAAACGCCCAACCCAGCCGGACGATCGGCCACGCGCAACCGTTCTCCGACCGCCCCCGACCCGAGCGCAGCAGCCCTCCATCCGAGCGCAGCCTCCTTCGTTCGAGCGCAACCGCCTATGGCGCGAACGCGAGCTTTGGAAATCGTGCGGAATCGCAGCGTCGCATTTTTTGCTCTCGACGGGCGCGGCACGTTCCGCTATACTGCAAGACTGCGCCCGGGTGGCGGAACGGCAGACGCGTCGGTCTCAAAAACCGATATCGAAAGGTGTGTGGGTTCGAATCCCACCCCGGGCACCACTTCTTCGCCGGCAATCGCACGGCAGTTAATTCACCCAACAACCGCAGATGTTATTTTCACATCCGAGTTTTCGCTGATGGGCGCCCGGTATGCCCCGATGCGCCCGGCACCCATGCCGCAACCGCATCAAGTCGGGCGGAGATGGCCATACGGCGCGAGCGGCGTCCGCGAACGATGCACGCGAGCATCGCCCACGAGCGGCAACCGCAAGCGGTGCGGGCGGAAACGAAGAGGCTCCCGCCCCGAGTTCAGACAAGGGAGCGAGAGCCTCTGAGAACCGTTTCGGCAACAAGCGTCTACAGCGCGAATTCCTTCTCGCCGTTGAACACCGCGAGAGCATCGGCGACGGAGTAGTCGGCCAGCGTGATGGCGCTGATGGCCTTCGTCAGACGCACCGCCTCATCGAGCGAACGCTGATGGATGTTACGCCCCGTCGCGTTGCCGCACGCGCCGCCCACGTGGATCTGCTCGTGCAACTGCGTGAGGAACGTCTCGGCATCGACGGTGGAACCGCCGGCGCACACCAGGCCCGTGCGGCCGGAGGCCATGGAAGCGACCTTGAGCGCCTCGGCAGGCGTGCGGCCGTCCTCGGGCTTCGGCGGATTGACCTTGACGAAGTCGGCGCCGAGGCAAAGGGCGACGCCCGCCGCACCCGCGATGAGGTCGGGGTCTTTCTCGGCGGTGACCGCTTTGCCGCGGGGGTAGATCCACAGCACGACCAAAAGACCGTTGGCGTGAGCCTGGGCGATGAGCTCGCCCGCCTCCGCCATCATGGTGGACTCGTACTCGGAACCGAGGTAGATGGTGTAGCCCAAGCCGACGATGTTCACGCCCGCATCGCGCATGGCGAGCACGGCGTCGAGATCGGTCAGCTGCGGGGAATAGGGATCCTCCTGGCTGGTCTTCACCAGGTTGGTCTTGGAGTTCATCTTAACGAGGTAGTTGATCTCGGGATAGTCGGCCGCATACTGGGCGATGAGGCCGCGCTGCCCTGCGAGCACGCCGCAGACGCCCTGGCTGCCGATCTTGAACAGATGCTCCGGCTCGGCGTCGGCGATGTCGATGCCCTCGCCGTAGAAATCCTTGTTCATGTGCTCGATCTTCTGATCGCACGCGAACAACATCAGACGCCCGGTCTCACGCGTAGCCTTCATGTAGTTGGTGATATACACGTCGCGCATGTCGGGCATGACGTCGACGGGAACCTTCACCTGATCACGAGTGATCTTCGGCATGTCAATCCTCCTTTTAGGATTAGCTTGGACGCCGCGGGGCAACCTCGACGCCCTGACAACGTGTTCCATTGTACCGAAAAGCACCGGCGCAACCGATGCCCCCAAGATGAACGGACTGTTTTTCCACGATGGGATCGGGACGGGCCGGCGGCGGAAGCGCGGGGCGAGGCGAGAACGCGGCTCTACGGCGGGCTCGGGGCGGGAACTCGGCAACGTGACGGGAATGCGGCTTTGCGGCGGGCTCGCGACGAAATCGGGGCGAGCACGGCGACGGCACAGCGAGAGTGCGGGCGACGCGGGACCGCGGACTCGTGACGAGATCGGGGCAGCATGGCGCGGCGGGCCCGTGACGAGAGCGCCGGCCGCAGCACCGCTCTACGCCCGAGCTAATCCTCGTCCTTCTCGTAATCGCGCAGCTCGAGGTTGCTCTTGCCCGTGGCCCGCTCGATGGCCTTCATGATCTTGTCGTAGAACAAAATGCACACCACCGCGATGGCGCCCGCCACCAAAAAGATGATGAGGCTCTGCACGATATCGCCCTCGACCAGGCCCGATGCGGCATAGGTGGACACCAGGATGCCGGGAATGCGAGCGATGTTCGAAAGCAGCAGAAACGTGCGCAGGGGCATGTGGGTCAGCGGCACCAGGTAGGTGAACACGTCTTTCGGCATACCCGGGATGAGGAAAAGCACGAACACGATGATGTTGAGCTTGCCCGAGTTCTCGAACGTGCGAAATTTGGCCATGTGCTTCTCGGAGACCATCGCCTGAACGAACGGCGCGCCGAGCTTGTGGACCAGCAGGAACACGAACGCGCTGGAGACGACGCAACCCACCAAGACGATGAGCGTGCCGACCCACGGCCCGTATATCATGCCGGCAGCGACTTGAACAACCTCGCCAGGAATGAAGGCAACGACGACCTGGAGGAACTGAATGGCGAGAAGGATGAGAAAGCCCACCGGCCCCGCCTGGCGCACGTCGTTGATAACGCGATCGAGCCCGCCCGGTTCGAAAATCTCATGAACGTAAGGCCAGATGAAAGCGCAAAGCAAAATCATGACGACGAAGAAGGCGATAAGACCCGCGAACTTGAAGATATCGGCGAAGGTCATCTTGTGACCGTGAACCGACGCCTCCGCGTGCATGCGCTCTCTGCGCGAGGGCTTCTCATCCGTCAGCTGCTCCTGCAGGTCCTTATCGGTCTCGTTCAATTCTTCTTCCCTACTCATGACGTGCCTTGTCATATTCCTCCTTGAAAGCAGAGAACATCCCACCCGCCTTCTTCAGATGGGCGCCGATCTTCTCGGCCGCAGTGCCCGAAGCCGCCTTGTCCTTTTTCGTCGCGGCGGGCTTCGAAGCGGGGGCGTCCGTCTCGATGACCACGTCCTCCTCGAACCTCTCGTCGATGAGCGACGGGTCGCTGATCACATTACCGTCCTCGTCGACGAACTCGATCTCGTTTCCGTTCTCGTCAAGGTAGACGTACTCGACCTCCTCATCACCCGCATCGAGGCGCTCGGACTCTTTCCCCTTCGCGGGCTCCTCTAGACCGCGCGCTTTGTCGTATTCCTCTTTGAACTCGGAGAACATACCCGACGCGCGCTTGAGCTGACGCCCGGTCGCGTACGCGCCCTTGTTGACCGCCTCGCCGGCGCCAGAAGCCGCCTCGCTGACCTTCGGCTTCACGGATTCCACGGCGTGATGGGCTTTGTCCGCCACCACTGCGGTCGCCTCGCCCGCGCGTTCAGCGAGCCCGCCTTCGACCACCAGCTCCTTCACCGCATCATCGACGAGGATGGCGCCGCGCACCGCGCCCTCTTCCTCTTCGTTGGCAAGAACGAGCTCGGCGCCCATGCCGTAGCGAAAGCCTTTGATCATGGACACGGGAATGTGACGCTGTCCGAGCAGCGTGTTGGCCGTTGCCCCCTGGGTGACGTCGAGCGAGACGATGGCGCCCGTCTTCGCATCGTAATTGATGGAACCGACCAGGCCGAACTCCGTCCCGTCTTGGCACATGACGGGCAGGCCCACCCACAGCACGCAATCGTCCCAGTTCACGCCGAGGGCCTTGCACGCGCCCTTGTCGGTCGCCTCAGGTGCGTCATGCACGACGATGGCTCCGTCGACGATGTCGTAACCGTTGTAGGCGACGAAGAGGTCCTTGCGATGGAACATCCATGCGATGTCGGGGCGCTTCACGATGAAGCCCACGCAACGCTTCTCCTGGGGATGGAACACGCACGCGCGCACCTTGCCCATCTTCTTCGTCGCGTCGGGATCCTTCTTGCGGGGCTTTTCGATCCAAACCTTCATCCCCGTCAAATCTTTGGTGCTGATGAGCTGCTGAGCCATGGAGGGTCGCTTTCTGCTTGCGCATCCGACAGCTCGAGCCGCCGGATGCAAACATGACCAGGTCGACTAAGCCGGCCTGGTCATGCGTTCTTCGGTCGTCTAATCGTAGAAGCTCAGCCTCTACTGTTTGTCAGCGGGCTCCTCGGCCTCCGCCGCAGGCTCTGCCGCAGCGGTCTCGACCGCCTCGGGCGCCACCTCGATGGGCTCGGCGGGAGCTTCGGCAGCAGACGCCTCGGCGTTCTTGGCCACCTGCGCCGCAATGCGTTGACGCGCGGCTTCGATCTTCTCGCGCAGCTCGTCGTTCTTCTCCGCGAAGACGGGCTTCATGGAACCGGCTGCCTCCTGGACGTTGCCGACCGCGGCATGACCGCGCGCGACGACCTCGTCGGCGATCTCCTGGCTCTTCGCCGTCACGTCGCCGACAACCTCGGCGCCCTTGGCGGCTGCCTGCTGGTAGAAGTTCTGAGCGCGATCGGATGCCTGAGCGCTCCAACCCTGAGCGTCATCGAGAACGGCGTTCGCCTTATCCGCGACCATCGCGCGGGTCTCGCGACCCGAGCGGGGAGCGGCGAGCAGAGCCGCGATAGCGCCGACGGCGCCGCCGATGAGAAATACCCCGAACTTGTTGGCCATAACTGCCTCCTCAGAACAAGTTGTCTTTCAATGCGCTCATTATAGGTGAGCCATCGGGCGGGCACCCAGAAAACACGAGCGCTCTACTTTTCGGTAACCGCCGCGACAAGCTCGCGACACACGGGCAACCGCCGAAAGGAGGAAGCGGCGCGGAAACGCCGAGGCGATCGCGCTTTCTCCAAGACACGGCGCGATCGCCCCTCGCAAACAACGGGAAAGCTTTACCGAGGCGTTATCAGCTCGATCTCGATCCGCTCCCCTCGGGGAGCCCTCATGTACTCGATATCGACCGGATCGCCTTCGGAGACGCCGTGCTCCTCGACGCTATACCCCAACCTCGAGGTTCCGAAGACAACGGTATCCTCTTCAATCCTATCGGGCTTTCCCGACTGGAACGTCAAGACGATCTCCGACGCCTCTTCGTCGACCGACTCGACCACGCACGTCAAAAAGCACGAATGCACCCCGCCCGCGCCTTGCATGGGATCGACGTCGGCAGCCTTGCATGATGAAAGGACCAAAGTAACCGCCGTCACGGCAAACGCTGCAAAAACCGCGATGGAGATAACCCCGGCCCTCATCTTCATGCTCCTTGCGCTCGACCCAATACGCGAGAACCACCCGCCGCGTGAAACGGCTAGAACGCCACGCCGCGCTCGTAGGCGGTTTCGACCAGCTCGTTCAGCACGGCGGAAAGGCTCAGCCCCGCGGCCTCGCACGCCGCCGGGAACAGCGAGCGGTTCGTCATGCCGGGAGACACGTCCACCTCGAAGCAGCGCGCCTGCCCGCCGTCCCAGATGAGGTCGATGCGGCCGAGGTCGCGCACGCAGTAGGCACGATACACCTCGAGAGCCGCGCGCTCGATCTCCGCGCGGATGGAGTGCGCCACGCCCTCATCAGGCGACAGGGACTCCCAGCGAACAGGGCAGTGATACTCCACGAGGCCCTCCTTGATGCGGGCCTCGGCGTCGTAGAAGCGGTTCTTCGAGACGATCTCCACCGGCGGGAGCGCATAGGCGTCCCAACCGTTGCCGAGGATGGACACCGAGAGTTCCACGCCCTCGATCCACTGCTCGATGTT
>ERZ827498.3680-NODE-3680-length-12655-cov-6.865714_pt1 | contig 12655 bp, 11 predicted proteins | sample MGYA00519865_ERZ827498 | MGnify/ENA primary metagenome ERZ827498 (study PRJEB31778, sample SAMEA3449328) | human gut metagenome | biome: human gut; feature: human-associated habitat; material: faeces | place: United Kingdom | collected 2010/2012 ...
TTGTTGCTCAGGCACTTATAAATAATGTTAAACTATAGTGTTGCGGAATTAAGGTTGATATAAAATGATTTACAAATACTGTGCGTGTTTTGAGACAGCTTGCAAAGTGAGACCTCCAAAACAAAACAGCGTCGGCTACAACTTGATTGGGTTGTAGCCGACGCTGCTATATGCTGCACCTTTAACGTGTAGTTGAGTTAATGCTTACGCTTTTGCCGTTATCGGCTCATTATCGTTGATGCAAGCAGAAAAAACGCAAGCATCAACGTAAAAAACAGGATATTTATTGGCTTTTTCGTTATCTCAGTTTGATTATAATGATATTCTTAAAAATGAATCAGCTCCTGTCCAGGCATTATCTACAGAGAACCGGCGGTCTTTGTCAGACAAAATTATTGAACTAAATTCAGGGAGTACAATAGGATTTTTTCCATCCGGATGAATGATAAAACGCAAAGAAGTAGGATTCTTGAGTTGGATATTATGACCATTTACGGGAGAGATGGAAACACAACTCATAAAAAGTTGACGTAAAAGGTATTCCTGTCCCATTAATGTCCCTCCTGCACCATATCCGATGGTACGTCTATTTTCAAGAGCATCTCTAATTGCATCAAGAGAACGGTCCTTCGCTAAGATTATCGTCATGTCCCGACGTAGTCCTCTACCAATATATTCCTCAAACGATGTATCGTGAAGGTCGGTCGTCGATGCTACGAATAAGCTGTCTTCTTTTGCCCGGTCTATAGTTCCGGGACAAAATGCTGTGCCATTGTTGGTTTCTATTCCGTCAATAAGCCCTTCGCCGTATGCTTTTAGTTCAAAATCCGGATGTTGAATCGATTCACGGCGCCAACCGGGATGATTATGCATCACCAAAGCTCCCTGAGCTTTGGCGTTGCGAATTGCGGTGAGAGGATCCGGGTCATATATGCCATTGTTATCTGTTGTGAACAGAGCGTTATAGTGTCCGATACCTTTTGGCTCACGTGTGATTTCTGTACCGGGAATAATAAGCAGACCATAGCTGACGGCAGCTTTCTTGGAAAGTTCAACAGATTTGTTCAGATCTTGCTTTGGTTTAACATTAGTTTTTTTATTCACATTATGAGCCTCGATACCATCAGGGAGTGTAGCTCCCAGATAACCTATCATATCAGTATCGGCGGGATGATATTCAATGTGATCAGTCACAGAAATAGCATCAAGACCATCGAGCCAGGCTTCCCGGACACGAGCAGACGGCGACAGATGTCCGTCAGAAAAATATGTATGAAGATGAAGATCCGCCTTCAGTGGAATATATCCTCCGATGGAATCGGGAAGTATGAACTCGACGCGAGTGGAGGCTCCTGTACGATTTGCCTGATGTAACATATCACGATTTGTAGCCTCGGTGTAATATGTTTGCCCTGATGCTTTTACTTGACCGACAAGAAAGATGAGGGTAATAATTATAAGTTGTTTCATTGTTTTATAAGTTGTTTAATTGTTTTATAAGAAGAATTTAAAACTATCAGAACCCTAAACCATCATCCCATCCGGGATTCTGTGTCAAGCTTTTATTCAGCGAGCGTTCATGGATAGGAATTGGGTAAAGATAATCTCTTTGCTCATTGAAGTTAACTCTTGGAACACTCCTGTGGTAATAAATGTAGCCATGATTATTATTTGACAACAATATATCCTTTCCGAGAGCATATACCTGAACTCCAACTCCGGCATGGGGTTTAGAAGTACCCTGATTATAAAAGATCACGTCAACTTTCCCATCCCCGGATAAGTCATATTCTCCGGCTCCTGCAATATACATTCCCATAAATGGAGAAAATGATTTATCATCAGAGTCATTTATTGCATATCCTGCTTTCCATCGCATAAGGTCAGACCAACGGAAGCCTTCCTGTACGAGTTCAACGGTACGCTCACGACGTATTTCAAGTATGACACCCTTGTTGGTACCTTCAACATTTGGGAAACCTGTTTTAGGGTCGCAAAGATATGGATCAGGGATAGCGTTCGACATCTCCATGTCAATCCCGGGCATACCGACACGACCACGCAGCAGATTTACGGAGCGGTCAAGATCCGACTGCGTCAATGTCCCCAGTTCTGCCTTTGCCTCTGCATAATTCAGAAGGACTTCAGCATATCTGATGACAGGTAAATCATTTACTGAATAGCTTGCCCTGTCGGTATTGCCTCCGGCAGCCGTGGGATCTTGTACGAATTTGATAGGTTGATATCCTGTGATTGCAACGCTGAGGTCCGGAGCGAGAATCTCTTTCTTTCCGATTCGTGTATAACCGGGGGTACGTATAGACTGAGCCAAACGGGGGTCACGGTTTGCAGTCTCTTCATTAAATCCCATTGTCTCCCAACCGGGACGGTCAGTAAATCGGGTTCCATCTGAATTAAGATACATACAAACCATCTTGCGGGTATAGCCGGGACGTCCCTGATTGCTCAACAGCATGTGTGCGTTTGAGCCATGTGAATTGTTAAAGATTGCATAGCGGTAGCTAATGGCGAGGATATATTCGTTCGGATTGGCATCATCCTCTGCAAAGAGAATATTGTAGTCGGTAGAGGGAGAGCCGGTAGAATAAAGCGAATATTCACCACTGTCAATCAGCTTGCCTGCTGCATCAGCCGATTGGGCTAAGTAATAGTCTGCGTCATGTCCTTCAATCCGTAAGTTGTGATACTTGCGATAAGTACCTTCAAACAGACATACTCTGCTTTTGAAAGCGAGAGCAGCACCTTTGGTTACTCTATAGGGGGCTTCAGCCTCATTTTTGCGGGAGGGAAGATGTTCGATTGCGAAATCGAGATCCTCCAGCATTTTCTGCATCACTAACTCGCGTGAATCGCGAGGCTTGTAGAGTTCAGGATCAGTATCGCTGAGTTCGGCATCGTACCAAGGCACATCGCCAAATCGTTCGATTTTGTCAGCATAGAAGTACGCACGGAAGAATCTGGCGACAGCTGAATATTTTTCGGCGGCATCGGAATCTTCGCATTTGTCAATGTTGCCAAGCAAAGTGTTGATACGTCTGAGGTCTGTCCATGACCATCCACCGCCTGAAGCGGGGACGGTACGATAGGAGCCTCCCATCAGCTCATCGGAGAGCGACTGACATACATAAATGTCGCTCTGATCCTTGTATTGAACTTTGGGAAGGATGTTATTATATAAAGGATTCGTGAAGAGCTCCAGGTCTGAAGCTGTACGGAAATATTCTTCCGATGATATTCTGTCCTTCGGCAGAAGGTCAAGATCGTCGTTGCACCCACACATCAGAGTGGCAGCTACGGTGAAAACCAGATATTTTATTATTTTCATATTCTCTGTTAATTATAATGTTATATCAATTCCGAACATATAGGTTTTTGCCCAAGGATAATACATCGCATTAAGTTGATTGCTGGTGCGACTGAAGGCGGCTTCCGGATCAATATATTTGGAATGTTTCTTTATGGGAGACCAGTAACACAGATTCTCGGCTGTGAAATATACGCGCAGTTGTTTGATTGATACTTTTGAAAGTATTTTTTCGGGGATAGAATATCCTATTGTCAGATTTTTGAAACGCATATAGCGGATATTCTGAAGATACCTGTCATTTACAAAGCTTAACTGACCATTTTTTGCTGACTGTCCGAGAGGACGGGGGAAATATGCACCCGGGTTGTCCTTCGACCAACATTGGTCGATAAAGTTACGTGGTATATATCCTGCCACAGGATCCGAAAATGAACCCCAAAATTGGTAGTTATAACCATTTGGATACCAATAGTGGTTGCCGGTTCCTTGAAAGAAGGCATAAATATCAAATCCCATATAGTTTAGGGACCCGGAGAATCCATATTGGAGGGTAGGAAGTTCATTCCCGATGATTTTTCTATCACCCGGTTTCAAAGCAGAGTCCTCACCTATAGATATCTTGCCATCTCCATCAAGATCAGCAAATTTAAGATCACCTGCCATCCATATCCCTTGAGGAAGATTCTTGGCAACAACTCCAAGATCGACCTGAGATGAATATTGGGCTGCCTCTTCATCAGAAGCAAACAGACCATCTACATGATAACCCCATATTTCACCAAGTTTCATGCCCGGATAGTATTTCTTTGCAAATACTTTCTCAGGATTATCATAACGTGTTATCCGTGCATCATAATTACTGAGATTGGCAGAAACAGAATAAGAAAGGTTGTGACCGAATATCTTCAGATTATCACGCCATGTGGCAGAAAGTTCATATCCTTTTGTCCGCAAGTCCGCCGTGTTCATCTGCGGAGGAGTGGCACCATATACTCCGGGAAGCTCAATACCATCGGTAAGCATATTAACAGTATTTCGCACATAAATGTCTCCGGTAAAATTCAGACGATTGTTGAACATCGCCAGATCTGCACCAATATCCCACTGATGTGCCGTTTCCCAAGTAAGGTTTTGTGCTATCGGCGCTCCGATAGACGAATATTTCGCCTTTGTATCAGAACCAAAGTTGAATGTGTCAAAGTTACTGAGAGTAATCATACGAAGGAACGTATAAAAAGAAGATACGTTCTGGTTTCCCAGACTTCCGTATGAAACCCTAAATTTCAGATTGCTAAGTGACGGGCGTGCCCATTCCATGAATTTTTCTTCGGATATTCTCCAGCCTACGGAACCGGAAGGGAAGAATCCCCAACGGTTATTGGAAGCAAAACGGGAAGTGCCATCATAACGTCCGCTAATCTCAGCAAGATAACGTCCGTCATAATCATAGTTGACACGTCCGAACCATCCTGCAAGCTTGTATTCGTTCTGACCACCTCCCATTGAAAACATGGTTGTTGCGAGATTCAAGTCATCGAGGTCATCTGATGACAACTCATAACCTACTGCACTGAGATTTTTTTTATGCCAATGTTCATAATTAAAACCAAATGTTGCGGCTAAATTATGTTTATCATTCCAGCTTTGATTATAATTTGCATAGGCATTTACAGATATATAGTTCGATGTATAAACCTGTTCAGTAAGTTTGTTTTGTCCGGCTCCAATCCCGTAAAAGTCCATTTCGGAATCAGGATACATCCTGAAATTCAAATGATTTGAACGCCAATAATTACGGTCCTGATCAAATTTGTATGAAAAATCGCCTGTAATACTTAATTGCTTGATAGGGGTTACTATAAAACGGGAAGTATTTATAAAACTCATATTGCGTTCAAGATTTCGATGTGAGCCCTCTCCAATCATAATATGACGGCCATTTGCCATTTTTGTACTCTGATAAGGTACTGAGTATATCCATGTTCCATCCGGATTCTTGTTGGGATAACATGCAAATGCACCATTTGCAGAATATCCGAATGTGTCTTCTATACTGCCGTTTCCCTGAGATTTATAGGAAGTAGAGTAAAGTGATGTGTTATTGGAAAATCGCGCCCATTTTGTAACAGGAAACTCTATTTTAGACCGAAGATTATATTTGTTATAGGTATCAGGATTAACTTTCAAGATGCCTTTACGGTATTCATACGCTCCGGATACGAAGTAATTTACATCGCCAATGCCGCCTGACAGTGATATATTGTGCTGCATTTTAGGCCGGTTATCACTGAAATTCATGTGATAATGGTCATAGTTTCCATAATATACCCACTGTTTTTTTCCATTACGTACATCTTCAACTACCCACGGACGATCCGGATGTTCCGTACGGTCGTTGACGCGTGCCAGTAACTCAGCCATATCCTCGTCTGTGTAGTCTATGATATTTTTACCGTCTTTAGCTCGGGCAAATAAGTTGGCAGTATAGACAGACCAATAACCACGGTCCTCATAATCTGTACTGTTGGTGTTTGCCTCCCAGCCGAATCTGCCACTGTATCGAACTGTAGTCCTGGCTCTTTTCCCTGTTGCATCATCGCTCTCTCCAGCCTTAGTGGTGACCAAAATAACACCAAATGCGGCACGAGCTCCATATATGGCTGCGGCTGAAGCGTCTTTGACAACTGAAATACTCTTGACATCGCTTGGGTTGACTTGGCTAAGATCACCTTCAACACCATCTACCAGAACAAGAGGATTGGTGGCATTTACTGAAGTGGTGCCACGTACATTGATTGATGGAGATTTGTTCGGAAGACCGGACCCCGTCGTGATGTTAAGTCCGGGAGTCGTGCCTTGAAGCATTGAGGTAAGTGACTGGGACGGACGATCGGAAAGCTCCTTATCTGTAATTACCGAGACCGCTCCTGTGAGATTAACCTTTTTTTGTGTACCATAGCCCACCACTACGACCTCATCAAGAGCCTGAGCGTCTTCAGTCATTGTTACGGTTATTTTATTCTCGTTAGGCTTCAAATCTATTTCCAAAGTTTGATAGCCTATATAGGAGAAAGTCAGTTTTTTTACGCCGGAGGGAAGTGTAATTTCAAACTTACCATTTATGTCAGTCGTTATCCCGATCTTGTATTCTCGATTGAATACACTGACACCCACTAACGGGTCTCCGCTTTTTTCGACAACTTCACCGCTAAGCGTTCTTGTCTGTGCTGCTGCTCCGATTGCAGTTATGCAAACCACGAGCAGCAAAATTAATTTTTTTGTTAATGCACTCCTCATAACATAAGATAATTATTAATTCATTTCATGATTTTTGTGTTCTATACATTTTGTTTTCGCTGCAAAATTCCATAAATTTTATTTCATACTTATTTCGGAAATATTAAATACTTATTTTCTTTAATTGTGGGGACTACTTGTTTCTTGTGTACAACTACCTGCGCGGGAGCAAGAAATTGATGCTATATTTAATTCCCAGCCTGTTATAACCATTCACCCGTTGTTGCACAACTGATTGATTCTATCGCTTGTCTTACCTATATACCGGAAAGCACACAAGGCTTCTTGCCTATAATTATAAGCGTAAGCGACGGGGTTGACAGCCTTTCATATCGTTACAATGAAGACTGGTAACAACTGACAGAATACGACTGGCTGGATGCCATAATGCCGATTGAAATGTGCGAATGGACATCAAATGGCTGTCCGCTTCCACCATTAAACGAGGTAGTAAAAGTAGTAGGTGTTCCCCGTGTAAATAAAGACGGTTTACTAAAAATAGACTGTTCGTATGACACATCCCCGGTTTATACCAGTTCGGACAAATCTGTGCGCATTGACGACATCCGAGAAAAATATTTTGGAGGATTATCTTGCCGACCGAATGGCGGCAAGCAAGGATGTAAGCCGATTTATTAACGTTTGTAGTCGGCGGGGTATCGGTATTCAGTTCATCGTTGACGGATTCAAAGACGGGATAGATTATGACCTCTCCACACCGGAGTTTATCAAGCAGTGGGAAAACTGGGGCGGCAGTGATTCTATTGTAGTTTCACTGCCGAAGCAAAGACAATAGTTCAGATTGCTTTGTCGCTGCCATTACAAGAGACAGCCTATAAAGAGAATGAACCAATGTTCCCCTATAAAGGGACTGATTATTTGCTTCTATTTTTGGTTTCCTTTTTAACGGCTTTGACCTGTTCCCGAAATATGGTCAGCGTGGAATCCACGCCGACCGTTTCCGTCAGTTTCTCATAAGCCCCGACAGTCACAGCTAATCCCGGATGCAGTTCATTGAGCATGACCGTAGCCACCCGGTATTTGTCTGCGACCGTTCTCAACCGTCTGTTTTCCTCTCGGTAATCATGCCATTGTACCCAACTGACGGCAAAAAGGGCAAAGAATACGAGCGTACAGCCTATACCAGTCCATACATAAGGATTTTTGTGCCAGCCATCGGGAACTCTGCTCCATAACAGCCTTGTTGCGTTTATTGCCTTGTCCGGGCGGATTGTCTGCCACAGTTCCCGCATGAACCCTTGCTTTGGTTGCGGCTTTTCCGAAGCCAGCCTGTCATTCTCAATGTGATTTGTAAGCATTTCCAGAATCATGTTGAGCTGTTCCTTGATAGTGGGAACACCGCTTTTGCGCATTTCCTTGTCGTTGGCATTTAGATATAAGCGCAGACTCGCTACCGCCTCATCACCTATTGATTGCTTGTATTCCTCGATGGCTTCCTTGCTTCCGAAAATGACATTGACATTTTCCGGTGCATTGCCATTGAAGAACTGTATAACAGGCTCCAGCTTCGCTTCCAGCCTTTTCAATGCCTCGCTCTTGTCCGGGCTATCCTTTGCGTCCAGTTTCTCCTTGATTGCCTCAATGTCCTCCGCCAATGCCCCGATAAGGTCGGCTATGTTCTGTAAATTGTCCTTCATCTTCTTCTCCTTCTTGGTTTAAGTTTGTCCTTTTCGTTGTCATTATCGCCCCGGCCGCTTTCGTTTCCTCCACCTCCGCCGCCGGATGACACCTTGGCTTGGTGCGGCTGCAGGCACAACTCTATGAGTGCGCCGATAGTTACTTGAACGATGTTCGAGCCGGATTCAGCAAGATTGCCGCCGTTGCCGTCCGTTTCCGCTCCGGCTGATGATGGTTGTTCTATAAAAGTACCTACCGTATGGCTATCCGTTGCCATGCCTTGCATGGTTGGTGGTGTCCGTCCGTCAAAGCTGTTGTCCGGCACACGGGGCTTCCATTCCATACCCTCGACAATGCGGCTTCCGAACAGCCTGTCCAGCTTATAAAAGCTCATGCTCCGGTCTATCCGTGAGCCGCTGAACGAGATTTCATCTTTCGTGAACGACACTCCGATGATTTTACCTTCATTTCTATTGTATTTGAAATTCGCTCCGATGCCTTGTTTCGCCAACCTATCACACAAATCCGACCAGCAGTTACAATGGGGTAATGCCGCCTTGATAGCGTCATAGATTTGGTATTTCACCTTGTCCTTTCCACGCAGGCGGTCACGTTTCACGTTCATCTTGCCCTTGGAGAAGTGTAGCCCGTATTCCCTCGTGAGAGCCTTGCATACCTTCACGTTTCGCACATCATCGTTGCTGTCGCTGACGGTCTTCCCGTCATTGTCCACCCTGTTCGCCACGATGTGCAGATGCTGGTGTTCCCTGTCGGTATGGCGGCTCACTATATACTGGGTGTTCACAATACCCATGCGCCGCATATACTCACGGGCGATTTCGACCATCAGGGCATCCGTAAGCTTGGGCGCGTCCTCGTGTGCGAAGTCCAGCGATATATGGTACACCGGATTTTTCAGTTTGCGTCCCGGCTTGTCGTCCGCCTGTCCCTGCATACTCCTTGCGATGGAGGTGTTGTCATCAAGCCTCACGTCCTTGCTGTCGATGAGCCGTGCCTTCTTCGGGTTATTCACATAGTTCACCACTCTGGCGAAACTTGCCCGTTTCTTCAAGTCGCCCATCATATCTTCTCGATGATTTTGTTGAACTCGCCCAGCAAGTCCATGATTTTGCCTTTCAAAAGAGAAAAGCCATGCTGATGCGCCATCTTCGCCAGTTGGTTCAGGTTGTTGCACCCACCTTCCAGCATCCTTATCTGCCGCCTGTCCTCCTGCGTCCGTGCCGCCTCGACTTTGCCGTGCAGCAACAGTTCGCGCAGGAAGTGCGAAGGCTTCTTGCCCGCATCGGTTATCCGTTTCATGACTGCCTTCCACTCGGCAAGCGTGAGCCGTGTGGATATGGTCTTTGTCCGAGCCTTGCCCTTCACCGCTTTGGGGCGGCCTCCCTTGTTCCTGTTCTCCTGATATGTCATATCCGTTTTCTTTTATCCGTTAAACCTTTCTGTTTTTTAGGGCTGAATTTGCGGCTTGCCGTTTCCTGTGTGGTCGGGTCGCCATTGGTGGCGTGGTTTTCGTGGACGAAAACATTAACTTGCCAGCCCTAAAACATTCCCCTGTTAAAATGCCCCTTTCTGCTGTGTCTGCCATTTATATACAAGAGGTAATACCGCCAAATATGGTCTGTTCGTCCTGCATGGTTGACGGCTTGCCCTCCGTATGAGTTGCGGTCAAGTCGTCATTTCCCGATGCTGATTGTTGGGGCGATATTCGGTTTGTTTCTTCTTTCCCTCTTATCGCTTTTGCAAAGTTTTCGGCCTCCTGCTGCGAGTTGAAAATATAGCCGCCCTTGCCGAAATCGCTCCAATAGCCGTTGAAATTCCGTGCCGTCTGCACAAATTTCCGCTCTCCGACAGCTTCAATTTCCTTTGAGAAAAGCACGGCAAAGATGGTCGCTCCGCTTCTTGAATGTGTCCGGCTTTCGATGGAATACGGTTTGTTCTCACACTCCGAAGCGGTGACTTTGCTGTTATCCCCATCAACATTTTCCGAGGAATTTTGTGCGGAAATTGCGCTGTTTTCACTTGGATTTTCGTCCGGCTTGCTCTCCGGTTTCCGCTCATTATCCGTAGAAATTTCATCATTCTGCGGCTTCCGTCTGCGCTTGGGTGTATCTTTCGGAACAACAGAATCCATAAGCCATGATTGGATTTCGGAACGAAGAAAATAAAGTTTGTTGCCCTGCTTGCGGTATGGAATCCTGTGTTCGGAAGTCATCGCATAGATGGTGGAAACGGACTTGCAGAGCATGGCAGACACATCCCCAACCGTCATGATTTCCGGCGAGGGAGTGGCGGCGGTTGAGGAAACGATCTGCTCGAACATTCCGGTCAGGCGGTCTATCTTCTCATGGAGTTCTGCCACCGACCGGGGGAGATTGTCAAAAGACAGGTGTGGATTTTCGCTTTCAGTCATATACGGATTGTGTCTGTGTTTGAAGAAAGGGAACTAATCATTTTTGGCGAGATTACGCATGATGGTATGTGCTTCCTCTGAAATCTGCCCCTGTGAGGCGACAGGATTCTGCCTGAGCCATTTCAGGAGTTCGGACTTCTCAAAATACACCATCTTGTTGTTGGGCTTAAAGTACGGGATGACCTGATTGTGTGTCATCTTGTAGAGCGAACTTTTGGAAATGCCTAAGAACATGGCGGCTTCCTCCAGATTCAGAACCTCCTTTGAGGCGTAAACCACGTTCTTGACTCTCTCCAGCTCCTGTTTCAGTCCGTCCACCACCTTTCGGAGCAGGGCGGTTTCGTTCGGTTTTTGTTCTGTTTTACACATAGTCGTTATTTTATAATTTGATTTATTTTTTGTCGGTTGTGGTTGCTTCCGATTCGATTTGTCAGTACAAAGTTAATGCGAAAAGAATCTGCAAACAAACACGCAATTCCTTGTTTAACAGCCTGTTTTGCGATGTATTATGACAACATGGACAGTCTGTTTTATTCTTCCAATGTGTGCATTTTCGGCTTTTTCTGTCAGATGATTATCTGGCAAGGATGCCGGATAATTTTTGCAATATCTTGTTCATAGCAAAGGCGGCTAATCTGACAGGAAATTTGTAACTTTGCCACATATTTATCTGCCAGTCCTGCCAGATAATTTTCGCCCATGAGAGAGGTAGGTTTGCTTCATCAAATGCCGGATAAACAGCATAGGTTAAAAATGGTGAATTAACATATCATACTCTCAGAGTTTGATTTTGACCGGCGAGAGATACATCTTAAAATCACGCGCAACATTTTATGATATTTCTGTTGCAACTTTGTTGCGTAAGCCTTAAACTATTTAATATGATGACTGATATACAATTAGTTATAAAATATCGTGATATTACGAAGTAGAACATCGCTTTGACCACAAATGTAACAGAGAAAGATATACAAGATTCTAAAAAAGATGATTATGGAGTGAGATATAATAAAAGAAGATTACTAAAAGCTGAGTATACGTTTGGTAAAATGTATCCCATAAAATGGAGTACAAAAATTATTTGTGACAACGCCTTTAATGGTTGCCATAGCCTCAATAATATAGAAATACCATCAAGCGTCTTGAAGATTGGAGATAAAGCGTTTTTCTGTTGCAATAAAATGGAAGACGTACAAATGTCATCCCAAACCAAATATATTGGAGTGGGAGCTTTTGCAGGATGCGAATCGTTAAAAACGATATCCATTTCATCCCATACAGACATAGACATAATTAATGAATACACTTTTTATGGTTGTAAACAATTGGAAAATATAGAAATACCACAAAAAACTATAACTATAGGCAAATCTGCTTTTAGCGGTTGTATTAATATTAAACATATTACAATTCCATCATTAGTAACAAAAATAGGTGACTTTGCTTTCTATAATTGCAAAAGTCTTGAACTCATAACAATTCCATTGTTAGTAACAAGGATTGGTGATTTTGCTTTTTCTGGTTGTGAAAATTTAAAAACGATTACAATTCTATCAAATTGTAATATCGGAGATTATGCGTTTAGTAATTGTTGTAAATTGGAAAAAATAAATATTTCGCCCGATATAGTAAATGTTGGATACGGAGCTTTTTATGGGTGTGAAAATCTTTCAAATGATACCCTTAAAGATTTGTATGAACGTTTCGGTCCAAAAGCCTTTGAAAAAGAGAAGATAAGAAAAAGACGTAGAACTAATAGTATTGAAAACAGTATAGAATTACAAGTAGCACTTACAAATGCTATTTGGAAATGTTATTAACGAGGTGACTATTAATAGCATCCATCATGTATCAAATCAGACATCATCCAACGTTTTGGCGAAAAAGTCTTTAATTTTTAAATCACCCTTAATTCCGCAACACTATTACAAATATAACTTTTTAAGTACCTGAGCAACAAA
>ERZ827498.3692-NODE-3692-length-12635-cov-2.612162_pt1 | contig 12635 bp, 10 predicted proteins | sample MGYA00519865_ERZ827498 | MGnify/ENA primary metagenome ERZ827498 (study PRJEB31778, sample SAMEA3449328) | human gut metagenome | biome: human gut; feature: human-associated habitat; material: faeces | place: United Kingdom | collected 2010/2012 ...
ACAGACTTGTCCACAGCCCCACCGCGAAGTACATGAAGAGCACGCTGCTGGCCATTGACGCCGTGTTCGCCATCCGCATGTCCCATGACGTCGACCTCCCCGCGGTCTCGTTGATAACGGCGTTCGACTTGATCGGGTGGAAATATCACGGCGACGTGAGGAGAAGCGTCCGCGCCCGACTTCCCGAGTTCAAATTTCCCGACGGGTCTCATGAGGCGGCAGTCGAGGCCCTGCATTACATGCAGACGATGGACTGGGTGGTCGAGAACGCGCGACCCGATACCGTGGTGACGCTCGACACGGTCCTTCACCTTCACGACATGCTGATCAACGGCAGCACTGACGACAATCGCTACCAGGGGTTCAGAACGTCGTTCCTTCCTCACAAGAAAGGCTCCGACCCTGCGGCCATCCCCGCTGAGCTGAGCGATCTGTGTTGTTTCGCGAACTCGGAGATGTACTCGCCGCTCGGTCAGGCCTCCGTCATCCACCATGCGTTCGAGCGCATCGTCCCCTTCGACTCGATGATCGATCGCACGGGATTGGTGCTCTCCTTCATGTCCCTTTTCAGGCGGGGGCTGTTCCCGCATGGCTACATGGTTCCGATCTGCTGGGGTGCCTCCATCGGCAAGGAGTACCGCCGCAAGCTCAAGGATTCCTCGCGCGACCTCTCGTCACCCGAGGAGCACGAGCGATTCCGGGAGTGCTGGGCGGTGTACAACGCGCACAACACGTACCTCTCGGTAGCCATCTCCGATTCGTTTCTCTCGACGGCGGGCAAGCTGCGTTCGCGCTGGCGCTCGCAGGATCTTCAGATACCGGCGAACTCGGCGCTCGATCGGCTGCTTGATTTGATGCTGTGCATGCCGGGGCTGTCCACTATCCGGGCTTCGAAGATCATCGGGAAGAGCTACGGCGCCACCAACGAGGCCATGCGGCAGCTGGCGAAGTGCGGTATTGTGCGGGAGATCGCCCTCGACGGTCGGGAGCGCATCTTCATCTGCGATCAATCGGCTGCGATGATCTCGGAGTTCGTGGACAATCTGGTTGATCTAGGGGAGAAGGCCGAGGTGAACAGCGCACGCGGCAGGGGGTTCGCCGAGGCGGCGCGCGGCTGCGAGGGGCAGGCGGCGAAACGCGCGCATACGCAGCGCTGGTGATCCGCCGTGCGCTTCGCGCTGCCGGCAAGCGGGCTTTCGACGGCAGCGGGTCGTGGCCGATCGCCCGGATGCGTTTTGGGCGTCGGCGGTCGAGGGCGGCGAGCAGAAAAAAGAGGGAGGCGGTTCACCTGCCTCCCTCTCCTCCGATACGGGCGATGCGCCGGCCGCGGTTTTCTTCGCCGCCGTCCGTGACTTTCGGTTATTTCGCGGCTTCGGCGGTGGTGTCGCTGTGGAAGTTGGAATAACCGCCGACGGCCTTGGAGATGAACCTGCCCTCGGTCTTCGAGAAAAGAACCTGTGTGGCCATGAGGTCTTTGAGGGTCACGCCGATTTCCGCCATGGCTTCCTTCTGGCTTTTGCCCGCGTCGATCAGCGCGTTCAGCTCCTCTGCCTTCTTCGGTGACTCAAGCGCCATGAACTCTTCGCGATTCATGATGTACCTCCCCAGTTGGTCGTTGTACGCCGATACACCTCTCAATTATGGAACCTAAGCGGTGCTACATGAAGCATGTTTCCGTTTCGCGTGGTTACGGAAGGGTTTTTACGTTGATGTTGGCACTTAGAGTTACGCCGCAGGCTGCGCTTTTGGATGCGGACAGTGGAATTTCCAGGTTTCGCACAGGAGGGCTGGGCGCGCTTGTCGTTGTCTCATCCTCTCCTGACCTGATTGATTCAAGGAGGTGGGGACAGCCTATTGTAAACTAATCGGATTATTGCAGTAGGGGGATTATGAACGATTGCGCACGGGCATCGCAGTATCGCGGAGGGTGGGATCGTTTCGTTGCGCTGACGGACAGGCACTTGCCGTCGCTGAAGTATCTCAGCTTGGCTTGTTACTCTGCCTGGATTCTTCTCATGATGACGGGTAGCGGCGCGACGAGTCATATAGATGTTCAGGGGGTTGGAAGCCCAGGAGAGCTTCTTTACAAGTATTCGGGCGTTGCGTTGTCGTTGTGCTTGTGCGCTGCCGGTTTGGCAGGTGATCGGATCGCGCCTCTTCTCGAGAAGCGATGGGTCGTACTTGTAGCGGGGGCTCTGGCATCTGCTTCGACCTTCGTCGTGTGCGGAGGAGGGGGCATCGTAGTTGACCCGTGGATGTACGCGCTGGCTAGCGCAGGGACGGGGGTGGGCACTGCGCTTGTATGCCTTCGGGTAGGTTGTCTTTACAGCACCCTTAACGGAGCGAAGTGTTTCTTCACCGCCGTCGCCTCCGGGCTTCTTTCGAACTTGTTTTATTTCATGTGCGTGGCGCTGCCAATCGAGGCCGCGGTCGTGGTCTTGTCGTTGCTCCCCTTCGTCGCGGCGGCTCTCGGCTTGATCCAGCGGAACGAAGATGCCGAAAGCTTGTCTCGCGACGCGATCTCGATTGACACGTTGCCGCGTGGTTATTTTCTCAGGTTCACCATCATGATCGCGTTGTTCGCGATCGCGATAGGGATCATGAAGGGGCTTGTCGTACTTTTGCAGCCGGTCGAAACCGTCGCCAGCCAGTCTTTGATCGTCGTGTTCGCAAGTTTCGCTCTCGTGCTGGCGATTGCGGTAGGTGTTGCGCTCCGCCTTTCGGTTCGCGCTTTCGACGTCAGCAAGATCTACTACCCGACAATCATCGGCGCGTGCCTGGGCGCTCTTGTCGTGCTGGTGCTCGGTGGAGGTTTCGGCGCAGTTCAAGGCATCGTGGTGAACACGATCTACAACGTGTTCGCGATTATCGTCTGGATGCTTCTCTCGGAGCTCTCCAGCCGAACGAGCCTGAGCCCGATCAAGGTGTTCGGCCTGGGGAGAGGCATGTCCGCAATCGGCACGACGCTCGGGTGGTATGTAGCGTCCGGGGCGGCTTCCTCCGCAGAGGACACGACGCTTTTCTTCTCGGTTCTCTTCGTGCTCATGTTGGTGGTCATCCTTGCGGTGGTGGTGCTCGTGTTCGACGAGCGCACAATCAGCCTTGCTCTTGAGAAGGCCATCAAGGACAAGGAGAAGGCGGCGGGCGCATCGGGGCCCGATCCTTCGGGCGTGCCCTCGGAACGTGTTTGCGACACGCCCGCGTCTGCAACGTGGGAGGAAGCGTGCGAGGCGGTGTCGTCGCGATTCGGTCTGACGGCTAGGGAGTCGGAGGTCGCGGCCCTTCTCGGGCGCGGGCGTACCGTGGGCTACGTCGCTGACGAGTTGGGGATTTCGCATAACACGGTGAAGGGCTACATCAAGAACGTGTACGCGAAATGCGACGTCCATTCACGGCAGGACCTCATTGACCTCATCGAATCGTTTCTCTAACCTGCGCCCGCCTTGCGCGCGGGGTTCGGCGTGGGATTCCGCTCGGCGCTGCTGCCGGTTTATCCGGCTCGCTTTACGTCAGGCGACTCTTCCGCACTTGGCTCGACTGGATTCGGCGCCTTCAGCTTGAACTGCGTTCTCCCCTCAATAACCCCTGATCAAAGCGCACCCCCCGTTTCGGGTCGTGTGTGTGAAACGGGGTCGTCGCTGCTGAAACCCCCCGAACTGCGGGTTCTCTCTTCTCTGCCTTGGAACTACCATTCACCCGTGTTCCCCGTCCTTTCGGCGGAGGAATCAAAAGGGTTAGCGGAATGAAAGAGGAGAGAGCAGATGCTTGACGCTGACAAGGATTACGTTGTCGAAGAGGATGGCGTTTACAAAGTTCGCACATGCGCGTGGTCGCCTCCGGGGGATCATCCCGTAGGATGCGGTATGTTCCTTCATGTGAAGGATGGCAAGCTCGTGAAGGTGGAGGGCGATCCCGATCACCCGATCACCCACGGCAGGCTTTGCCCGAGGTGCATTGCCCTCGACGAGGTCGTCTACAGCGAAGAGCGCCTTCGCCATCCCATGATCCGCGCGAAGGAAGACCGAGGCCGCGATGCGTGGCGCCAGGTGTCGTGGGACGAGGCGTACGATTACATCGAGACCAAAGTTCGTCAAATTTGGGAGGACTACGGGGCGGAGACTATCTTCACCCTGACGGGGACTGGCCGCGAGTCGACGCTGTACGCCCCTGTGTACGGCCCTGCTGTTCTGAACACGTGCAACGGCGGCTCGACTTATGCGTTCAGCGGCGAGTCGTGCTACGGCCCTCGCGCGACCATCACCAACTACCTGCTCGGCGCTGGGTATCCCGAGATGGACTGGGCTCAGTATTTCCCGGATCGCTACGACGATCCCCGATATGAGGTTCCCAAGTACATCCTCATCTGGGGCAAGGATCCTCTGTACTCGAACCCCGACGGGTTCTTCGGCCATTGCGTCATCGACCTCATGAAGCGCGGCAGCCGTTTGATCGTCGTGGATCCCCGCGTCACCTGGCTCGCGACGCGCGCCGACTATCATCTGGCTCTGCGTCCCGGAACCGACGCGGCCGTCGGCCTCGCGATGCTCAACGTCATCATCGGGGAGGATCTCTACGATCACGAGTTCGTTGAGAAATGGTGCTACGGTTTCGACGAGCTGGCCGAGTACGTGAAGGGGTTCACCCCCGAGTGGGCGGAGCCGATCACGTGGGTCGATGCGGACATTATCCGCGAGGCGTCGCGTGCTTTCGCGAACAACGCTCCCTCGACGGCGCTGTGGGGCGTCGCCCTCGATCAGTCGAAGAACAGCGTTCAGGCAGGCCAGGCGTTTTTGGGCATCATCGCGATTTGCGGTTACTTCGACGTTCCCGGCGGCATCACGCTGCAGCAGCCGACGAGCTTCATCGGCAAATGGCGTTACGAAATGGGCTCGACCATCTCCGAGGAGATGGCGGAAAAGCACATCGTCGATCCCGATGGCAAGTACAAGCTGTTCAATCTCGGCGCTGCCATGGGAGGCGTGCAGGGAGACACCTTGCTCAACTATCTTGAGGGGACGCTCGATTCCTTTAAGGAGGTGCCCTACAAGCTTCGCATGTGCTGGATGATCGGCACGAACCCCCTTGCCTGCATGGCGGATCAGCCGAAGCGCTGGTACAAGGCGCTGCTCGATCTCGACTTCATCGTCGCCCAGGATATCTTCATGACCCCGTCCATCATGGGTTTGGCCGATGTCGTACTGCCGCTGGCCACCTTCGCCGAGCATGACGGCATCGTGACCCCGCATTTCGGGCGCAACCAGCACTTCGTGGGCGCTATCAACAAGGCGCTCGATGCCGAGGATACGAAGAGCGATCTCGAGATCCTCATCGACATGGGCAAGAGACTCCGTCCCGAGATCTGGGAGGGGATCGATTCGGTCGACGACTTCTTCAACTCTCAAATGGCGACGGTGTACGACTTCAATTTCGACGATCTGAAAAACGAAGTCGCGCATCAGCTGCCCTATGAGTACCGCAAGTACGAAACGGGCGGCCTTCGCCCCGACGGGGAGCCCGGGTTCGACACGATGACCGGCATGATCGAGCTCAAGTCGGTCATGTTCCCCTATTTCGAAGAGACGGAGTTCCCCTATTACGAGGAGCCCGAGTTCAGCCCCGTCTCCCAGCCCAAGGAAGTCGTGGACGAGTATCCCCTCGTTTACACCACCGGCGGTCGAAACCTGAGCATGTTCCATTCCGAGCATCGTCAGATTCCGTCGATGCGCGCTCTCAATCCCGATCCGATGGTCTCGATTAATCCCGAGACGGCGAAAAAGTACGGGATTGAAGCAGGGGACTGGGTCGCCGTCGAGACCATGTTCGGCCGTTGCGTTCAGAAGGCCAAGATCACGCAGATGGTCGGCCCGAAGCTCGTGCACCTCGAGCACGCATGGTGGTTCCCCGAGCAGGACGGAGAGGCTCCGAACCTGTTCGGCGTATGGGATGCGAACGCCAACAACCTCATTCCGCATGAGAGCGTCGGCAAGACCGGATACGGTGCTCCGTACAAGAACGGCATCTGCAAGATCTACAAAGTCGAAAGCCTTAAAGGGTAGGAGGTGAACTATGAAACGAGCGATGGTTATCGATTACAAATACTGCACGGGTTGTAAATCCTGCGAGGTGTCTTGCAGGAAGGAGAAAGGGTTGTCCCTGGATAAGTGGGGGATCCAAGTGCAGAGCTTTGGGCCTGAGAAGCTTGGAGAAGGCTGGTCGTGGGACTACGTGCCCGTTCTCTCCAGCCTGTGCGATCTGTGCGCCGACCGTATCGAGGAGGGCAAGAAACCCACCTGCGAGCTGCATTGCCTCGCGTCGGTCATAAAGGTTCTTCCTTTGGAAGATGCGGCGCAGTATATGGATGAGCTGGGCGATCACAAGGTCGTCTGCTATCTGCCTTAAAGGGGTTGCGGTGCTTGTGGCCGGGTGCCTTCTCTCCGGGTGCTCGGCCTCGGCGCCGGTTGTCTTCGTAGTAACGAAAAAGGGGGAATTATGCTTCAAACAGTAGAGGACGTCGCTCCTAAAAAGGGTAAGGGCGGCATCCACTATGCATTCGTGATCTGCTTGGGCGGCTTTTTGACCCAGGCCATCGTTTTGAGCTGTCAGCGTTTGCCTGCGGTTTCTCTCGAGTCGATCAGGGAATCGCTCGGTGTGAGCTACGCTGACGTCGGGCTCATCACGTCCGTGTACATGCTTTTCTATGCAGGTCTCTCCATCGTCTGGGGAATGCTCGGCGACAAGATCGGCACGCGCAAGGCCATGACCATCGCTTGCTCGCTTGCTTCGCTGGGAACCATCCTCTTCGGCCTGTTCGGCGGCCTTGGCCTTGGAATCGCCATTGTGACCTGGGCGATCTCGGGTGTCGGCTGCGCGGGTCTGCTCATGGCCATTCTGCCGAAGATCGTTTCCAGGTGGTTTGCCCCGCATCGCAGGGGCTTCGGCATGAGCCTCATCACGCCGGGCGCGAACTTCTCCGCCATGATCCTCGGCGTCGTCGCTCCTATCGTGATCGGCTCTTTCGGCTGGCAGATGGGCTACGTCATCTTCGGCGTCGTGTTCGCGCTTATCGCCGTGTACGTCGGCGTGTTCTTCCGCGAGGGGCCTGAGGAGAAGGGGCTGGCTCCGTACGGCGCCCCCGAGGGCACCCAGGCGGCTCCTGAGCCGGTCATCGTCTCCGACAACGAGAAGGCTCCTGCGAAGAAGGAAAGCGCCCTGGCTCGCGTCGTCAAAATGCCCATCGCATGGCACTTCGGCGTGTTCTACATCGTTTATCAGGTCGGCTACATGGCCGCGACGCAGTACTATGTCGCTTCGATCCAGTCCGTGGGCTTCGATCTTGCCCAGGCGTCGCTTGCGATCACGTGGGGCGGGTTGGCTACCATCATCTGCGAGCTGATCCTCGGAACCCTTTCCGACCACTTCGAGCGCAAGAACATCATCGGCATCGTGGTCGCCATCAGCGCGATCGGCGGATTCGGCTACTACTTCTACCTGATCAACACTCCCGCTCCCTCGCTCATGATGTGCTATGTGTTCGTGACGATCATCTCGGCTTCGACCTCGGTCATCACGGTTATCATGACCGGCGCCGGCGAGTACTTCTGCGATGAGATCCGCGCAACGGGCACGGGCTTCATCGGTACTGTGAACCTGGTCGGTCGTTACCTCGGTCCGTGGATCGCCGGTATCGTCATCGACATGACGGGCGTCGTCGGCGACTCGTTCGCTATCGTCGGCGTGTTCATGGCGATCGCGGCGGTGATCGCGTTTACGTTCCCCAAGGTCGCAAAGGTTCGCGTGGGTGCTAACGCGTAGTCGGGTGCGGTAAACGGATCGGAGGCTGCTATGAGGCGGAACAAGGGATTCACGACCATGGTGGACCTTGACGAGTTCAAGGCGACGCAATGGACGTTTCTCACCAACGTGAAGATGAAGTGGCAATACGACGGGATGGCGTACATTTTTCGCGAGGCCGGCATTCCCCTGTACGGAATCGATTTGGGCTCCATGAAGATGAACCATCCGGTGTTGACGCTCGCCGTTCCGACCAGCAGGGACAAAAACTACGGTGTGAACATCTACGTTCCCGTCGATCGCAAGAAAGAGGCGTCCAAGCTGATCGCGGATGAGAAGAAGCTGGGCGAGTACGCGGAGCTGGAAGAGGTCGAGGGCCCCGCCCATCACAAGGACTTCAACGAGCAGGCTCGCGCCGCACTTGATGCCGCAGCGGACGCTCGGAAGAAGGATTCCGGCTTGCGATCTGCGCTGAGGAGGGTTTTCCCATCGGCCTCGCGAAGCGCCGCCTCCTAAGCGCCGTCTCTTAGGCTCGTGGTGCGCGAATCGCGCATCGCCTCGCCGCTCCGGGATTCTCGGGATCTCGGAGCGGCGATCATGCTCGAACGTGAAAGAGGGAGCGACCTCTCGGTTCGCTCCCTCTTTTTTTTGCGTGCTTACGTGTTTGCGGCGGCCGGCGGCATGCTTCGTGCGGCAAGCCCGGGGGAGCGACGCTGCTCGGGCCTCAGGATCGCGACACCGCCCGCCCCTAAGTGCGCCGCCTATTTCACTTGCACCAGCGAGAACACCTCGACGTCGGTTTCTTGGGCGATGGTCTCGCGTGGGTTCAAAAACTCGAGCTCCATGAGAAATCCCATGCCGACGAGCTTCGCCCCCGCACGCTTCACCAGGCGAGCTTGCGCGTTGGCGGTGCCACCCGTTGCCACCAGGTCGTCGACGATCAACACGACGTCGTCGGAGGTGATGGCGTCGACGTGGATCTGCAGCGTGTCGGTCCCGTACTCGAGCTCGAACGACTCGCTGAACGCCTCGCGCGGCAGTTTACCCGGCTTGCGGGCGGGTACGAACCCGGCATTGAGAGCGCGGGCGACAGGCGCGCCCACCATGAAGCCGCGCGCCTCCGCGCCGACCACCTTCGTCACGCCGCGTCCCTTGAAATGCGCGGCGATCGAGTCGACGACGGCGGCGAAGCCGTCTTTGTCGGCGAGCAGGGGCGTGATGTCCTTGAACACGACGCCCGGCTCCGGATAATCCGGAAGGTCGACGATCAGTTTCTCGAAATCGAACTCTGCCATGCTGGCGGCTCCTCTCTTTCGGCGGCGGGCCATCCCGCCTCCCTCACGAAAAAGCGCCGCTCTCGCAAATCACGTGCGACGTGGCGAGAAGCGGCGCTTATGGGATCGAGTTAGCGCTTCAAGCGCGCACCCGGTAATTCTACGCGAAAATCGAAGGCGTTGCCCAGGTCATGCGCTGACCTTAGGCGCGTTTCAGCGTTACCCCAGAACGAACATCAAGAGGAACGCCAGGGCCGCGACCCACATGAGCGGCTTGACCTCGCCGGCCTTGCCCTGCGCGACCTTGATGATGCAGTAGGAGATGAAGCCCATGCCGATGCCGTTGGTGATGGAGTAGGTCATCGGGATGCCCACGATGGTGATGAACGCGGGGAAGGCGCTCTCGATGCTCTTCCAGTCGATCTCTCCCACGTCGGTCATCATGAGGTAGCCGACGACTACGAGCGCACCGCAGGTGGCGGCGCCAGAGACCATGCCGACGATGGGGGCGAAGAACGCGCAGACGATGAACAGCACGCCGATCACGATGTTGGAAAGGCCCGTGCGCGCGCCTGCTGCGGCGCCCGAGGTGGACTCGACGAAGCTCGTGATGGAGCTGGCGCCGAGGAAGCCGCCGACCGCCGCTGCGGCGGAATCGACCATGAGGATGGGCTGGACGTCCTCGACGTCGCCCTTCTTGTCGACGAACTTGCCCTGCTCGCCGACGGCGACCACGGGGCCCATGGTGTCGAAGAAATCGCTCATGAGCAGCGAGAACACGAACATCAGAAGCACGGGCTGCACGAACACCTGGATGATGGCCATGTTGCCCGAGGCCGGATCGGTCTGGAAGGGCGCGGCGAACGCGCTGAAATCGAGACCGAAGTTCCACTCGGTGGGAAGCGGCGTCACGCCGAGCGGGATGCCCACGATGGTGGCCACGATGATGGAGATGACCAGGCCGCCCTTCACGTTGAGGACCTGCAGGATGACGGCGAGGGCGATCGAGACGAGCGCGACGATGCAGATGGGCGAGGAAAGCTCGCCGAGCGCGATGAGCGTCGACTCGTCGGCGGAGATGAGGCCGCCGCCCTTCAAGCCGATGAAGGCGATGAACAGTCCGATGCCGATGCCGATGGCGCGGCGCAGACCGACCGGGATGGCGTCCATGATGGCCTTGCGAAGGCCGCACAGAACGAGGATCAAGATGATGATGCCCTCGAGGAACACGACCGCCATGGCGACGCGCCAGTCGACGGCGACCTCGCCGAGGCACAAGGTGAACGCGACGATGGCGTTGATGCCCATGCCCGACGCCAGCGCGATCGGGCGGTTCGCGATAAGACCCATCGCGATGGTCATGATGGCGGCGCCCAAGCACGTCGCGGTGAGCGCGGCGTTGAACGGGATGCCCGCCGCCTCCATCATCGACGGGTTGACGGCGATGATGTAGGCCATCGCCAAGAACGTGGTCAAACCACCGATGATCTCGTCAGATACCGAGCTTCCGCGCTCGGATATCTTGAAGAACTTATCCAATGCTCTTCCTCTCTTCTCAACAAAGCTGCACGTCGCGCGCGCATGGCCGCCGGAGAGAGGAAGCACACGCCGCGCATCTTGGCACATTCCCAGACGGGCGCGCCGCGGCTCATCCAATCCGCCGTGACGAGGATGGTGCGTTCGCCCATGCCGAACATCAGCAGATCCGCGCCGGAATCCACCAGAATACTCGGTCGAACGGCATCATCCCAGTAATCGTAATGCGCGAAGCGGCGGAGAGAGGCCTCCACGCCGCCGATGGCGATGGGAATATCGCCGTAGGCATCGCGAATCAGGCGGCAATAGATATTGACCGCGCGATCCGGCCGCTTGGCCGCCTTGCCGCCGGGGGTATATACGTCGGAGGAACGGCGGCGCTTGGCAGCGGTATAATGGTTCACCATGCTGTCGATCACGCCGGAGGAAACGAGAAAACCATAATTGGGACGGCCGAAGCGCTTGAAATCATTCGCATTTTTCCAATTCGGCTGGGCGAGCACCGCGACGTGATAGCCTGCGGCCTCGAGCGTGCGGACAATGACGGCCGCGCCGAAGGAAGGATGATCCACATATGCGTCGCCGCTGACGTAGACAAAATCCGGCGCGTCCCAGCCGCGCTGGCGCATATCGGCAACGGTTGTCGGCGGGAAAAGAAGACGATCGGCCATATCTGCAAAACTCCTTAAACGTACAAATCAAATTGTATCAAACATGATACCACAGAATGGCGCAAAAAGAAAGGGACATTCCGCGCGCGGATGCGCGAATGTGAAGCATATCGGGCACGGCGGATAAACGGAGGGACGGAAACGTGAAAATCGGGCTTTCGACGGCGGCGTTTTACGGAAAATGGGAAGTGGAGGAAGCAGCGGCGTACCTTCGCGGCTATGGCGCGGAATGTGCCGAGGTTTTCTTTCAGACGCGGAGCGAATACACGAGGGAATTTGCGCGGCTGACGCGGGACAGGCTGGACGGACTGCCCTGCACGAGCGTCCATCCGTTCGGTACGGCGTTTGAAAACGAGTTTTTCGGGCGGTCGGCGCGGCAGCGGGCGGACGCGATGGACATGCTGCGGCGGGTGCTGGATGCGGCGGCTGAACTGGACGCGCGCCTGTATGTGTATCACGGGCGATATTCCCCGGCGCGGGTCGAACTGCCGTTTGACGCGCAGAGAAACGCGGAGGTCGTCGCGCGGATGCAGGAGGAAGCGACGCAGAGAAAAATCAAAATCGCGTGGGAAAACGTGTGCTGGTGTCAGCTCGCAACGCCGGAACGCGCGCGCGAAATTCGGCGGCTGCTGCCGGAAATCCGCTTTACGCTGGACATCAAGCAGGCGATGCGCGCGGGCCGCGACCCGATTGATTTTGTTGACGCGATGGGCGAACAGTTGGCCAATGTTCATGTGTGCGACTGGGACGAAAACGGGCGGCTTTGCCTGCCGGGCGAAGGGACGTTTGATTTTACGGCGTTTATTCGCGCGCTCAGGCGGGTAAATTATGCGGGCGCGGTGATTGTGGAGCCTTATCTGGCGCTGGTGAAAAGCGACGAGGCGCTGGAAAAATCCATTCGGACGCTGAAGCGTATCGCCGGGGAACAGAACAAATCTATGGATTGACGAAAGCGCGCGGCGGGAGTAAAATAAAGACAACGAATTTCACCGAAGGGATGAGAGAAAATGGAACAGAACATTCGTCTTGACGTCAATCACATGATGGCGGATATGCTCGGCGGCGAATACGGCGTGACGCAGGCGCAGCTTGCGGCGATGCAGGATGCGGCCATGAAGGCGCAGCACGCGGTTGAAGCGAATCGCGGCACGGGCTGGCTCGGCTGGATGAACCTGCCGTACAATCAGGAAGAGATCGTCTCTGAAATCGAGAAGGTCGCCGAACACGTCCGCAAGACGTTCAAATACTTTGTCGTGCTGGGCATCGGCGGCAGTGCGCTCGGCCCGATCGCGGTGCATCAGGCGCTGAACCATCTGCATTACAATGAGCTGCCTGACAGCAAGCGCCCCGGCCCGAAATTCTA
>ERZ827498.3700-NODE-3700-length-12608-cov-4.202103_pt1 | contig 12608 bp, 8 predicted proteins | sample MGYA00519865_ERZ827498 | MGnify/ENA primary metagenome ERZ827498 (study PRJEB31778, sample SAMEA3449328) | human gut metagenome | biome: human gut; feature: human-associated habitat; material: faeces | place: United Kingdom | collected 2010/2012 ...
TCCTTGATGCGGACGGAAACCCCGAACCCATCAAGGACACCAGCAATAACGGCGTATACCATAACAAACGATTCAAAGTGATGGCCGAGGCTCACGGACTGGAAGTAGAACACCATCCAAAATACGGTTGGACAATCACCAACCCCGGTATCGACCTATTAGACTTCATTGAATCGCAAGGCTGGCAGGATTTGCAAATGGTCGAGGGTGTTTCCCTGCTAGATGTTCTCGGCACACTCCCCAAAGGCGGGAACAGAAGAAAAAAGCCCAGCAGCACCCGCAAATACGTTTGCCCCAAATGCGGTAATAGCTGCCGAGCCACAAAGACAATCAATATAATTTGCGGTGACTGCATGGACAAAATGATAGTCGCCGAGTAATTTCCCACAAACAGAGAAAATGGTCGAGTGAGAGTAGACCAAGATTTTATTATATAAGGGGTATACTTAATGTGTTACGATTTCTATTCTTGTCCGTTTGAACCAGATATTTGCATCCCGCCATGTGGAGACCATGAAGAATGCAAAAACTGCGAATGGATAAAAATCGTCAAACTCAAAAATTATAAGTGTACATATAATAGTTACAGTTTTGACCCTATTATTGACACTCCCTCTATCGTATGTTACTATGACATAGGGCAAAACAGTTCCGCCAAAAAGGCAGAATGTTGGGCAAAATAGGATTAGGCCCCGGCGCTCCGCGCCGGGGCCCCTTTTCTTCCCCGAATCGATTTCAGATTATAAACAACTCCGTCGTTTCTCCGCCACTTTTTGAGAATATAATCAGGAAAAAATCTGAGAAAATGCGCTGCGAGCGGAACGGAGTGGAGCGAGCCTACACGAGAAAAATTTGGAAAATGGCTTTGCCTTTCTGGAATTTTTCGAGTGCCTCTCCATATAGTATATTTTATCGATTTTGGGAAAATCAAGAAAACGGCTTTGCCCCACAACACAAAATTGTGCGTTGTAGCACTGTGTTGTTGGGGCAAGGCCGTTTTCCTATTTTGCCAAAAGGCACACCTATTTTCCATTTTTCGCAGAAAATCCGCATTTTTGTTTGGTTTTTTGAAAAACAGGAAATTTATTGTGCCCCAATAGGGCAAAGGTATTTTCCTTTTTGGCTGTACAAAATCAAGCCCCAGAAAGGGGCGCTATTATGCGCAAACAAGTTCAAAAGGAGCGTTGCACAAAAATCAAACTAGAAAAGTGCCAGCGCGTCTGCTGTCTGTACGATAAGATACAGCTTGCCGCCGCGCGGATGCTCAACGCTGACCCGTCCATCGTCCAAGTAGAGTGCAATATTCCACTTCAACTGGACGAAATTCCCGCTGACGACCTCAACCTGCCGAGCGAGACCTACACAACAGATTTTGTTATCCATTTTACGGACGGCAAAATTGCAGTTCGTGAAGCCGTTTTTCGCTCACATCTAAGCCGTCCATCTGTCGCGGAACGTCTGGAATTATCCCGCCGATACTGGCAGCAGCAGGGCATTAACGACTGGGGCATCATCATCGACAAGGAGCGTGTACCATGAGACAGAATGATTTGCTCAAATCCGACGCGGGCGACCATTTGCGGGTTTTGCTCTACGGCGAGCAGCAATCCTATGTTGTCAACTGTCAACGCTGCAAAATGCCGTTTCCAATCTCAACGTCGAGCCTTTTACTGATGGAAAAGCTGCCGCAGGATATGTACCGTCTCCTCGCGCTCGACGAGGATATTTCCGAACGCCAACGCCAGCAGCGTGACCGCCGCGCCGAACTGATTGCCCCTCTTTTGGTCGAGGAATGTATCTGCGACAAATCCTATCGCAACAAGGTCTTGCGCGAGATTGTCTCCGGCAATTCCGTTTCCCGTAAAACCGTCCTGCAATATCTATGGTTATACTGGGTCTACCAGTCCAAAAATGCGTTACTGCCTGCCGAAAAATCCAACACCGAGAAACGTCCTTTGTCGTCGGATGAAAAGACCATCCGCTGGGCGCTCAACAAATTTTATTACACTCCACAAAAGCAGAGCTTGCAGACCGCCTATAAGATGATGCTCCACGCAAAATATTGTGATGCCAAAGGTAAGCTAAAACCAGACTATCCCTCGTTCTGGCAGTTCCGCTACTATTTCCGCCAACACCGCGACCCCATCAGTGAGAGCATCAGCCGCGCGGGTATCAAGGCATACCAACGCAACTACCGCCCATTTGTTGGGGCTGTCAGCGACTATGCGGGCACGATTGGCACATACATGACCGATGCCACCGTTGCGGACATCTACATCGTCAGCCGCCTGTCTCGCCGCCCCATCGGCAGACCTGTTATCTATACAATGGTCGATGCGTACAGCCGTCTGATTACCGGCGTGTACGTCGGCTTAGAGGGCGGACAATACGCCCTGCGGCTACTGTTACAAAATACCTTTGCTGACAAAGTATCTTTTTGCCGCCAGTACAACATAGAGATTGACCCGCAGGATTGGCCGAGCCATCACCTGCCGACAAAAATTATGACTGACCGGGGGAGTGAATTTCTCGGCGGCCCGCTGGAAAATCTATGCGAGGGCTACGGTATCGAAATCGAAAATCTGCCAGCTTACCGCCCGGATTTGAAAGGTGTAGTTGAAAAACTTCTCGACCTTATCCAAAGCGCCTACAAGCCGTTGCTGAAAGGCAAGGGCGTTGTAGAATCTGACATACAGGAGCGCGGCGCTCCCGATTATCGCCGACAAGGCACTCTTGACTTAGAGCAATTTACCGCTGTCGTTCTCCGCTGTGTTCTCTATTACAACTCGCAATATATCCAGTCTGGATTTTCCCGCACTCCGGGTATGGCAAGTGCTGGCATTACACCAACCGCCGCTGCTATCTGGTCGTTCTGTACGTCGCAGGACGATTGCCCGGTGCCCGTTGCCAGTGACCCGAAGCTGCTTTACGCGCTACTCCCCCGCGCGGATGGAAAAATCACACAACGCGGGCTTGAACTATTTAATTTGCGTTTTTCAAACTGCACTTTTAAGAAAAGATTTGTTGCAGCAGGTCTCAACGGACGCGAAATAGTCAAAGTTGCATATAGTCCAGATTGTCTTGATACCGTATATCTGTACGAAAATGGCGACTACATACCATTCACACTGTCACAAAAAATGTATCTTGGCAAATCACTCGCCGAAATTGCAGATATGCAGCAGAATGAGAAAAGCGAGAGCGCCAACTGGAAAAGGCAAGAGCTTCAAGCCCAAATTGATTTGATGAACGACATAATGCAAATTGCTGACAGCGCTGAGCGTGGCATCAGCGACAAGGGTAAAATCAGCCCGCAGATACAGCGCGGACGCACGATTGCACGGGCGCAGGAACATATGTCCATGATTGATTTGCTGACTGCCGAGCAAAAGGAGAACTTTAATGAACGCTGAATATACAACAAGCCTTTTATACCCCGGCAATCCATACGTCGAAGCCTTGCCGCCTATGCTAGCAGGGCAAGAGCTAATCCGAGCATTGGCATCCGTGCCGTTGTACAGCACCAGTGACCGTGACCGCAGCACCGGGGAGCGTCTGCAACTATTATCCGCGCTCTACGAGTTTTACCAGCCCTTAACGATGACACTAGACCTGTATTGCGAGGTTTACAACGCCATGCAGCACTGTTATGGGCAGTACACACCGCAGCGAGAGGCAGCCTCTCTCCAACAGGGCTACGCCGCCATGCAGGGCAAGGCTGTTGCCGCATCCATCGGCGGCGGCAACTCTTTTTCCGTTGTCGGTGTGTCCGGGCTGGGCAAGTCAACGGCATTGCAGCGTGTTTTGTCTTTGTTTCCCCAAATTATCCACCACGAACGCTACAATGGGCAAATGCTCTGCTGCCAGCAAATCCCCTATCTAGTCGTACAGACCCCGCACGACGGCTCGGTCAAGGCAATGATACTGGACATATATTTGCAGCTGGACACGCTGTTAGGAACGAGCTACCAACACTACGCACTGGCGCACAAGTTGACCCTTGACGTATTGGTAAGCCAGCTTAACCAAATCGTCCGCGTCAACCATGTCGGGCTTTTGGTGATTGACGAACTGCAAAATATCGCCTACCGCAAAAACGGCATCCGCTTCATAAATTTTCTGGTGCAGCTAATCAACGGTGCAGGTGTCAGCATTTGCATGGTCGGCACACCGCGCGTATTGCAAGTGTTGCAGCAGGAGTTCCGTTCCGCTCGGCGCACGACTGGGCTGATATATGACCGATTGCCGGACGACAAAGAATTTGCCTTGTTACTGCACGGTCTGTGGCATTATCAGTATACCCGCTTTGCAACCGACCTCACCCCCGAAATGCAAAGCTGGCTGTATCGCAAGACACAGGGCATCCCGGACGTGCTTGTCAAGCTGTTGTACAACGCGCAAAAGCTGTGCATCTTGGATGGGCGCGAAAGACTTGACTACGAAGTCCTTGAAAGTGCATTTTTAAAGAATCTCGGCATGGTATCTGACTATATGGCAGAGCTTGCAACCGTCCGCGTTCCCCGCCCGCAAAGAGAAGTGAAACACTCCCCGGCAGCGATCCGCTCACCAGAAGCCGCCTCTCCCCATGACCTGCGGGGAACGCTACGCGCCACCAAAAAAAGCGGCAGACCACCACTGGATGCCTATGCAGACTACATCAAAGGCGAGGTCGAGTTATGATTCCATTCTTCCCGACACCCTACCCGGACGAGCTATGGTACAGCGTCATTTGTCGCTATCACATCCGCAGCGGCAATCCATCGGTCAAGTATTCCATCCGCGAGTTGTACGGCGCAAATCACATTAACGTGCCTGTTGAGTTATGCGGGGCACTCTCATCATTGCTTGAGGCAATTCCGGCAAAAGCGCTCACCGCCAAAGACATTATTATGCAACACACGCTCTATCCTTATTATACACGCTTCTTTTCCAACAACCGCAAAAAAAGTGCCTATATGCTGGCGCTGAACGGCAACCGCCATGCAGGGCAGCATATAGGCATCTACCAGAGCAGCAGCATGGACGCGCGGCGAATGCGCTACTGTCCGCAATGCTTTGACGAGGATATTGCAGCTTATGGCGAGCCGTACTGGCATCGGCTGCACCAGATACCCGGTATAGCCGTCTGCCCCCGGCACGGTTGCTGGCTTGCCGACACCGAAATCACGCTGACCGGGCACAGGCACAATCTGCTGTTTCCCGCCCTGCCGGACTGCCACCTGCTCCCCACGCCGGACACCACGCCCACCGCAGCGCAAAAGACCTTTGCTGCGTTGATGCAGGACGCATTGACCGCACCGTATGATTTCTGCGACGGCGGCGGTTATCGAGCCATCATCAAGCGAGCCTTGCGCAATCGCGGCTATGCGTCTGTGACAGGCGGCAGGATTTACGCCGCCAGAATCGCAGAGGCGGTCAACGCTTTTTACGGCGGAAATTTTGAAAGTGTAGATTCAAATGAGATTTACGGTGTCGCGTCCAACAGTCGCACGGTCTCTGTCCGCAAAATTTTACAGCTTGCTTGTTTTCTCAATCTGTCACTTTCCGACCTGCTCGCCCCACCGTCGGAAGATAATACCCTCGCGGAAATCCGGGAAATGTATCAGCAGGGCATCAGTATGTACCATATCGCCCAACTGTACGGCACAGACCGCAAGACGATTGCTCACTGGGTCAAGCCTTAAATGCAATCTTACGGTTTCTGCGGTGAGGTTGGCAGTCCTACCGGAATAAATGGCTTGCCATCCCCATAGGGGGAAAGCACTTTCAACCGGTAGCGTTTCCTCTTGGCCTCAATTTCCGCTTGTACCCCGGTATAGCGGCGCTCCAACACTTTTTGCTTTTGCCTGTTGCCGTTGGCAACCATGAGGGGGTTAATCACCCAGTTACAGTTGCAGTACCGTATAATCAGATTGCGCTTTTTTAATTTTTGAACGGCTCGATTGACCGTCGGAACAGATACCCTTGCTTCGTCAGCAATAGCCGTCAGCGGCCTATTATAAGTGCCAACACCTCTAGCCTTACCCACGTCCATCATGTGGAGCAAGACATTTATTTCTTTTTCGCTCAATCCTGCAATCGCTTCAAAAAAGCCGTCGTATACTTTCCAAAATTTGATATTTCCGTCCAAAAACATCAATTTATCGTCACACTCTGGCGGCAGAGGAAGTTCTTCCGCTGTAACTGGATTTTTCAAGACATACTTTCCCGCCACCAGCGCAACACCTGTTTTCTCACTGACATACCTATCATACTCGGCCATCAAAAGTGCAATCTGTGTCTGATTGCCCATTGCCAGCATACGCGGGTTCAGCATCCACGCGCCCTGCCCTATGCCGATAATCAGCCGCTTGCTTTCCATCTTTTTAACCGCACTCGCAACCGTGTCTCTAGTGCAAGAAATCTCTTTTTTCAGTTCCGCAGAAGTACACGCTATATGGTTTGTTTTGGGGTCTGTGCGGTGCAGCAGATTTGCCACAACCTTGCTCTCCACCGTGCCATACCCCAGCAGCGCGGCGAAAAAGTCCTTGCTGGCTTGCCAAAAATGCGTTTCTCCGCGCGTGATGGACTGCGGGGCATCAATACCCGTGTAGACCTCGCCCGTTTCCAGGTTGATTGCAGTATATGTGGTTTTGACTGTTTTAGGCATAATTTTACCGTTCCATTTGATATATTGTGTGCTTGTTTGTGATAGATAAAACTATCACATTTTCGTTTCCGTCGTTTTTTCTTTTGTCGTATTATCGCTATATTTTAGCGATTTCCGTTTTGCCTTTCTTATTATAATATTAGCACCTTTCCTGTCAGCACTCACTTTCCGGGTCGGCATCCTTTTTCCTTTTTCCTTATAGGGGAGATTCTGCTTAATATTATTATACTGCATCAGAAAACGCCTTCGCAACCGTTTTAGCTGCAATTACTGCATAGGTACGCTTCTTGTTTATAACGTCTGCTCAACCCGGCAACGGGGCGATAGAGGCAAAGTTTCTCAATCCTTTGTGTGAAAAAAGGGCTTGGCGGCTGCGTTCGTGTCACACCAATAACCGGGCGGCAGCGGCAAACCATCTATTATTACAGCGACAAAGGTCAGCAATCAATTTAAGGCAAGCAACAACTTTCCTACCCACGAATGTTTTGCACAGTAGCAACTTGGGTGGGGGTGGTTGCTTTCCGGCAAGTGATCGCTGTGGGGGGAGTGCTACTTTCCCATACGCAAAACATAACATCTACCCTATACAGCAAAAAGACCGGGGCTGTGGTAGCTCCGGCCTTGTAGATGGGATTTACTTTATTCTGCTGCGGTCTCCGTGGTTGCAGAGTCCGTGACAACTACAGCGGCAATCTCCACCGGGGCGGAAGTGTCACTGGCGGCAGATTGGGTGTCAATGTTGTAGTCCGGGTCACGGACGAAAATCTGGATGCCGAAAACGCGGCCATTGTACTCTTTCAGTGCGCAGACCATGCCGTCTGCATCGGGGTTCATAATGGCGGCAAGATGCCCCTCGGACTGCGTCCAAAGGTAGAACATATGGCCTTTGCCGAAAATGCCTACGTCATTTGCGGCATTCTCGCCACATGCCAAATCTTGCTTATCGCCTAGAGCCGTAGCTGCGCCGCTTCCGTCCGGGCGAACGTGCGGGTTACCCCACTTTCCGCCGTAGTCTCCGTAAGTAATATAGTTCTGCACAAGTTCTTCAACGCGCATATCCGCCGCATACTGCAAGTCGTCGCGGTAGGTAAGCGTGCCAAGATTATATTTCGCGCGCAGGCCGTTGGTCTGCTCAAAGATGTCCTGCTCCCACTCTTTCTGGTTGTAGTTGGCATTCAGGTCGCAACGGCTGCAAAAACTGTTGCCAGACGAGTAGTCATGCCCCAATGCGGCAATTTCCTCGGTCTTGGTCTCGTTGCAGACAGTGCAGGTAAACGTCTTGACGCCCTTGCCGTCGCAGGTGGCCTCGGTGGTAATCTTTCCGGCATCCCATGCGTGGTTGCCGGTTGCGGGCAGGTCTTTGACGTGTTCCGTCGTGCCGCAAGTCTTGCAGGTGCGGTCAACGCTGCCCGCCTTGCCGCAGGTGGCCGGGGTGGTGGTCTCGTTCCAATCGTGGCCCGTGGCCTCGATGGTCTCCGCCTTGGTCTTGTTGCAGACGGTGCAGGTGTACAACTTCTCGCCTGCCTCGGTGCAGGTAGCAGCTTTAGTCACAACGCCGTCGTTCCACTGGTGGTCTTCGGTAACAGGCAGTTCTTTAACAAGCTTGGTATCGTTGCAGCGCTGGCAGACATTTTCCACCTTGCCTGCGTCCTTGCAGGTGGCCGGGGTGATGACTTCTTTATAGTCGTGGCCCAGCGCGTCGGTGTAGTTGTCCTTGTAGGATTTTTCGGCGTTCTGGTTGCAGGTGTGCAGCGTGTAGCCCTGCTCGGTGCAGGTGGGGTCAACCACAGTCACCGTAAATGTGTACTTCTTCGCCGGGATGGTCTCGGTGTAGGTGTGGGTCTTGTCGTTCTGGCAGGTAAAGGTCATTGTGCCGTCGCTATCGTAGGTCGGTTCCTTGGTAACCTTGCCCGCATCCCACTTGTGGCCGAGCTTGGCAATAGTCTCGGTCTTGGTGTGGCTGGCATCATTTTTACAAGTGTAGGTTTTAACACCGTCCGTCTCGCAGGTTGCCGGGGTAGTGACCTCGCCGTCGTTCCAGTCGTGGCCCAGCGCGGGGATACTCTCGGTCTTAGTGTGGCTGCCATCGTTCTTGCAGGTATAGGTCTTCACGCCATCCGCTTCGCAGGTCGGCTTGGTCGTGACAACACCGTCATCCCAGTCATGGCCGAGTGCTGCAACGGATTCCGTCTTTGTTTCGGTGCAGCCATCGTTCGTACATTTAAAGGTTTTCTTGCCCTCGGTTTCGCAGGTCGGCGCAGTGGTAATTGTACCGTCATCCCACTTGTGACCCAGCGCAGGGATGGCTTCCGTCTTGGTGTGGCTGGCATCGCGCTTACAAATGTAAGTCAACACACCCTCTGTGGTGCAAGTTGCCGGGGTCGTAACCGTGCCATTATCCCATTCATGGCCGAGTGCAGCAACAGCCTCGGTCTTGGTCTCGGCGCAGCCATCGTTGGTGCATTTAAAGGTTTTCTCACCCTCGGTCTCACAGGTCGGCGCGGTGGTGATTGTGCCGTCATCCCACTTATGGCCCAGCGCGGGGATGGTCTCGGTCTTCGTTGCGCCGTCGCGGGTGCAGGTGTAGGTCATCACACCCTCTGTCGTGCAGGTTGCCGGAGTCGTGACAACGCCGTTGTCGTAATCATGGCCGAGGGCGGCAGTGTAGTCGCGCTTCTCGGTCAGGTTCTTGTCCTGGTCGCAGATGTAGACGGTGTAGCCCTGCTCGGTGCAGGTCGGAGCGACGGTCTGGCCCTTGTGCCATGTCTTATCCAGCACCGGGATGTCCTCGGTGCGGGTCTCGCCGCAAACCGTGCAGGTAAAGGTCTTGACGCCCTTCTCGTAAATCGTTGCGGCCTTGGTGACAACACCGCCATCCCAGCTGTGGGGCAGCTTGGCGGTGTACTCGCCCTTGTAGGTCAGGCCGGGAACCTCGTTGCACTCGTAAATTGTGTAGCCCTCGGATGTGCAGGTCGGCGCAACGACCTCTTTGATATGGTAGGTTTTATCCAGCTCCGGCGTTTCCTCGGTGCGGGTCTCGCCGCAGTTTTTACAAGTGTAAGTAATTGCACCCTTTTCGTAGTAGGTGGCTTGCTTGGTGACAACGCCCGTGCCCCAGTCGTGGCCGTTGGGGGCAACGTAGTTGTCGTTGTAGTTCATGCCGCCCCACTCTTGGCAGATGTGTTCGTCGTAGCCCGCCGTCGTGCAGCTTGCGGGGTGCTTGCGGACGACGTAAGTGTAGGTGATGGGCTTCGGCGTAGCCGTGGGTGCAGGAGCAGCAGCCTGTGCAGGTGCTTTGGCCGTATTGGTCGTTTTACCGGACTGACTGCCCTTGTTGGAGCCGGAATTGTTTTTGCCGCTGTTGGCATTGCCGCTCTGCGAGCCGGAAGACAAGCCGCCGTTATCGGTGCTGCCCTGCTCGCTCTTGCTGTCGGTGGATTCTGCTGTCGATTCCGCTGGGGCGGGCGTGGCCGTAGGGGCCGGGGTTGCAGTCGGTGCTGTCGTAGCGGTAGGCGTTTCAGCCTCCGAGCTGGCCGCCTCGCTCTGACTGGTGGACGTGTCGGCTGTGTCCGCCGTGGATTTTGACCCACAGGCAGTTGCGCTCAACGCAACGGTTGCCGCCATAGCCACAGCGACAACGCTCTTGGCATAAGACTTTCTTCGCATCGTTGACATACTCCTTTGAATTTTCGGCGGGAGACAGAGCTTATCCTTACGGAGTGTACACTCCGTAAGGGAAGAGGCGCCTCTTCCGCGATTTCCTTTTTTAATTGCCATAACATAGCAACTTATAAGAAATATATCATACTCTTGCCAGTTTTGCAACACTTTTGAGACATTGACGCAAGAAAATTGCGGTTTGATTTCACTTTAAAAAGGCTACCGCTTTGAGTGGCAGGTATATTTTTTTCACAAAGGATGTGGCGTTTGGGTGAGGGCGCGGGCCTCCCGGTAGTGATCCGCTAATGGGGAGACGGCAACTTTCCCCGCGCTCTATTTGAAATAGAAATTTTTCCGCAAACGAATTGCACCATCATCACAGATAACAAACAAATCCTGCTCCAAATGCGCAAGGTCGGCGGGCTTGATTATCGGCTGGGGCTTTGCACTGGAATCCGTTTCCAAGGGAGAGCGTTTTTCTCCTATCATTTTTGAAAAATACTCCTGCGTTTCTGTGTCCTTGCACCCCAAAAGAACCGTAAATTTAAAATTACCGAGCATTGCTTTCCGCTCATCCTTGCCATAAATCATGTCAAGGTCAGCCAACGATTGCGTCAGTACCATTATACGGATATGGCGTTTGCGCAGCTTACGCAGGGCCTCGGTTATTTGGAGTTTGCCAAAGGATGCAAATTCATCCAAGCAAAACAAAATCATTTGCGTATGCTCCTTTGGCCGCGAAGAAAAATACTCCATCGACTGCGCCGTGATAATGCGCAGCAGGTCGCCGTAGATTTTTAGCTTTTCGTCCGGGATGTAGATATAGACGCTGTTGTTTTCCAGCGTGGCCGGACTAATGGATGACTCATAGCTGGCTGTTTTTCTAAGTGCATTTTTAATTTTGTCATTTGTGGCAAATAATTTTAGCGCATCGTCTGCCGCCTGTTTGCAGCCTGCCGTGTTTTGTTCACTTGCTCCGACAAAAGAACTGATATACATATTGGCAATTTTGTTCTTTTGCTTTGCAATATCATTCAGAAGCCCGCGCCAGTCGTGGCCGAGGAAATGCTCGCAAATCTCGACAAATCCCCAACCCATGCCATAATAACAAATCAGCGCCGCCGTTATCATCTTGCGACCATTTTTCGCAAAAAATATACCTGCTTCACTGTCGTTGGCTTTGTCTGGCAACAACAGATAGGCAAGCTGTTCCAACCGCTCCTGCCGCTCGCTCTCGTCCGGGGCTGCGTCGATGGACGCGAACACATTATAGGGCGTACAGTTGGCCGCCGTTGGGTCAAAAATGATTTTGTTTGGCGCGTCCACATTGGCGGATATGTCGCCGGATATATCCACGACAAGGGCAGTGCCCTGCCAACTCCGCAGTGTCGGAATCAGCAGGGCACTTGTCTTGCCAGTGCCGGACGGGCCCATCACAATAATGTGCCCCTCGTCCTGTTCTGGTGAGTAAGCCAACAGACCATATTTTTTACCTAACAGCACGCCCCGCGCTTTGGGGGCTGGCCGATAGACAATATTTTTTCGCGCAAATGGATTGGGCAGGTGGTTGGCCTGTCCGTGCAGATAGACCAACGCGAGCAGCACAACGGCCAGAATCGCTATTGTGCCGTACAGATAGCAGTCGATAAGTAACACGGCCTGTTTCATAGCGCACCTCAAAAATGTAATTCTTGTTCGACCTTTGGCTCTCCGAAATCAAGCTCTGGGCGCTCCGCCTCTTGCTCGTATTCCTGCTCGCGCTCGGCTTTCAATTCGGCCACTGTCCGATTGCCTCCCTGTGCGCGAGTCACGCCCGTCATAACACAGGCATCCTCTAGGCCGTGTTCGTCAAGATAGCGTTGCAGGTCTGGGTGAAAATTGCGAAGCTCTCGACGGTCTAATACATCGTTGGCACACACCTTGTACCCCTCCTCGTGCTTTTTATCCTCGACTACCGGGATAAAACAAAAATGCAGGTGCGGTTGTCCGCCCTCGTCATCGTGGACGACGGCCTGTACGACGTTTTCCTCACCGTAGCGATTTTCCAAAAAATCATAAACGGCCAAGAAAAAATTGTCGTACTGCTCTTGCTCCAAATCCTGTGGTGCGGTTACAACCCAGCCCGCCATGACCTTAACGTCGTTCCGGCCATAGACGTACAGTTGGCTTAACCGCTCTTGGAAATAGTCGTAATCGCTCATGCCCCTGTCGAGCGACAGGACATAGTCCTGCCGCAGCCGAGCCGGGTCAATGTCCGGGTTTCCGGAGTGAGCGATTTGCCGCAGGTTGTGGCGCAGTT
>ERZ827498.3706-NODE-3706-length-12590-cov-3.683606_pt1 | contig 12590 bp, 10 predicted proteins | sample MGYA00519865_ERZ827498 | MGnify/ENA primary metagenome ERZ827498 (study PRJEB31778, sample SAMEA3449328) | human gut metagenome | biome: human gut; feature: human-associated habitat; material: faeces | place: United Kingdom | collected 2010/2012 ...
GCCTTGCAAGGCTGATCGAGAAAGCCGACGACGTAAGCTTTGCCGCGCCGACCGGCGAATCCATGCGCGTCACCTTCGGCGTCCACGGCGTATGGGAGGACTGAGTGGAAGCGCTCAGAACGAAAGCTTTACCCGTGTACGCATCCGCTATCACAAATCCGCACCGAAAAAAATGGAAAGCAAATCAATAAGATTTGCAAGAATAGCGGCCTTCTTCTCGTTAAGGAAAGTGTGTTTTTCCTTCCAAAAATGGCTGGAAGCCTTGATACAAAGAAAAACCAGCAATCACAGTCGATTGCTGGTTTTCTTGCTCTGGCAGGGGATGAGGGATTCGAACCCCCGCAAACGGAGTCAGAGTCCGGTGTGCTACCGTTACACAAATCCCCTAAATTGCCGCAGCGCCGAAACGCAAGTATTATTATAGCGGGCTTGGCGCATTTGTCAAGCGTTATTTTTCAAAAATCAGCAAAAGCCGCAAATTTTTCCGCGCCGGCTTTTCCCTTTCCCGGGAGCTTTTTCCGCGCGCTGCGGCAAAACCGGCGGCTGCGTGCGGCATTTCAGCTTTTGACAAGGAAATCCGTCTTGTTTTTACTAGCCGGGTCCATGCGTGGAATTGCCCGCGCTGCGCCATATTAAGCTTCGAGAACAGCATCTGGGAGAGGATTTTGCGGGATGAAACAAAAATTTCCGAACCTGCGCCGGGGTCTTACGGCGCTTGTTCTATCGCTTCTGCTCTGCGCGCAGGCGCTTGCCGCCATGCCGGAGTATCTGGTTCCCGGCGGCAGCACCGCCGGCATCAAGCTCTACACGGGCGGTCTTCTGATTACCGCTCTGGACGAGGACGCACCGGCGCAGCGCGCCGGGCTGCGCGCGGGCGATACCATTTTAAAAATAGACGGCGCTTGCGTCTCGTCCGCAGCGGACGCCGTCCGGCAGCTCTCCGGCGGAAAGAGCGTGCGGCTTCTGGTTCAGCGCGGGCAAAAACAGGCGGAGTTTTTCCTGACACCGGAGAAGACGCAGCAGGGCTACCGCCTTGGCGTATCGGTGCGCGACAACATTTCCGGCATCGGCACCATTACCTTCTACGACCCCGAAACCGGTGTCTGCGGCGCGCTGGGGCACGGCGTCACCGGTCTTTCCGGCATGCAGCCGCTTGCCGCCACCGGCGGCATTCTGGTGCCTTCCGTCGTATCCGGCGTCAAAAAAGGCGTGCGCGGCACGCCGGGCGAGCTGCACGGGAGCTTCGACGTTTCGACGGCGCTCGGCTCTGTCTCGCAGAACGAAACGCACGGCATTTTCGGAACGCTGAACGCTTCGCCTGCGCACGAGGCGGTGCCGGTCGCAGACAGCACGCAGGTCCGCACCGGCGCGGCGACGATTCTTGCAAACGTCGACGGCGCGGAGGTCACCACCGCCCCCATCGACCTGACCTACTACGATTTCAGCACCGGTTCTCCTGTGGCTGTCTATCAGGGCGAGACCAAGGAGGCCATCTCCGACGGTTACTTCCACGAGGGTGAGCTGCGTGCAGCCCCGACGTTTGCCCTGCGCATCGATGGCATCATCGAGGACGCTGACCCCGTCGCCTGATTCTGACTGAATCTAAAGGGAAGACTGCGGTGGAACCGCAGCCTTCCCTTTTGGTGGTTATATCTGTCGTTGCAAATCAGGCCGTAGGGGCGCATTCTATATGCGCCCGTGCAGCTTACGGCAGGTACCGCGGGCGGATATAGAATCCGCCCCTACGGATCACAAAATTGTTCCTACCCAATTTATAAATACCATCCGAAAGGAGCCTGCACAATGGCGCAGAACGAATATGCTGTGCGCTTGGAGCACGTCACCAAGACCTTTGGCCCCGTCGTGGCCAACAAGGATGTTTCCCTGGGCGTGCGCCGCGGCGAGATTCTGGCCCTGCTGGGCGAAAACGGCAGCGGCAAGACGACCCTGATGAACATGATCGCCGGTATCTACTTCCCCGACGAGGGCGAGATCTATGTCGGCGACAAGGCGGCGACCATCCGCTCCCCCCGCGACGCGCTGGACCTGGGCATCGGCATGATCCACCAGCACTTCAAGCTCGTGGACGTGTTCTCCGCGACGGAGAATATCGCCCTGTCGATGGGCAGCGGCGAGAAGTTCGACCTGAAAAAGGTCCACGACAAGGCCCGCGCCATCTGCGAAAAGTACGAGTTTGCCCTTGACCTCGACCAGAAGGTCTACGAGATGAGCGTCAGCCAGAAGCAGACGCTGGAGATCGTCAAGGTGCTGTACCGCGGCGCGGACATCCTGATCCTCGACGAGCCTACGGCAGTTCTGACCCCGCAGGAGACCGAGAAGCTGTTCAGCGTCATCCGCAACATGAAGGCCGACGGCAAGGCGGTCATCATCATCACCCACAAGCTGCACGAGGTCCTGTCCATCAGTGACCGTGTCGCCATCCTGCGCAAGGGCGAGTATGTCGGCGACATTGCCACAAAGGATGCCGACGAGGCCAAGCTGACCGAGATGATGGTCGGTGAGAAGGTCGAGCTGAACATTGAACGCCCCGAGCCGGTCAACCCGGTCAAGCGGCTGGACATTGAACATCTGACCGTCCGCAGCGCCGAGGGCATCACCGTGCTGGACGATGCGTCCTTCCCGGTCTACGGCGGCGAGATCCTCGGCATTGCGGGCATCTCCGGCAACGGCCAGAAGGAGCTGCTGGAGGCCATTGCCGGTTTGCAGCCCGCCGAGAGCGGCGCAAGCATCGAGTATTACGCGCCCGACGCTGCCGCACCCGTGCAGCTCGTCGGCAAAAGCCCCAAGGCCATCCGCGAGGCGGGCATCCACCTGTCCTTTGTGCCCGAGGATCGTCTGGGCATGGGTCTGGTCGGCTCGATGGGCATGACCGACAACATGATGCTGAAAAGCTACGGCAAGGGCCATTCGCCCATCGTGGACCGCAAGGCCCCGCTGGCGCTGGCCGAGACGATCAAGAAAGAGCTGGGCGTTGTCACGCCCGACCTGAACACCCCGGTCTCCCGCCTGTCGGGCGGCAACGTCCAGAAGGTGCTGGTGGGCCGTGAGCTGGCCGCCGACCCCATCGTCCTGATGACCGCCTACGCGGTGCGCGGTCTGGACATCAACACGTCCTACACGATCTATCACCTGCTCAACGAGCAGAAAAAGCGCGGTGTGGCGGTCATTTACGTCGGTGAGGATCTCGACGTGCTGCTGGAGCTGTGTGACCGCATCGTTGTGCTGTGCGGCGGCAAGGTCAACGGCATTCTCGATGGCCGCAAGACCACGAAGGAGGAGGTCGGTCTGCGAATGACCAACCTGGTAAAGGAGGAGCAGGCATGAGTCAGACTGCCACTGCGGCCCGCGAGCCGCTGCTGCGCATTGCCAAGCGTGAGGGCACGACGATGCCCCAGAAGATCGCCGTGCGCGCCATTGCCATTCTGCTGGCGCTGGTCGTCGATGCGCTGTTTATCTTTTTCGTCACCGGCCTGAACCCGCTGTCCGTCTATGGCGTCATGTGGAGCGGCACCTTCGCCAACATGACCCGCTTCAGCTGGATGCTGCGCGACCTGTCCACGCTGCTCTGCGTCGGCATCGCGCTGGCCCCGGCCTTCAAGATGCGCTTCTGGAACTGCGGCGGCGAGGGCCAGATCCTGATCGGCGGCCTGACTGCCGCCCTCATCATGGTGTATCAGGGCAACAATCTGCCGCTGCCGCTGCTGTTTGCCGCCATGGCGCTGGGCAGCATTGCCGCGGGCGCACTGTGGGGCTTCATCCCCGCGTGGTTCAAGTCCCGCTGGAACACGAACGAGACGCTGTTCACCCTGATGATGAACTACGTTGCTACGTCCATTGTTGCCTGCATGACCAACATCATGCGCGGCCAGGCGTCGAGCCTCGGCACGCTGAACAAGGCGACCAAGGCCGGCTGGTTCCCCGTCATTATGGGCCAGCGCTACACCATCAACATCATTGTGGTCATCGTGCTGACCTTCGTCATGTACGCCTATCTGCGCTTCTCCAAGCAGGGCTATGAGATCAGCGTTGTCGGCGAGAGCGAGAACACCGCGCGGTATGCGGGCATCAACGTCCGCCGCGTTACGGTGCGCACGATGCTGATCTCCGGCGCGATCTGCGGCCTGTGCGGCTTCCTGATCGTGGCCGGCAAGGATCAGACCATCTCCACGGCGTCCGCCAACGGGCGCGGCTTCACGGCCATTATTGTCGCATGGCTGGCCAAGTTCAACACCTTCTATATGGCGCTCATCTCGTTCCTGCTGGTTTTCCTCGAGCGCGGTGCGTCGGAGATCGCGTCTGCCTACTCGCTGAACGAGTACGCCGCCGACATCATCACCGGCATCATCCTGTTCTTCATTCTGGGCAGTGAGTTCTTCATCAACTACCGCGTCATCCCCCGCGGCGCACACAAGGAGGGCAAGTGATATGCACAGCAGTCTGATTGCGTGGATCATGCGCGCCATCCCGTTTGGCACAATTATCATGTACGGTGCGCTGGGCGAGACCGTGACAGAGAAATCCGGCAACCTGAACCTCGGCGTGCCGGGCATCATGTACCTGGGCGGCTTCGCGGGCTTTGCCAGCGCCTGGGCCTATGAGAACAGCGCTGCCAACCCCAACGGCTTTGTCAGCATCCTGATCGCCCTGTCCTGCGCCATTCTGGCCTCGATGGCGGGCGGCCTGATCTATGCGTTCCTGACCATCTCCCTGCGCGCCAACCAGAACGTCACCGGTCTGGCGCTGACGACCTTCGGCATGGGTGTGGCAAACTTCTTCGGCGTGTTTATCCTGAACGGCGCCAGCTACTCCGCCGCTCCCATCGCCAACAAGGCGTTCAGCGCCAAAATTCCCGTGCTGTCGGGTCTGGGCGACATCGGGCAGGTCGTGTTCTCCTACGGTTTTCTCGTCTATGCGGCGATCCTGCTGGCTGTGGTGCTGCACTGGTTCCTGACCCGCACCCGTGCGGGCCTGAATCTGCGCGCCGTCGGTGAGAACCCCGCCACCGCGGACGCCGCGGGCATCAACGTTACGCTGTACAAGTACCTGTCCACCTGCATCGGCGCGGGCATCTGCGGCATCGGCGGCCTGTACTATGTACTGGACTACAACCAGGGCATCTGGGCGACCACCGGCCAGATCGAGGCGCTGGGCTGGCTGGCCGTGGCGCTGGTCATTTTCACGACCTGGAAGCCGCTGAACGCCATCTGGGGCGCGTACCTGTTCGGTATGCTCTATTGGCTGTACCAGTTCCTGCCGTCGCTGCTCGGCATCACGATGGCCAGCCACATCACCGACCTTGTGCAGATGCTGCCATACGTCGTCACGATCATCGTCCTGATCGTCGTTTCGATGCGCAAGAAGAAGGAGAACCAGCCCCCGGCTCATCTGGGTCTGGCCTACTTCCGCGAGGAGCGGTAAGGTTGCCTTCCCCCGTGGGGGAAGGTGGCCGAGGCCCCGCCCGAGGCCGGATGAGGGGCGGCCTAGTGGCTGCTGCCCGTGAATGGGAAGTGGCCGTAAGCTTTGCCCTCATCAGTCGCCTGCGGGCGACAGCTTCCCCCGAGGGGGAAGCCTTATAGAAAAGTCTGTGCGGCACATCTTTCCAAGATGTGCCGCCTTTTTTCATGCTTCTTTCAAAAATCCAACACATTTGCAATATATACTAAATTTTGTCAAAAAATCTCCGAAAACAGAAGGGAACCCGGTATGGCAGAAAAAACACAAACCCGACGCGGCCCGCTCGGCTGGGTCAAACGCCACAAAAAGCTGACGATCTTTTTGGTCATTGTGCTGGTCGCGGCCCTCGTCCTCGTGAACGTGCTGGGCAAGACCGACAAGGCCGCCGCCGGCAGCTATCAGTTCGTGCGCACCACCGTGCTGACCAAAACGACCCTGAGCGATACGGTCAGCGTGACCGGCACGGTCAAGGCCGGCAGCAGCGCCAGCGTCACGGCGTCGGATTCCGTCAAGACCTACAAGGTCACGGCAGTCAACGTCGCTGTCGGTGACACGGTCAGGAAGGGCGATGTCATCGCCACGCTGGACACCACCGACGTGGAAAAGCAGATCGCCAACGCGCAGCTGCAGCTCAGCGACACCCGGACCGACGCCCGAAAGAACTACACCCAGGCCGTCGAGGATCAGACGACAAACCTGGCTACGGCACAGGAAAATCTCGATAAGGCGCAGAAGAACTACGACACGCTGGGCATTGATGACTACTATACGTCGATGGCGTCCGCCGCCAACAGCGGCAAGACGAACCGTGAGATCGTCACCGACTGGTACACCCGCTACGCCGAGGAGATCGCCGGGTACGAGAACACCCTTGCCAACCTGAACATTCAGCTGACCCAGGCCCAGCAGGACGGCGACACGGCCCGCGCAGACGGCCTGCAGGGCCAGATCGCGGATTACACCAGCCGGGAAAATATCGCCAAGGGCCAGTGCAGCATCCCGGAACTGGGCCTGCAGGGCTTTGACGCCGTCAGCCAGACCTACAATAAAATTGAGCAGTACCGCGAGGCGCTGGAACAGGCGCAGCAGTCCTATCAGAACAGCGCGACAAGCGCGTCCCGCAGCGTGGACAACGCCGAGACGAAGCTCGCGCAGTCCCAGCGCGAGGACGACACCCTGACCAATCTGCAGACCGCGCTGGAGAACTGCACCCTGACTGCCACGATGGACGGCACGATCACCGCGCTGGACGCCACGGTGGGCGCGGTGTGCAGCGGCACGGTGGCCACGATTCAGGATGTGGACAACCTGACGGTGGAAGTCACGATCCCGGCCAGCTCCGTCGGCAGGCTCAAGACCGGCCTGCAGTGCAACATCACCAGCGATGCCACGGACGACACCGTCACCGGCACCCTGACCCGTATCGACCCTGTCGCCAACGACAGCGGCAGCTTCGGCGCTACCGTCACGGTCAACGGGCAGGACAGCGGTCTGCTGGTCGGCATTTCCGCCAAGGTCGAGATCGTCATCAGCACCAAGGACAACGTCTTTACCGTCCCGCGCGACGCCGTGGGCACCAACGACGACGGCAGCACCTACGTGCTGCGCAAGACCGGCGGAGAGGGCGTCGATATGACCTTTGAGCAGGTCGCCGTCACCGAGGGCGACACCAACGACTACTATGTGGAGATCACCGGCAGCGACCTGAACGAGGGCGACGTCATCCGCGCCACGGCGGACCTGACCCAGGGCATTGAGTCGGGCACGTCCGACAGCGATGTGCAGATGATGGAGAACGGCGACCTTTACGTCGGCGACGGCAGCAATATGCCTGAGGGCACCGTCGTCATGGGCGGTCCCGGCGGCGGCCCCGGCGGTCCGGGAGGTCAATAATGCCGGAAAAAACACAACAGTTTGCGCAGAATATTGCCAGGAGCCTGATAGGGGAGGAGGCCGCGCACCCCGCGCAGCCCCTGATCCAGATGCAGGGCATCCGCAAGAGCTACTACATCGGCCGGCCGAACGAGCTGGAAATTCTGCACGGTATCGACCTGACCGTCTACCCCGGCGAGTTCGTCGCCATCGTGGGCGAGTCCGGCTCCGGTAAGTCCACGCTGATGAACATTATCGGCGTGCTGGACAAGCCCACGGCGGGCGAGTACGTGCTGGACGGCGTCAACATCCACGACGCCGACGACAACGACCTGGCGGCCATCCGCAACCGCAAAATCGGGTTCGTGTTCCAGACGTATAACCTGATCGGACGCCAGAGCGCGTTAAAAAACGTCGAACTGCCGATGCTGTATGCGGGCGTCCCGGCAGGGGAGCGCACCCGCCGCGCCAAGGAATGGCTCGAGCGCGTCGGCATGGGCGAGCGGATGCGCCACCAGCCCAACGAGCTTTCCGGCGGACAGAAGCAGCGCGTCGCGATTGCCCGCGCCATGGTCAATGAGCCGGCGCTGATCCTGGCCGACGAGCCTACCGGCGCACTGGACAGCCAGACGAGCCGCGTCGTGATGGATCTCTTTCACGAGCTGCATGAAAAATACCACAAGACCATCGTGCTCATCACGCACAACCCCGAGCTGGCCGAGGAATGCCAGCGGGTGCTGACGCTGCGCGACGGCCTGATCGTGGGTGAACGAAAGGGGACCGGCGAACGTGCAGCTTTTTGAGAATATCGGCATGGCGCTGACCAGCGTCAGAAGCAACAAAATGCGCAGTCTGCTCACGATGCTGGGCATCATCATCGGCATTGCGGCGGTCATTGCCATCGAGACCGTCGGCAACAGCATGACCGGCTCGGTCATGGACTCGATGTCCGGCATGGGTGCCAGTAACATTTCTGTCACGGTAACGCAGAAAAGCAGCTCCGACACGTCGGGCACGTCCCAGGGCGTCCGGCTGCGCCGGTTTATGGATTCCAAACCGTCGGACGCAGACCTTATCACCGATGCGATGATAAACGATTTTACAGCCGCTTTCCCGACCCAGGTCCATCACATCGAACTGACCCAGCAGGCGGGCAGCGGCACGACTGCCAAATACGGTGACCCGACCACGACCATCACGGCCACTGTCAGCGGCATCAATCATGCGGCACTGGCAGCCAGGAACGATGATTCGCAGATTTTGTACGGACGCTGGCTGGACGACGACAGGGACGCCGGGCGCAAGGTCGCCTGCGTGTCGGAAAAGTTCGTCGAGCAGGCCATCGGCGGCAGTGCGCAGGACGCCATCGGCAAGGCGGTCACGCTGACCATCAACCAGGATCTGTACACGTTCTATATACAGGGCGTATACAAATACACAGAGGACAGCTACTCCAGCATGTACGGCAGCAGCGACGACGACAGCATCCAGACGGACTTTTACATCCCGCTGGACGTTGCCAAGGCCATCGCCGGGGCGGGGGCGGGGTACCAGAGCATCACCGTTGTGGCCAACGGCGGCACGGTCAATGTCACGGACTTCGTCAACACGGTGGGGGATTTCTTCGCCAGCTACTACACCCGCAACGACTCCTGGACGGTCAGTGCATCGAGCCTGGCGAGCCTGCTCGACTCGATGACCAGTATGATGAGCACGGTTTCGCTCGGCATCTCGGCCATCGCGGCGCTGTCGCTGCTCGTCGGCGGCATCGGCGTTATGAATATCATGATGGTCTCCGTGACGGAGCGCACCCGCGAGATCGGCATCCGCAAGGCGCTGGGCGCGCCTGCGTCAGCCATCCGTATGCAGTTTATCACCGAGAGCGTCATCCTCTGCCTGATCGGCGGCTTCATCGGTATTGTGCTGGGCCTGGCGCTGGGCACGGTGCTCAGCAATGTGGTGGGCTATGCCGCCAAGCCCAGCATCGCTGCGATCCTGATCGCCGTCGGCTTCAGTATGGCCATCGGCGTGTTCTTCGGCTATTATCCCGCCAACAAGGCCGCCAAGCTCGATCCGATCGAAGCGCTGCGGTATGAGTAAATACCCTTAGCCTTCCCCCTTGGGGGAAGCCTTTTTGTCCCCCGCATTGCGCGGGGGCTTTTTTTGTGCTATACTCGATACTGGGAAAGTGAGATGTATTGTAAAAATGAAAAAGGAAAGGCTGTTTACCAACCGCCAGCTGCTGACGCTGCTCTGGCCGCTCATCATTGAGCAGATGCTGGAAATTCTCGTCGGCATGGCGGATACCGTTATGGTATCGTCAGTGGGTGAGGCCGCAATTTCCGGTGTGTCGCTCGTCGATATGATCAACCAGCTGATCATCACGCTGTTCGGTGCGCTGGCCACCGGCGGTGCTGTCGTCACAAGCCAGCATCTGGGGGCCAAACGCCCCGAGGATGCCGCCAAAAGCGCGGGCCAGCTCGTGGGTCTGAGCGCGATCCTCGGCGTCGGTGTGGCGGCGTTCTGCCTTATCACCCGCACGGCGCAGCTGCGGCTTTTCTTTGGCACCATCACCGACGAGGTCATGCAGGCGTGCCTGACTTACTTTACGATCACGGCGCTGTCGTTTCCGTTTTTGGCGCTTTACAACGCGGGTGCGGCCATCTTCCGCTCCACGGGCAACAGCGCGGTGTCGATGAAGGTCTCGGTCATCGTCAACGGGATCAACTTCTGCGGCAACGCGCTCTGCGTGTTCGTGCTGAAAATGGGTGTCGCGGGCGTCGCCGTGCCCACGCTGATCTCCCGCGCTGTCGGTGCGTGCATCATTCTGGCGCTGGCCGCGCGGCAGGACTACCAGCTGCGCATCACGCCGCAATCTGTCACCCGCTTTGAGGGCCGCACGGTCAAAAGCATTCTGTACATCGGCATCCCGTCGGCGTTTGAGAACAGTCTGTTCCAGCTGGGCCGCGTGCTTGTCGTCTCGATGATCTCGCTGTTCGGCACGGTGCATATCTCGGCCAACGCGGTGGCCAACAACCTGGACGCCATCGGCTGCATTGTCGGCAATGCCATGGGCCTGGCGATGATCACGGTCATTGGCCGCTGCATCGGTGCGCAGGACTTTGAACAGACAAATTATTATACAAAAAAGCTGCTTTTGTGGGATTATATCGCCCAGGGCGCGGTCAATGTTGTGGTGCTGCTGTCTCTGAACCAGATTTTGAGCATGTACACCCTGACGCCCGAGACCCGCGCACTGGCGTGGACGCTGGTCATGATCCACAATGGCATGTCAATTTTTCTCTGGCCCGCCAGCTTTGTGCTGCCCAACGCCCTGCGTGCCGCCAACGACGTGAAATTTACCATGGTGACCTCCATCCTCAGCATGGCCATCTGGCGGCTGGGTTTCAGCTACCTCATCGGCGTGCATATGGGGCTGGGCGCCATTGGTGTTTGGATCGCCATGGTGGTGGACTGGGTCTGCCGCGTGACCTGCTTCGTGACCCGCTTCCGCAGCGGTGTCTGGAAAGAAAAATATAAGGCCTGAAAACAGAAAGGGACGTTATATGAAACTCATCAGCTGGAACGTGAACGGGCTGCGCGCCTGTCTGACCCACGATTTTGCCGCGAGCTTCGCCGCGCTGGACGCGGACGTGTTCTCGGTGCAGGAGACCAAGATGCAGCCCGGGCAGGCCGATTTCGCCCCCGAGGGCTACACGGAATATACATACTCGGCGGAGAAGAAGGGCTACTCCGGCACAGCCTGCTGGTGCAAGACCGCGCCGCTGAGCGTGACCACCGGCATCGGCATCGAGGAGCACGACCACGAGGGCCGTGTGCTGACGCTGGAATACCCGGAGTTTTACCTCGTCAACTGCTACACCCCCAACAGCCAGGACGGCCTCAAGCGGCTGGATTACCGGATGCAGTGGGAAGACGATTTCCGAGCCTACCTGTTGGGGCTGGACGCAAAAAAGCCGGTCATCCTCTGCGGCGACCTGAATGTGGCTCATACCGAAATGGATATCAAGAACGCCAAGACCAACCGGATGAGCGCCGGCTTTACCGACCAGGAGCGGGCCAAGATGACCGAGCTGCTGGCGGCGGGCTTCACCGACAGCTTCCGCGCCATCCACCCGGACGAGGTGAAATACAGCTGGTGGAGCTACCGTTTCCACGCCCGGGAGAAGAACGCGGGCTGGCGCATCGACTATTTCATCGTCTCGAACCGCATTGCGGACAAGATAAAAGCCGCCGAGATACACAACGAGGTGTTTGGCTCCGACCACTGCCCGGTGGAGCTGGACATCGACTTATAAGGAGGGCTCTATGCTCAAAAGCTATCTCATCGTATTCTTTATCTCAATGCTGCCCCTCATCGAGCTGCGCGGCGCCATCCCGGTGGGCATCGGGATGGGGCTGCCCATCCTGCCGACCTATCTGGTCTGTGTGGTGGGCAATATGCTGCCGGTACCGTTCATCTATCTGTTTGCCCGGAAGGCCCTCATCTGGGGCTACCACAAGCCCATCATCGGCCCCTTTTGCCGTTTCTGCATCGTCAAGGGCGAAAAAGGAGGTCGTGCGCTGGAAGCCAAGGCCGGGCGCGGCCTCGTGGCGGCGCTGCTGCTCTTCGTAGGCATCCCGCTGCCGGGTACCGGCGCATGGACCGGTACGCTGGCTGCGTCCATCCTCGATATGAAGTTCAAAGATGTGCTCATCGCCTGCATGGGCGGCGTGCTGCTGGCCGGTATCATCATGGGTCTGGCAAGCGCAGGTCTTTTGGGAGCGCTGAGCGGTCTGTTTGCGGTGTAAGGCTGGTTTTCCATCGCAAAGTGTGCTAGAATAACAACAGTGTGTCTTGAGTAAAGACGAAGAAAGGACGAATCAAAGATGCAAGAGGCTTTGAACCAGAAGATCGACGCATTTATTGCGGCGAACAAAGAGCAGATCCTGAAAGACATTGCCACGCTGGTGTCCATCAACAGCGTGGAGGGTGCCCCGGAAGAGGGCGCACCCTACGGCGCAGGACCCCGTGCCGCGCTGGACAAGACGCTGGAGCTGGCCGCAGGCATGGGCCTTGCGACCCGCAACTGCGAGAACCATATCGGCTACGCCGAGCTGGCCGGTGCCGATGCCGAGAAGTATCTGGCTACCATCTGCCATGTGGACGTGGTGCCGGAGGGCAACGGCTGGACGGAAGACCCCTTCAAGATGGAGATCCGCGACGGGTGGATGATCGGCCG
>ERZ827498.3719-NODE-3719-length-12565-cov-3.393765_pt1 | contig 12565 bp, 8 predicted proteins | sample MGYA00519865_ERZ827498 | MGnify/ENA primary metagenome ERZ827498 (study PRJEB31778, sample SAMEA3449328) | human gut metagenome | biome: human gut; feature: human-associated habitat; material: faeces | place: United Kingdom | collected 2010/2012 ...
TATATTCATAATCTCCCATCCCATCATACTCTCCACGGAGACTTAGAACCATTGCAATCTGGTCCGGTTTCAATCCTGCCTCCTGCTGACGTCCTTTTGCATCAACAACAACTGCTGTCCTAAGCTCTCTGGACGCTCTGGCAAAAGCAGTCAGAAGAACAGAGTTTACCGTTACCTGCTGATTCTTTGCATACAAGGCAATACGGTATAAGGCATCCTTATGAAAGGTTTCATATTGAATCCACGTCTTTTTATTTCTCCATGCCTGGGCATGCAGCTGATAATACTCTTCTTCCGTAAAGTCTGTTCCTTCTTTATTCCAGTTTCGAAGTGTACTTGACAGCTTCATTTTCTCCATAAAGGATAGTCTACTTTCCTTTGGAAGACTGCTTAACTGAAAACGGGTCAACGGCTTTGCCTTGACCGGCATATCTGCCAGTCCTCTCATGACATCATTCAGGAAAAAGCCATGAGAAGCCCCGTCTCCTGCCAATGCATGCGCAATGATCAGAAACTCCTGCTTATCCTCATTCATCAGATAATAAAATCGCAGTAATTCTCCATGGTCGAGATCAAATGCAATAGACTCCTGTTCACTGACGATATCCTTCCAGTATACATTATGCAGGACTCTGACCATATCATTGGGATTATCGTCAAATTTCTGAGTCTCATAATAAGCATTTCCATCCTTCTCAATGACTACTCTGGAATTTAGTATCTCATTTCTGGCAACAGCATTCTTTACTGCTTCCTTTAATTTCTCAATAAAAATAATACCTTCTACCTCCACATGTGTCACCAGAATATCTCTTGGCGCAAATAAATGGAGTCTTTCTTTATCTATCCGTTCTTTCATGCCTTGTCCCCCATCAGACAGATAAACCCAAGTTATAAAGAAGCGCACCCCTCTAAAGGGATGCGCCATATAGCCTCTTACTTAGCAGATCTCTGCTCCTGCAGGCATAGGCTTCTCAGGTGACACAAGAGCAAGATTACCCTCTGCGTCCTCTGCGCACAGCAGCATACCCTCAGATAAAACACCAGCCAGCTTAGCAGGCTTTAAGTTCACCAGAACCATAACCTTCTTACCAACCATTTCTTCTGCGCTATAATGTTTCTTAATACCGGAAACAATCTGTTTTACCTGGCTGCCGATCTTAACCTGGGAGCAGAGAAGCTTTTTAGACTTCTTTACTTCTTCGCAGGCAATGATTTCACCAACCTGGAACTGCATTTTTTCGAAATCATCAAATGTGATTTCTTCTTTTGGTTCGATGTCGATTACTGGTTCGTCATCTTTTTTCTCTTCTTCAGCTGGAGCCTGTCTTGAAGCATTCATCTCGTCTACTTTTGCCTGTACTTCTTTTGCATCAAGTCTTGCAAAAAGGATTTCTGGCTTGTCTGTTACTTTCTTTCCAGATTCGTAAAGACCGAACATTTCAAGTTCGTCCATAGTTCTTTCGGAAGAATTAAGCTGTGCAAAAATTCTTTCTGCCGTTTCTGGCATAAATGGAGAAAGTAAAGAAGCACCGATTGTAATGCTTTCTACTAAATTGTAAAGAACTGTAGCAAGTCTGTCCTGTTTTGCAGGATCTTTTGCTAAAGCCCATGGCATTGTCTCATCAATGTACTTGTTACAACGTTTAAATAAGTTAAAGATTTCTGTCATAGCATCTGCAACTCTGAGCTTAGACATACATTTTATTACTTTATGCTTTGTATCTAATGCTACGTCCATAAGATTCTTATCAAATCCATCTGTCACTCCACTGTTAGCTACAACTCCGCCAAAGTATTTATTAGACATGGAAATTGTACGGTTTACAAGGTTTCCAAGTGTATTGGCAAGGTCAGAATTCATACGTTCTACTAAGAGATCCCATGTGATTACACCATCGTTCTCAAATGGCATCTCGTGAAGTACAAAGTAACGAACAGCATCTACACCGAATAAATCTACGAGGTCATCTGCGTAAATTACATTTCCTTTGGATTTACTCATCTTGCCGTCACCCTGTAATAACCAAGGATGTCCAAATACCTGTTTTGGAAGTGGAAGATCTAATGCCATTAAAAAGATTGGCCAGTAAATTGTATGGAAACGTATAATATCTTTACCGATCAGATGTAAGTCTGCTGGCCAGTATTTCTTAAATAATTCTCCACTTTCACCATCGCAGTCATATCCAAGGCCTGTGATATAGTTTGTTAATGCATCAAGCCATACATAAACAACATGCTTTGGATCAAAGTCTACAGGAATACCCCATGAGAAAGAAGTACGGGATACACATAAGTCCTGAAGTCCTGGTAAAAGGAAGTTGTTCATCATCTCGTTCTTACGGGATTCTGGCTGAATAAAATCAGGGTTATCATTAATATACTGAATCAGACGGTCAGCGTATTTGCTCATACGGAAGAAATAAGCCTCTTCCTTTGCAGGCTGGCATGGACGGCCACAGTCTGGACACTTGCCATCTACTAACTGAGATTCTGTGAAGAAAGATTCACATGGTGTACAGTACATTCCTTCATAATGTCCCTTGTAAATGTCACCCTTATCGTAAAGCTTCTTAAAGATCTTCTGAACCTGTTTTTCGTGATCCTCATCTGTTGTACGGATAAACTTATCGTAAGATGTGTTCATTAAATCCCAGATTCTCTTGATTTCTCCTGCTGTGTTATCAACAAATTCCTTTGGAGAAATTCCAGCTTCTGCTGCCTTTAACTCGATTTTCTGACCATGTTCATCTGTTCCTGTCTGGAAACGTACATCATAGCCTTCTTTTCTCTTAAATCTTGCAATTGCATCTGCTAAAACAATCTCATATGTGTTACCAATATGAGGTTTGCCGGATGTGTAAGCAATTGCAGTTGTAATGTAATATGGTTTCTTACTCATTTATCTATTATACCTCCTATGCAACCTGTGTCATTAGGTCTGTTATCTGTTCGTCAACTTTCCTTAATGTACCCTTAGAATCTTTTATCCCTGATTTATACAGCAATTGTATTTACAGGGTAATTTTGCGCGTACATATTATTATAGAATAAATCCGAATATTCGTCTATGGTTATTTTTCTGAAAAACTAATAGTTTTCCTGTATAATTCATAGTATAATACCAAATACTTTTTATCTTCCGATATAAAAATGCTATCAAAGGAGGGCGACTATGAAAAAAAATCATCGCAGACCATTGTCTAAACCACTATTTACCCACTTGTTTTTTCTACTTCTTATCCTTATTTGCGGAGTCAGTTTAGCAGGTTGTGGACAATCCAGTGCACATAATTCTTCAAAGCAGAAAAAATTTGACCAGTTTCTTGATTCCTGCTTTAAAGAATTCGCTACCGAAAACACAATTACTTTGCATTTTAAACTCTCTGATCCGTCTTCTTACGGTATTAAAAAGGAACCCTCTCCCACTTATGGAGAGCTTTCTTCGGATACGGCAAAGAAAAACTGCAAACGTTCAAAACAACTTCTTCAAGAACTTTATACTTTTCCAACAAGCAGCCTGACAAAAGAACAGAAACTTACCTGGCAGATTTTTCAGGATTATCTAAATGAAACTATTATGAGTGAAAAATATATTCTTTATTCTTCTCCTTTCGGTGCAGATGGATTACCTTCGGATATTCCTGTAACTCTTTCCGAATATCGTTTTGACAACGAAAAAGATATTAAAGATTATTTATCACTTGTAAATCAAATTCCAGAACTTTTTACGCAAGTTCTTGATTTTGAGGAAGAGCGCCGTAACGCAGATATTGTAAGCCCTGATTTTGTAATCTCTGATACTATCGACCAGATTAACCAATTTTTAAATGCAAGCGAAGAAAATAATCTTCTCGTTGAAAGTTTTGAGGAACGTCTGGATTCCCTTGATACTTTAAGTGAAGATCAGAAAGCAAGCTACACCGCAAATAACCGATTACTCATTACAAATAAAGTATTTCCCGCATATGAGCATTTAAAAACTGCTTTACAGGTCTCTACAGGCAGCAAACATACTACATCTGATAACAGCACAAAAGAGAGACTCTGCGAATATGAAAATGGCCAGGACTACTATCGTTTTCTTCTCCAGTCCGATGTCGGAACAGACATGTCCCCGGAAGAATGTATCACAGCTTTGGAAACACAGTTAAAAGATACGATAAAAGATATTTCTTCCCTGACAACACAAAATAAAGACCTGTATACAGAATATCTCAGTGCGGTTCCGACACTTTCAAAACCAAAGGAAATCATGGAGCAGTTAAAAGACGATTCTCTTGTGGATTTCCCGGAAATAAAGAACATTTCTTATGAATTAAAAAATGTTCCTAACGCTCTTTCCGGCACTTCCGCCTGTGCATTTTATCTTGTACCTCCAATTGACAGTAAAGATGCAAATATTATTTACATCAATAACAACCGTGTGGAGTCCAACGAAATGTTTTCCACACTTGCCCATGAAGGCTATCCGGGACATTTATACCAGACGAATTATTTTTTAAGTACGAATCCTTCCCCTCTCCGTACATTTCTTCACTGTGACGGATATGACGAAGGATGGGGGACTTATGCCCAGTTATACAGCTATAATTTTACAGAATTTAAAAATGTCGATGAAAAAACACAGGCACAGCTCCGCCAACTATATCGGGATAATGACCTGCTCTCACTCTCCCTGTCCTCTCTGAGCGATTTATATGTGAATTATAAAAATTATGATGAAAATGCACTGGCCGATTATTTAAAGACTTACGGAATTGATAAATCCGCTACAAAACAACTTTACCAATACGTTATTGAAAATCCGGCTACTTATCTTTCTTACAGTATTGGATATTATGAATTAAACAAATTAGAAAAGGAGATGGCTGCCTCTCTTGGAAAATCATTTAAAATTTCTGATTTTCATGAAGCAGTTCTGAATGTTGGTTCTTGCAATTTTGCAATTTTAAGGCAGGAAATAGAAAAGGAAACAGAAATTCTCAGCAAGGTTCCTTAAAAATATTGCTTGTATACACGCGTTTTTTAAATATTTTTAATATTTTTACTCATAATTGGTCATTTTATTTGTTTTGAATAATTGACATTTCAATCCTGCATTGTTATACTAGAGCGTGTTTGAAAAAATAATGGAATTTCATTATTTGGGATTTTTATTCTTTTTTCATTGGAAAATCGACACAAAAAGTGTACAATAGACAACGTACGATAAAAAGTACAACAGTTTAATTTAAATACAACTTAGGAGGTAATACTATGGAAACATATGGTATCGAAAAACTTGGGATTGTGAATCCTAAAGCAGTTTACCGCAATTTAACACCTGCACAGTTAACAGAGGCAGCTTTAAGAAGAGGCGAGGGCAAGCTTTCTAACACTGGTGCACTCGTTGTAACTACAGGTAAATATACAGGACGTTCTCCTAAAGATAAATTTATCGTTGATACTCCTTCTGTTCATGATGACATTGCATGGGGAAGCGTTAACGTTCCTATCACTCAGGAGAAGTTCAATGCAATTCGTTCTAAAGTAATCGCTTACCTTCAGAACAGAGAAATCTTCATCTTTGATGGTATGGCTGGTGCTGATCCTGTCTGCACAAGAAAGTTCCGTATCATTAACGAATTAGCAAGCCAGAACCTTTTCATTCATGAACTCTTAATTCGTCCTACAGCAGAAGAATTAGAGAACTATGGCGAAGCTGATTTCACTATCTTCGTTGCACCTGGATTCAAATGTATTCCAGAAATCGATGGAACTCATTCTGAAGCAGCTATCATCGTTGACTACGAACAGAAACAGGTAGTTATCTGTGGTTCCCAGTACTCAGGAGAGATTAAGAAGTCTGTATTCTCTGTAATGAACTTCTTAATGCCAAAAGAAGGTGTACTTCCAATGCACTGCTCCGCTAACATGGATCCAGAAACTCATGAGACAGCTGTATTCTTCGGTTTATCTGGAACAGGTAAGACTACTCTTTCTGCAGACCCTAACCGTAAATTAATCGGTGATGACGAACACGGCTGGTCTGACAGAGGTATCTTCAACTTCGAAGGCGGATGCTACGCTAAATGTATTAACTTAAGCGCAGAGAACGAACCGGAAATCTACAACGCTATCAAGTTCGGAAGCCTTGTAGAGAACGTTATCATGGATGACGAAACTCGCGAATTTGACTTTGATGATGGATCTCTTACAGAGAATACTCGTGTAGGATACCCAGTTGATTATATTTCCAACGCACAGATTCCTGGTGTTGGCGGAATCCCTAAAGTAGTTATCTTCTTAACTGCTGATGCATTCGGTGTACTTCCTCCAATCTCCAGATTAGATGAGAACGCAGCTATGTACCACTTCGTAACAGGATTCACATCCAAACTTGCTGGTACAGAACGTGGAATCACAGAACCACAGCCAACATTCTCCACATTATTCGGTGAACCATTCATGCCAATGGATCCATCCGTATACGCTAACATGCTCGGAGAAAGAATTGAAAAATACAACACTAAAGTATATCTTGTTAACACAGGATGGACAGGTGGCCCTTACGGAGTAGGCAGCCGTATGAAGTTAAAATACACTCGTGCAATGGTAACTGCAGCATTAAACGGAACATTTGATGATGTAGAGTACAAACATGATGAAGTATTTAACGTAGACATTCCTCAGACATGTCCTAACGTACCTTCTGAAATCATGAACCCTCGTGACACATGGGAAGATAAAGCTGCTTACGATGCACAGGCTAAGAAGCTTGCTAAGATGTTCCAGGATAACTTTACTAAGAAATATCCTAATATGCCTAAGAATATTGCTGAGGCAGGACCAAAGGCTGATTAATAAAATAGTAGGTTTAGTCTAAACTGACGAACCCTGTAAAATAAATAGTCCCTATTTGTGGCCTTTGCTCCAAGGCCACAAATAGGGACTATTTATTTTACAGGGTTTTGTCTTTAGCTAAATTCAGAATCACCATTTAATGCCGGGAGATTTGAGGATTCGCCAGAAGGTTGTGATTTTCCGTTTTTAAATAATCCTCTACTACACTTAAAAAAAGCTATTACTCCTGAATGTTTGGAGGAATCAAAACCTTTTATAATATTGGCCGCTCTCATAGCATGAAAAATTGCATAATATGAACGATTTAAAGAAGTTTTATATTGTCCTATTTTTAAATTATCTTCTGCAGCTATTAACATTTCAAAAGCACGTTCCATTCGATACATTGCTAATTCTCTTAAGCTGCTTTCCAAAGAACAATCCCCTCCTTTTTTACATTCCTATAAAAAGGTAAACTATCCCCCCACTTTTGAATATTGGATTCTTTAATATCTATAATAGAAAAAACTCTATCATATCTAATATCCATATCCGCAGACCAATTTATAAATTGTTCTTTTGTTTTGTTATCTATTTCATTTTTCAATATGATAGCTATATCTATATCACTTTCGTCTGTATATTCATTTCGCGCAACTGAACCATATAGAATTATCATTGAAATATTGTTTCCGAAAATTTTTAATAAACCTGCTATAAGTTCTTCTTTCATTACTTTCGTAAACATTTTTAACCTCCATTTCTTTTCTTCTTACTTGGCAACTGTCATACTTTCTTCCTCACATTCTTTCTTTTTAAATACATTTCTATTCATCATCGTATAATTTTTTCTTTGTATCCTTCGTAGCGTTTTTCTAATTCTTTTTTTAAACACGCTCTAAGACTTTAGACTGTAACTTTTTTGTATATACCACTTACGCTACCTCCGATTCTTTTATAAAATTTCCAAGTTGCTTGTGTTATTATAAACATATTTTTACATAAAAGTCAAATTATTTTTAGCATAATTCAGTTGTAAGAGGATAAAAAGGACCTCGAATAGTCTCACAATTTCTCAAAGTCTCAAATAAAAAAGAATCATTATATAGCAAGTATTCATCAAAGCAAGTGAAAATGCAATCAAACATCTTCCTTGCAATGATTATTAATCATTTGCTATACAATGGTTCTTTTTTATTTCATCTGATAATATATGATACTGAATAAACCTACCATTTGAAAAATCCGGCAGAGTAGAAACATTCAAGGAGTATAATTGCAAAGAGAATTCTTGTATACATCTCGTTTGCCTTGAACTCATAATCCGGGTGCTGCTTTTTATAGAAAAATGAAATGGCACACAATATAAGCAGTACTACTACAGAAGCGATAAACAGTATTTTAGTGAAAGATATGATATGTAAGTCTGTCAATATGAATTCTAATATAAGAATTGGCGCAATGACGTAGTAAAGTATTTTGTTGATGAGGTTCATTGTTTTTTCGTTCATTTCTTATGTCCTTTTCTTTTCATTAAAATATTTAAGTTATAGTAATTGCGCCTATTTAAAAGCGATTATAACTGTTTAAAAATATTTTGTATAGCCCCGAATAGTCGTAAACAAATAATTATTTCTTCTTAGAAAAGCGAATTACTCCAATTGTTGCATTGACTCCCTTACTTGGCACAATTTTATAGTAATATTTTTTATTGCGTGCAAGTGCCTTGCCTTTGAATTTTGATACCACAATTGACTTTCCGGCTTTTACTGTCTTTAGCTTTTTCCAGGCTCTATCCTTTTTATAGGACATATATACTTTATAACTTTTAACACCTGAAATTTTCGGCATTTTAATGCGTACCTTTCTTCCAGTGCCTACTTGGCTGAGCTGATATTGAGCGATAACAAATGGAACTTTTTTCGTCCATTCACCTGTAAAATCCTCTTCCCATGGATAAGCCGAAGTCTGTGTCTCTCGTATCTGATAATAATATAGACGATTTTTCTTTAAATATGAAAAATAAGTTATACCACCGTTTTGCTCTGATACTTCCACAACATTTCCTTTATTGTTAAGCACCCTCATATCATAATCTGCTCTGTAATCATCGCTTATATTTTTTACTGTAATAAATATATCTCCACTGGAGGATGTCTCAACTTTTGCAGGTATGCTGGCATATTGTACGGTTACTTTGGCCTGTTTTTGGTTTATTGTCTGTGCCTGAACAGGAAAAGATGTTAATATTGACATTAAAGCAAACATTACGATAGCTAAAATACAGTTTTGTTTTCTTATACTTTTCATTATAAACTCCTTTTCTTTGTACCTTATCTACATTTGCAATCCATATAATAAATATATAAAAACAGACATATTTAAAAACTCTTCTAAAACAAATTCACCTATCTGCTTCTTACAAAATCTGAAACATAAGACAAAATACCGCCATACTGAATATCTTTTCAGTATGGCGGAGCAACAAACTCTACAACTTATCTATACACTGTTCTTATATAAAAACTATGAACAAACTTACTCTGCTTCTTAGCAGAAGAGATATAATAATAGTAGTCTTTATACTTCTTAAATGATTTCTTCTTAAAGCTAGATACTGTAATAGTCTTTCCTGATTTCACAGTTTTTATCTTTTTGTATCCTTTTGTTCTATTCGTTGACATATACAAAGTAAATTTTTTAACCCCTTTTACCTTTGGAGTTTTAATTCTTACTTTCTTACCTGATAATTTTACTGTACAAACTCCTGTATTAATTCCATACCCATAAGACCAGTTTGAAACAGGAACATACTGACCTGTTGAATAGTTATAAGAAGTTGCTCTTACTCTGTAGTAATAAAGCTGATTTTTCTTTAAAGTGAAAAATGCATACAGAGAACATTCATCTGTTGCAACTACTTTCTTTTTGTTATAATTTAATAATTGTACCTGATATCTATAAACCCCTGAAGAATTGACTTCAATAGTTAAAGATGCTTTTTTCGTTGAAGAATTATAATATAATGACTGGACTCTGTGTGTAAATGAGCCTGCCTGTACGGTTGCCTGTGCTTTTTCCTGATTCACCGCTGCTTTCTCTGCCGCATTAACTGGTGCCTGAAGTGCAAATGCCATCACAAATGCCAGAGCTAATGCAAATATTCTTGTAATTTTCTTCATACTGTATTTCCTCCTTTTTTCTGTGGTGTTTGGTTTGTTTCCACTTTATTTAGCATAGCATAATTATATCAAAACTGCAATCTATATTCCTGTCATTTTTATGCATTTTGTTAATTATTTTGTTCCTTTTTGAAATTTTTGTCGTCATTTTGTCTTTTTTAATATAAGGCTCTTCTGCTGACATGAAGATTGTTGGAACAATTTTCCATACATATTCTAATGTATTCTTAAATAAGGTTCTTTTTACTCTGCTGCCAGCTCCCGGATTGCTTCTATCGCTGTCTTGATTTCTTCCATAGTATTAAAGCTTGAGAAGCTGAAACGAACCACTCCCTGTTCAGTTGTCCCAAGAGTTTCGTGCATGAGCGGGGCACAATGTGCCCCGGCTCTTGTGGCAATTCCATAGTCTTCCCAAAGTATTTCACTAACTTTTCCGGCATCTTCGTTACGAATATTCAAGGCTACAAGTGGTGCTCTTTTTTCCTGATCAAAGTTTCCATAAACTTTTACTCCGTCAATACGGCGTACTCCCTCATAAAACGTCTTTGTTAAAAGAGCCTCTCTGGTATATAACCTTTCTAAACCTTCCTGCTGTATGTACTCTAAACCTGCCTTTAATCCTGCTATTCCATGTGCATTTATCGTTCCAGCTTCTAAAAGTTCCGGCATAGAATGTGGCTGTTCTTTATCAAAGGAATGGATTCCGCTTCCTCCTGATTTTAATGGACGAATAGTCACTCCTTTTTTAAGGCACAGGCCGCCCGTTCCCTGCGGGCCAAATAATCCTTTGTGTCCCGTAAAACACAGCGCATCTATATTCATTGCCTGAATATCAATTGAGAGAATTCCTGCGGACTGTGATGCATCTACAATAAAATGCAGCCCATGACGCTTGCAGGCCTCGCCAATTCGGTACAGATTCAGCGCCGTTCCAGTTACATTAGAAGCATGTGTACACACGATAGCCTCTGTATCTGGCCGAATCGCCTCCTCAAATGCCTCACTTGAAATTGTTCCGTCTTCTCCGACTGGAAGAATAGTGAGCGCTACACCTTGCTGTTCTTTTAAATATAAGGGACGTAACACAGAATTATGTTCCATCGCCGTTGTAATCACATGATCACCAGGCTGTAACATCCCATCAATTGCCGTATTTAGTGCCTCTGTGGCATTCGACATAAATGCAACCTGTTCCGGTCCATCTCCGTTAAAAAATTCATTAATCATCTCTCTGGTTTCATAAGCCATTCGCATACTATGTAAAGCGGCATCATAGGCTCCTCTTCCGGCATTACCAAGATTACTGATAGCTTCCGCTACTGCTTTTGCTACTGTTTCGGGCTTCTGCAATGTTGTTGCTGCATTATCAAAATATATCACTTTTGTCCCTCCTGCATCTGGAAATCTCATTGTGAATCACATATTTTACCACCAATCATATAGTGGCTTTGTAATTTTCTTCTGTAAATGACTTCTGTAAATAAGTTTCTGTCTGAATATATTACCATATTGCAGCTATTTTTCTCAACATTTATTGTTACTATATATTTTCTTAATTTTTACATAAATTTTTTCTACAGCATGCCTAGAGCGTGTTTGAAAAATGCTTTCTGCAAGATGCACATCACAATTTGCGGGAGATTTCGCCTGAATGAGGGCGGCGTAGCGGGCTACGGCAACCGAATGAAGGCAAAATATACCGTAAATTGGGGTGTGCAGATTGCTGGAATGATTTTTCAAACACGCTCTAGAGCATGTTTGAAAAATCAAAAACGCCTTCTGACGGTGTATATCTTCTCCGACAGAAGGCGTTCTTATTAATATTCGATACTTTCCATGTACTTCATGTATTTTACTACCATCAGTGCAATCTTAAAAGTAATCGCATCTTCAAATACTCTAAGATCAAGCCCTGTACTCTTCTGAAGCTTATCCAGACGATATACTAAAGTATTTCGGTGAATGTAGAGCTGTCTGGAAGTCTCTGACACATTCAGGTTATTCTCAAAGAACTTATTAATTGTCTGTAAGGTCTCTTCATCAAATTCATCTGGAGAACGTCCGTCAAAAATCTCTTTGATGAACATCTTACAAAGTGGTAATGGAAGCTGATAAATCAGACGGCCAATACCAAGTCGGCTGTATGCAATCACATTCTTATCTGGATAGAAAATCTTGCCAACATCCATCGCCATCTTCGCTTCTTTATAAGAACGGGATACCTCCTTAATCTCATTCACAATAGTACCAAAGGCAACATGAACCTTTGTCATCGCTTCTGTGTTAAGCATATCAACGATAACCTGTGCTGTCTTAGTCAGTTCATCGTATCCCTCTCCATTCTTCACTTCCTTAACAAGAATAATGTTCTTCTCATCTACCGCAGTAATAAAATCTCTCGTTTTCGCAGAGAAAATATTACGAACTGTCTCAAATGCATTATTATCTCTGTCATTCTTTGTCTCGACAATAAATACACATCTTCTTACATCCGTTTCAATATGGAGCTTTTTCGCCCGGTTATAAATATCAACCAAAAGTAAGTTATCTAAGAG
>ERZ827498.3720-NODE-3720-length-12562-cov-12.237067_pt1 | contig 12562 bp, 8 predicted proteins | sample MGYA00519865_ERZ827498 | MGnify/ENA primary metagenome ERZ827498 (study PRJEB31778, sample SAMEA3449328) | human gut metagenome | biome: human gut; feature: human-associated habitat; material: faeces | place: United Kingdom | collected 2010/2012 ...
CCGTCAATCTGAATCAGACCAGCGTAGGTCTTGACACCATTGACATAGTAATACAGCTCGCCGTCCTCGCTGACGATGCCGTTCTTCACCTCGGGATCAGGATTGGGATTAGGATCGGGGTCAGGCGTCGGAATGGGTGCATCCGTCATCTTGCCGTCTGCATCGAAGTTATAGAAGGTTGCGGGCAACAGATCATTGGTCTTGCTAATCCAGTAACGGCAATTTGTTACGACCTTGCAGGAGCTGTTCACATAGTAGTAATCGCCGTCGATCTTGATCAGGCCCGCGTAGGTCTTGACGCCATTGACATAGTAATACAGCTCGCCATCCTCGTTGACGATGCCGTTCTTCACCCCGGGATCAGGATTGGGATTCGGGTCAGGATCCGGCGTCGGAATCGGTGCATCCGTCATCTTACCGTCTGCATCGAAGTTATAGAAGGTGGCAGGAAGCAGATCATTGGTCTTAGATACCCAGTAACGCTGACTCGTGACTACTTTGCAGGAACTGTTCACGTAATAGTAGTCACCGTCAATTTGAATCAGACCGGCATAGTTCCTGACACCATTCACGTAGTAATAGAGCGTACCGTCTTCGTTGACAATGCCGTTTTTGCTCGGATCCGGATTATCAATAATCATCCTGCCGTTTTCGTCAAAATCGTAGAACGCCTGTGCAAGACCAGTGTCATTCGGGAAGGATACCCAGTGACGGGTGTTCTTAACAGCGGTATAATTGCCACTTCCAAAATAGTAGTAGTATCCATCTTCCGCTAAATACAGGCCAAAGCAGACCATTCCGTCGATGGTGTAGTACGTATTTCCGTTAAGATAGAAGAGGCCTGTGTGCTGATATACGCCGTGGCAAATCCCATCTTCGCCAAAGTCATACCAGTAGATATGATCATCGTGATTGTAGCTTTCTTTCACATATCTAAGCCCTGTATAACGATAGCCCTGCGGGTCGAAATAGTACTTTTCGCCTTCAACCGTATACCATTTTCCCTGTACGAATGTCGGCCCATAATAATACTTGGTTCCTTGATCGGTTGTCAGCCATTCTCCCTTCAACAGCTTTCCGTTATCAAACGTGTACGTCACATTCTCGAAGAATGCTCTACTCGGGCCATTCAGTCCTTTGAATGTCTCTTTATCAAAGTAATAATAGCTGTTCTCACCATCTGCATCCGTCAGGTTCCACCAGCCAGACTTGGCCACACCGTTGATGGCGTAGTACCGTGCACCGTCAAGTTCGAACAGACCTGTGACCTTGCCCTCGCAAGCACCGGTCGTCTCATTGAACTGGTAGAAATACTCGTTGCTTTCATCATTGAGGCCAGGGACCTTGTGGATACCCTTCAAGGCATTGTTTTCGACGAAGTAGTAGGATATACCGTTGACCGTTTTCCAGCCGGACCAGGAGCCGTTGTCCAGGATGAAACGATCCGTGAACTCCTGATACGATTCGCAGCAAAAATGGCCGCCCTTGGGATGTGTGACATTTTCCGGCTCCTCATAGGGATAGATCCCATACTGCTCCTGGAAGGAGGTCTGCTTGGCCATGTTGTAGAGTGCGTTTGCGCCAAGATAGATATCATAGCCGATCGAACCAGCGTTCGTAATTGTCAGCGTCTGATTCGCGCCGTTCTTAGCGGTCATCTTTACACCACTGAGAATGCAGATGGGGTTGGCCGTTTCAGGATCAATGGCCTGGCTCTGCTTGATGAAATTGCACTTCACCGTAAGCAGATTATTCTCGTCCATGGATGCGGACGTCAGACGGAAATAATCATTCGACACCGTCAGGTTGGAAATATCCACATCGACATTCTGGTCGAACTGGAACTTCACCGTCACCTCGGTCTTCGGGCTGACACGCTCTGCCAGCTGGAGCAGCAGATCCCAGGCCGTGATGCCGGAAATATCGCCGCCAGCAACCATGGACAGAAGCGGCTCCAGCTTTTCAGGCATCTTGATCGTCATCATATCCAGTCCGAAGACATAGGTGACGTTCATGGGCTGGCTGGGATCGATCACATGATAGCGGTCTGTCTCGCCGTCGCCGCCGGGGAGGTATTCCGCATTGGAGACATCTCTTGTCCATGCGAAGGTTCTGTCGCCGCCTGTGGCGTTGTCAAAGTCGAAAATCGCCTGATTGGCACTGTACATGGCGACCTTGATCGTGGCACTGATGGAATAGTCCCGCGTGATCATAGCCGTAATGGTAACGTTGCGCAGGCCGGATCCCTCGCTGCCAGTAAAGGCAAAGCCATTGTTCGCAGCTTCAACGGTGCCCGCTGCGCTGTTGCTCAGTTCAAATGTGATATCGCCCGCGCATACAGCGACGGGATTCTCATTATAGGTTGCGATCAGGGGAAGGCGCACCGAATCCCCGTAGATGGCGTTGATGCTCGTTTTGGAGAATTTCAGGCCATTCGGCTCGACCACGGTAAGCGTCTTGCTGCCGATCACCGTATCACCGGACAGGAGCTGGATCTCCACGCTGCCTTTCTTGACGGCGGTGAAAACACCATCTTCAGAGACGGTACCGATGGTTTCATCCGCGGACTTCCATGTGATATCGGCAGGAAGTTCCGCCGCGCTGCCGGACACACTGACACCGGAAGCAACCAGACGAACCGCGGCGCCGCTCGTCAAGTAATCGTAAGCAGAGGTGATCAGGGCATGATCAAACTCCGTAGAGACAGGGGCCGTGGAGACCACCATCAGAGAGGAACTAACGGAACGCTCATAACCATCCGAAGGACGGTTCACAACCGTGAGCGTATTGCTGCCTTCCTGCTTCGCTACGAAGGTAGTGGAACCGCCGCCATCCAGATTGATTGCGGTCACACAGCCTGCGTCCAGCATGATCTGTGCCAGTTCTTCAGCACTGCCGCCAGCGGAGAAGGGTTCCTGACGGCCGTCCAGCACCATCATGACGACCTTGCCCTCAGCAGTGATACCCACACAAGTGCGGGAATGACGGCTGTTATAATAGTCCGCCGCACTGGTCACGACAGGCTTCCCATCCTTGACCAGATAAACGCTGCCACCGACAGCCTCTTGGATTTGGTCTTTATAGGCTGCGTAATCGCTGGGCCCGCCGATCATGGCAGTCCCGTCTTTCAGGATCGCAAAGAAGTTTTTGGAGGTGCCGCCATGATACTCGACACCATCCATAACCAGAGCGCCGCTGGGGGCACCGGTGGTCATGTTGTAGAAGTCAGCGTTGACACCGACCACTGCATTGTAGTGCTCGACGTAGTTTGCCGCATCGGACGGATCGGAATGCCGCTTCTGAGCCGCCGCCATCTGATCGGACACGCGGGACATTGCCCAGCCCTGGCTCGGATCGTTGTCGTGATAATTGGCGTGGATGCTCACATCCTCCCGGGCGATATCCGCCGTGGCAATGTAGTAGACGATCTGCTTGTCGTCCTTGGTCAGTGCATAGTTGATCGTCTGCGTCACACCGGGCGCGACCGTCGTCGTGTCCGAAGAAAACACAGAATAGTAGGCATTATCCGGCTTCGGCTCGGGCTTAGGATCCGGATCGACCGGGTCGGGATCAACGGGATCCGTGCCGTTGGGATCGCCAGCCAGATCAAACAGATAATCCGCAAATGCATAGCAGCAGGCCTTGCGCAGCGTCTCGCAATTGGGCAGATCTGTCAGCGAGTACGAGCTCTCCAGCGCACCGATCAGGGTATTCCCGGTATAGGTGCTCAGAACCTTGCTCCGGATACCGTCTTTGGTGACCATGCCGCCCAGACGGTTGGTCAGGAAGTAGGAAGCGCGGCTTGCGTCTGTAAGCCCTGCGGTAAAGTAGTTCTCAATGATCGTGCTCAACGCCACACCGCCGCGGTTCATCTCCGTTGTGAGATAGAACGCATCCATGTCGCCATAGAGGTCCGTATCAGTGAAGGAGTGACCCACACTGTTGAGTGTGCCGTAATCTACACCGAGGTATTTTGTACGAATGTTGGCAGCCAGAATGTCAACGTCCGTCTCCGTGGTATCCACCTTATCGGGGATGTCCACATTTTCGGCGCAGAACATCAGGTCCGCGATGTCACCGGCCCAGCTGCCCATATCGGCACGTGCCTGCACAACAGCCGCAGTCATCCCCTGCGCCTTGGCATAGTTGGCCACATCCATTGCGCCAAACACATGGCCAAGGTCAACTTTATTGCCATTGGGCAATGTGAAGTTGCCCAAGTTCTTCAGTGCAGAAGCCGAGGTATTGTTCGCGGTATCCTGCTCGGAAACATAGGCGGTAAAGGCAGTATTCTCCTTGCCGCAGACCATTTCCCAAGTGCCGGAGGTGTACCGCTCCACGCCTGTACGGATATAGTTGATGATCAGCGCATTGGCATCCTCACCGGCATTTTCTTCCGCATAGGTCTGGGCATAGCCTTCCAGAACCTTGAAACAGGAAAGGAATGTTGCATAGTCTGAAATCATCGTAGTTGCAGCTGCGTTCCCCCCGGAAGCAGCAGAGCCTTCATCGTTTGAGCCCGCCGCGAAGACGCTGACCGGCAGCATAGCTGTCAGCAGCATCACAAGAACAAGGCACAAAGACAAATGTCGTTTCACCAGTCTACTTGTCATAACAGTTCTCCTCCTATTGTAATTACATTCAGCTTAAATGATCGATCAGATAATTTAAGTCCTCTTGCATTGCGTAGAAGCGGGTCTGCTCTGTCTCTTCCAAGCCAGAATCGGCAGGCAGTTCCTCAACATGTAGATAAACATTTCGCTGGGTTCCCGTGTCGTCCGTCAGGCTGCCGACAACCTCACTGCTGTCATCACCAATTAAAACCTTGAACAATTCATAGGTTTCTTCTCCGCTCTTGGTTTCAAAGGTAACCGCAATCGTGTTGCCGTTCTGCTCCTGGCGAATGGTAACATACTCCTGCCAACGATCCGGATAATGCAGATCACCGTAGTCCGTATGAACGACTACATCTTCTGGAATCGTATTTGCAGAAACATTATCATTCTGTTCTTCTTGCACTTTGTCATTGCCGCACCCGGCCAACAGGCCACACACGAATATGACGCACAAAAATACTGATATCCATTTTCGATATGTCATCCCTGCATTCCTTTGGCGTATTCGGATTTTGTTTTGTTTGCTTGTCACTTTGTCGTCTTGCATTCCTTGACCTCCGCAGTTTTATAATTACTAATTGCTTCCACGAAAATATCTCTTAGACATTCTTCATTAACTTCAGCGCTATGAAACTGTTCGGCCAATGATTGTGCGCATAGTGTATAATGACTGTACTCATTGGCTTCTTCGCATAAATGCCGTATTGCATTAGGAAGTTCTTCTGCTTTTTCGAGTATGTATGCAGCACGATAACGTCTCAAATAATCAATTGCTGCAATTTCAGATGGCCCATACGCAAGAATGCATGCTCCGCTTCGTAGGCTTTCTGCAATTTTTGTAGAAAGGGAATACTTAGTACGACAAATTGATTTGTTATCAAAGGCTTCAGTAAAGATAATAAACTTACTTGTCCCTAAGAGCCGCTCAACCTCTCGCTCAGAAATACATCCGCAATAAGTCAATCCATTTCCCTTGTTGATTTGTTGAAGAATTGTGGAATTCCGCTCACCGGAGTATACATTGATTGTCTCAAATCCAGTTATTGCGGCTGCCCTGAGCGCACGCCCCAGTTCAGTCAGCGGTACAATGCGATTGATTCCCAAATTCCCAACATAAACAACACCCGACCGGAAATCAGCAGGCAGCGAGTAATGGTTAATTGCACTTGAGATTCGGATCGTTTTTGTTGGAACTTGAAACAAGCGTGCATAATCTCTTTGCATCATGTCACTGATCGTAACAATAGTCCCGCCCCGATGAATGACCTTTCGGGCCAGCTTCACCAGCTGTTGGCATTGTATTCGACGAAAAAAAGGTCCATGATTCAGCGGCTCAATATAGAAATCATCTGCGCACCACATCACAATCGGAATGTGCAGGAAATCCGACAGCCAGATGGCGATACGATAGGGAAACGCATAGTCTCCGGCCGCTAAAAATATGACATTAGGGGCAAATGCCTGCACCCACTCCAAAAGCGCCTTGGTTTTCCATTTGCCGAATCTCCACATTGTGTCCCGCAAAAAATAGATGAATGATGTACGCCGTCTGGAAAACTGATATACCTTCGCCAGCCAGCCTGTGTCGGTTCTGCTCTGCACCGCCGATTCATCAATGTCTGATGCATCAAAGACCCTGAACTCTGTTTTTCGTGTAAACAGCGAATGCAGAATATTGCTGTCCGTCATTCTGAAATAGTGCAGACAGCATCTTCGAGTCGGAATCTCCTGATGGAAGTACAATTGTGCGAGATTATCTGGGGGGATTCCAGCCAACATATGCATCATTGTTTTCCCCATGTTTCCAGAAGAACTGAAAACATTGTGACTAACAACAAGTACTCGCGGTTCTACCATATTATCTCCTCGAAAATATCCGGAATCGCATTTATCGAATGCTTCTTGTAAGAACGTCGAACTGCATATTATGAAGTTCCGACAGATGCGCTTCATACGGGTGCTCCAGATCCAGAATGGCGACATGCTCTTTGCACTTTCTGTCCTCCGGATTTGGGAGCGCGTGGTAATCGCCGTACAGCTTCGTCAGCAGCTCGTCATAATAGGCAGATACCGGAAATACTCCATCCTCGAACTGCATCTCAACGGACTGCTCAATCCATGCCCGCGGGAATATATTTTTCTCGTATTTGCTCCCTGCGCCAAAAAATGTATGGACTAACTGCGATTTCTGATCTTTTTTTCGTATACAAATTGCCTTGAGCCCTTTGAGCGGGAACATGCGGCATACCTGCATGAATAGCTTCTTAATCACGCTATTGGTTTCATACCCACGAGCATATAGGCTTTTTGCAATAATGATTTTTGATACACAAAACTGTATCTTCCGCATCAAAGTGCAATCAGAGAGGTTATCGCACGGGAAGATATCGACATACACGCCTTGGTGCGTCTTCAAATCCTTTGGATAATACTTCTCTATGCAGGTCGTATTGTTTCGCCGCAATTTGGAGTAGGGCATTGGCCAATGAGCGCTGTGTTCCTGCTGGGCAAAATATAAAGTCTCGTCAAAATCTTTGGCCGCTTCCTTGAAAAAACGCTCATACTCACTGCGAGACATTATAATATCCACATCATCATCCCATGGAATGAAGCCGTGATGTCTGACTGCTCCTAATGCCGTGCCTGCAAAAAGCTGATATGATATTCGGTGCCTTTTGCAGACGATATCAATATCTTTCAGCATTTCAAGCAGAAGTGTCTGATGAGCCGTCATTCCCGTATGTTGTTCCAGTACTCTCATATGTGCGCCCTTAGCTACGCAGAAAAGTCATATACATATACTTGCGCAGCCAGTTCGGTGACAGCGCAGAACTACTTCGGATAATGCAACTCTCAGCATACTGCCAAGCATTTATGAATCCTTGCTTCCACATGAAACGGAACAATTCTATCTGCGTTTTTGCGTAACGCCGACCCGCCCTTCGTTTATACATACTTGTACCTGCTCTCATATAGAGCAGCGGCTCTTGAATATTGTATCCCTCATAACCAGCCATCAGCATTCGAATCCACAGATAATAGTCCTCCAGCAGATAAAAGTGCTGATACGAGCCTACTGCCTCTACTGCCGATTTTTTATACATTACACATGGATGGTTAAACGGATTCCGCTTTTTAGCGAACTCAATGATTTCTTTGTTTTTCTCCGGCAAGACCCTTTTGCAGTTTATAGTTTCCGGGTTCTTCGAGAATTCCATTACCGTGCCTGAACAAATACTTACAATCGGATACTTATTGAAGATTGCGACCTGCTTCTCGCATCTGTCTGGATATGCAATATCATCACTATCCATACGCGCAACCAGTTCATTCCTGCAATGTTTTATTCCTTCATTCAAGGCATTCCCCAAACCCACGTTTTTCTCAAGCCGCACGACCATTAAGATTTCGCCCATCTGACAATGCTTTTCAGCTATGACACCATCCAATTCCGGAGTCAACGGCCCATCACATACCAAAACAAAATCGCTAGTCGGCAGTGTTTGATCCTGTATGCTTTCAATTGCAAGTTTCAGCCATGCCGGGTTTTCCTTGCTATAGACTGACATGAGTACAGAATATGCTCCATATCTCTCTGCGCTCATAAAGCGCCCCTTTCTGCTCCAATTATTTGCCTAGAAGTCTTCGGCATTTAGTCCAATCTTCGTACGAATCTCCCAGCATATGGATATCGCTTCCGAGGTACTTTACATATCCATTTTCAATCCATTCAAGATACCGTTTACGTTTCAGCGGCTTTGTCAGGCATTCTGCATTGAGCTGGAGCGGCACGCTCTCACAAATCAGTTTTTCAATATTCTCTGCAGGATACCGCTCTGCGTGAGCAAGGACAATTTGAATATCCGCCAGGTCACACAGAAGATACAGCGTGTCCCAGATCGACTCCGGCCACGCATAAAACGGCATTTCCAACAACAGCTCGTTTGTACCCTCACGGCACAGGCGGTTCAGGCCGTCCAGCCGTTCCATGCCATCGCAGATCAGCACCTCTGCGCCGAGCTGAATCAGCGGAGCGTTTTCAGGCAGCTCACGGAGCAGCAGCCCTGCAGTTTTCTTCCTACGGCGCAGGAAGGATTCGACGGACTCCTTGTGCGGGTAAAAATGCGGCGTTGCACAGATCGTTTTCACGCCAGCAGAAGCTGCCATCTCCACCTGTTTCAACGAGGTCGCAAGGCCGTCGCTCCCATGGTCGCAGCCAGGAAGAATATGGGCATGGTAGTCAAGCGACAAGTCGAGCTTCATATTACCGCGCTTCATACGACTCAGAATAGGAATACTTATATCCGTATTTGCCCCCATATTTATATTTGTAAGCATACTTCACGGATTTCATATTCAGGCCGTTGAGCACCGTGCCGCATAGGTTTCCGCCCGCACGGCGTATTGCATCGATGGCCTCGTTCAGCTCGTCCTGCGTCGTATCGCCGGACTTGACTACGAGTACCACACCGTCCACATAGGTCGAAACAATTTGGGCATCGGCGACCGTATTGATTGGCGGCGTGTCAATAATAATATAGTCATAAACCTTTGCACTTTCTTCCACGAAGTGCTTCATACGCTCAGATGAAAGCAGTTCGGAGGGGTTCGGCGGGATGGTTCCAGTGCAAACGATCCAGAGCGGCAGATCTTTCACCTTGTCCAGTTCCAGCTTCGATATTTTTGCAAGAAAATCGCACAGTCCGGTAGGCTTCTCCACTCTCCAAAGGCGGCGCTGCGTTGGCTTGCGCATATCCGCATCGATCAAGAGCACCTTTTTGCCCAACATTGCATAGCTAATGGCAATGTTGGCTGCTGTCAGGCTCTTGCCCTCAGAGGGCTTTGCGCTAGTGACGGCGAAGCTCGTACATGGGCGCTCCTTATCCGCCGTCATGCAGAACATCAAACTGGTGCGCAACTTTACATAGGCTTCCTTTATCGCAAATGGAGATTCATTGGTCAGCAGACGTTTCCTGCTTGTACGAACAGCTTCAATCGCTACCTTTCGGCTTTCTTTCTTTTTCGCCATAGAGCACTGCACCTCCCTCCGCCAGCTTCCAGCAGCCAGCATTCTCATTTGTCGCATGGATGTCCGGTATCTGACCAAGGACAGTCACACCGGCGGACTTTTCAATGTCCTCCGGCAGGTAGATGGTCGTATCGGCCATCATTCGCAGAATAATAGCAACTGAAGCCAGTATCACGCCAACCACAAATCCAATCGCGCTGTCAAATACGGTTCTGGGAGCAGATTTTTCCGTTGCCACCTCCGGTCGGTCCACGACCTCGACGCCGCCCGCCTTGGTAATACGAACGATTTCAGTAGGCGCAACTTTTGCAAAGGAATTGGCGATCTTACAGGCAAGCTCCGGATCGGTCGAGGTCGCTACCACCTCCAGCAACTGTGTATCCGACACAACGGAGACATTCACCATGCGGCTAAGTTCCTTTCTCGACAATGAGGTTTCTGCTCTCAAATCACTCAGGACGGAATCCAAAACAGAATTGCTCGCCAGGATCTTTGAATAGGTCGTAGCAAGGCTCTCCGCCGCCTGGAGGTCGCTGTTATTGATCGTTCCCTGTGAAGAATTGTCCGCACTGTTATATACATAAAAACTCACTCGAGATTCATAGGTCGGCGTAACAAAAATTGTTACTACTGCATAAACGCCCGCAGCAACAACGACCCCCGCAAGGAGCAGCCAATGAATCTTGGCTAACAGGATCTTTGTAATATCCCATAGTGACAGCTCTGTGCCCCCCACGGAAGCATACGGTTTCTTACTTTCGTTCATATTCTAGGATTGTCCTCCAAACGCATCTTTCTTTATCGGGCGCCCGCGCCGCACAAAACGACGCGGATCGTTTTTCCAATACACGCCAAATCCATCCAAATCGATCGTTTTTCTATATACTCCATATCGTAGATAATTTTTTCTTCCGGCTTCAGAGAATATCCGCCATTCACCTGAGCATGTCCAGTCAGGCCAGGAACAACCATTAACCGGTTGGAGAAACCGGGAATGTATTTTTCAAATTCTCCGTAGAAATAAGCACGCTCCGGCCGCGGGCCGACGAAACTCATGTCGCCGCGCAGGATGTTATAGAACTGAGGAAGCTCGTCCAGCCGGGTGCGTCTGAGAATTTGGCCGAAGTGTGTGCATCTTGGATCCTGTTCATCTGCCCACTGCGGGCCGTTTTCCTCTGCGTCAAGACGCATTGACCTAAATTTATAGATCATAAACGGCTTCCCATGGAGACCGAGCCGCTCCTGCTTAAAAATTGGGGAACCTGGCGAGTCCAAAGTGATGATCAATGCAATGATTATCATCGGGATTGCCAGAATCAGCAGGCCCAGGAAAGAACATACTATGTCAAAAGCACGCTTCGTTATCAGGTACAGCTTCTTTTGTTCCAATACAGGTTTTGCTATTTGAATGATCACATCGGCAGAGCTCTCCTCTGTCAAACAGCTGCTCGCTGTTGTTGTCACATATCTCACATCCCTACATTGATATCTGTATCTCTGCCCCCCATCGGTTCAGCACGAAGCCGTCCAGGGGCAAAGGCTCTACACAGATATTGAATTTGCAAATTGCTGTACAAAAATATCCATTCAAGGTGCGCAATTCAAGTAAGTACCGCCTCCGCCATAGCTGCACAAAAACGAACATCTTTTGTTAATGCAGATGTGTCAGCGGAGCTTTCATGGAGTTTGCCACTCCACTACAAAAGCGAAGAAAAAGCCTTGCTATGCAAGGCTTTTCCCGTTTTTATGATATTCACTTACACTAGTTTTGACTGCGTAGATCATAGACCCACTACCTTCAATTTCTGCATATTATCCCGTTTCAGTTCCAGCGAAGCGTGCACATACCGGTCCAACGTGATCGTCACAGAGGTATGTCCTAATATTTCTGACAATGATTTAACTTCAAATCCGACCTCAACAGCTCGCGTCGCAAATGTGTGGCGCAGCGTATGAAAATGCACGCCCTCCAGACCGCATGCCTGCGTGTACTTTTCCAGTCGATACTGCAATGTCCGCGGCTCCATGAACGCTTCCGTTCCGGTCAGAACATACGCAGCTGAACTTTGCGGTTTCATGCGCCTGCAAAGCCCGGTTGCGTATTCCGTCATAGGGATCGTTCGCACGGAGGTATCGCTTTTGGGCGGACCAATCACAATCCTTGTTCGAGCACCTTGCGATACGCTGATATCATGCAGCCTTTGCAGGGTCTTTGCAATTCGGATAGCTTTATCGTTTGTAGAAACACTTTCCCACTGCAGTGCACAGAGTTCACCAATTCGTATGCCTGTACATAGCGCCAGCAAGATACCAAATCGGCACGAATCCAGATCCTCATGTAGATAGACAACGAGGCGCGCCTGCTCTTCTCTGGACAAAACGCGCATCTCCTTCTTGCCGATCTTCGGATAGTTGATCTCCACCGCGGGAAATGAGCCTGCAAACTTCGAGGAAGCGAACTTCAAAATGCCATGCAGCACGACTAGAATATCATGCACCGTCTTTGGCGCCAGTTCATCTTCGAATTGCAGTTCTTTGATGAAATCGTCCATCAATTCCGTCGTGAAGCCCAGAGGGCGGCACACACCGAGCTTTGGAATGATGTGCTTATTGACCGCGGTGCTGTATTTAATATACGTCGATTCTTTCACCGTGCATTTCTTTGTATGTAGCCATTCCAAGCAATAGCTGGAGAACGGTTTTTGCGTTCTGGCTGTCGGTAAGGGAGCTCCATTTGCCAAAGCTGCTTTGCGCTTTGCGGCTTTCTCTTTGGCTTCCCGATATGTTTTTCCATAACAGTATCCATACTTGATTTTTCCGGATAGCTCACGACCCTTGATATACCGAGCCTCCCAGCGACCGTCCCGCCGTCTGAAGATATTCTCACCCTTTGCCATTTTGTAATTCCTCCTTGTGC
>ERZ827498.3735-NODE-3735-length-12518-cov-2.689080_pt1 | contig 12518 bp, 10 predicted proteins | sample MGYA00519865_ERZ827498 | MGnify/ENA primary metagenome ERZ827498 (study PRJEB31778, sample SAMEA3449328) | human gut metagenome | biome: human gut; feature: human-associated habitat; material: faeces | place: United Kingdom | collected 2010/2012 ...
CACCCACAGGGGCGTCTTTTCTTTTGCTTTTTATTCCTGCTGCGCGCAGTCAAACAGCCTTTCAATCAGATTACTGCCCTGAAACAGCGGCTGAAGGACGGCGCACGCCGAGCCGTAGATCGGCGAGTTTGCGCCAAAGCGCGACTTGACAAAGCGCGGGCGCAGCTGCTGCTGGTGTACAGAGACGTTGATATCGGCCACCCACTGCTCCAGATACCGCACGAACTCCTCCGGCAAAAACGCCGCGTCATGCCCAAGCACCACCAGCGGCACGTTCACCAGATTCAAATAGTTGTTCAGTCCGAACGAAAGCTGCCGCATGGCATTATAAAACACGGTGTATGCGGCCTTGTTCGTCATGGCAAAGCCGGCGGCCTGCTCCATGCTGTCAAGCTCCACGCCGCACTCGTCGTGAATCAGTGACAAAATTGCCGGCGCACTGGCGTAAAGTTCCAGACAGCCGCGGCTGCCACAGGTGCAGCGCGGGCCGCCAAAGTCAATGGATGTGTGGCCAAGCTCGCCGCATGCGTCAAGCAGCTCATGATGTGATACCAGCGCCGCGCCAAGCCCCTCGGTAATGCCCATATAGAGAAAGCTGTCGGCGTCCTTGCCGGCGCCAAAGTAGAGTTCGCACAGGCCGGACGCGTGCATATCGTTGCAGACAATAATCGGAAAACGGAAATACGGCTGAAGCGCGTCGCGCAGATTTAGCGAACGGATGCCGAAGAAATCGGTGACATAGGCGATGCCGCTGGCATCGCTGCTGATAACGCCGACGGTGGAGATGCCCATGCCCAGAATCGGCCGCTCAGTGTGCTCGGTCAGCTGCTCGGCAAGCTCACGCAGCTTCTGCAAAAAGCTCTCTTCGTTTTCAATCGGGGTGAGCGGGCGCTTGGCGCGCGCCAGAAGCTGAAGCGACAGATCGCACACCACGCCGTACAGACACGTGCGGGAGATGTAAATGCCCAGCACCACCGGCGACGTGGAGCAGATGCGCAGCAGCATCGGTGTGCGCCCGGGCGACTTGATGGGGTCTTGCGGCGCAAATTCCTCGATGATGTGCTTTTGCAGCAGCTCGCTTGTGATGTTTGTCACGGTCATGGGCGACAGATGCAGCCCCTCGGAAAGCTCGCTGCGCGTGATGCTCCCCGCCGCGCAGACGGATTGCAGCAGCAGTGCGCGGTTTCGCTCCTTAACCTCGATCAGATTGATGCCGGCCTTTTTCATAGCGGCTCCTTTTTGCACTTGCAGCGCCGAAAATTCCGCCGCTTTCGGCGAAATGGCGTGGCAGCGCATATTTATCATTTTAAAAATATACTATCTTCGCAATCTATGTTTTTATATTATTTTAATCTCTTTAAACCATTTCAACTCTTTCAACAGTAGTCTTTTTTATCCAACTGCTTTTATAGTAGTAAATACTCATTGCTATATTAGTAAGTATCCATGTTAGTGGATAACTTGCATATACTATTCTTACATCTTTCACAATTCCCATCATAACAACAAGCCAACCTACTCTAAATCCACACATGCAAACAAGTCCAATTAACATAGGTACAAAAGTTTTTCCAGCACCTCTAAGCACACCTGATAATATTTGATTCATTGCATATATAAAGTATAGTGGAACTATAAACATTATAAATTGTGAACCGTATTTTACTACCTCTGAATCAGTTGTAAATACATGTAGTATTGGAGTTTTAAATATCATAATTAATCCTCCTATTAATACAGTCATTCCTACACATATTTTCATACTTAAAGATTTACCTTTTTTAACTCTTTCAACATTTCTAGCTCCGATATTTTGTCCGATAAAGTTGCTCGCTGCCATAGCAAGTGCTTCTATTGGCATGTATATAAATCCTTCTACTTTATAATATACAGTAAGTGCTGCCATTACATCTAATCCGAATAGATTTACTTTTGATTGTACAATTATATTTGAGAAACAAATTAATACAGATTGTAATCCTGTTGGCACACCTATTACTAAAATACGTTTTAATATTTCCTTATCTATTCTTATTTTACTTATATGAAGTTTGTATACTTCATTGCTACTAATTAATTTTATAAGTATTAAAACTGCAGATAATGTTTGTGATAATGTTGTTGCTAGTGCTGCACCCATTACTCCCATATTAAAAACTATTATAAATACTAAATCTAGTATTATATTTAATATACCTGCTGCACCTAGATAATAAAGCGGCGTTTTACTATCTCCCATAGCTCTTAGTATTCCTGTTCCCATATTATAAATCATCATAGGAATCATACTTAAGAAATAAACTCTAATATATGTAACTGCATATCCTATTACATCATCAGGAGTATTTATCATTTTTAAGATAGTTTCCGCACTTAATAAACCAACTATCATTAATACTATACCTGATATAAAGCTAAGCCCCATTGTTGTGTGAACTGTTTTGAATACTTTTTCTTCGTCGTTTTCCCCAAAACATTGTGATAAAACTATACTTGATCCATTTGATAAACCTATAAAGAAGTAAATCATAAAAACAACTACTAAGTTACATGTTCCAACAGCTGCCAAAGCATTAGCTCCCACAAACCTTCCAACTATCGCCGTATCTACTGTATTGTATAATTGTTGAAATAAATTCCCAACCAGTAATGGTAAAGAGAAAATCAAAATCGACTTCCATATACTTCCCTTTAATAAATCTGTACTTTCCAACGCCTTCACCCTTCCCAAAAGAAAATGCAGAATTCCAATTGGTCTTCTACATTATGTAAAATAATTTTAACTCTTTTCTGAAAAAAATGAAAGCTTATCCTAAAACCACATCCAATATCATCATGATACAAAATCCAAACAAGAAAGAAAGTGTTGGAAGATTCGAGTGTTTTCCTTGTGCCATTTCAGGAACAAGCTCTTCAACCACAACAAACAACGCCTGAGCTACGCCGGGGCCTTCGTCTATTTTCCGGGGGCCTTCTACGGCGTGGGCTACAACGCCGGCGCGGAGGGCTACGCACAGGAGCTCACCACCACGATGGGCATCTTCCGCATCTCCTACTGCACCTCGCTCGTGGGCCGCTTCTACATCGGCGTCAGCGGCGGCATCGACTACTCCGGAGCCAAGTACAAAAATTCGGGCATGGCCGACCGCATGAACGGCATCCAGGCCGACGTAGAGTCCGGAAAACCGGTTCCGGGCGGCAAGATGGGCGAGCTTTACAACCTCTGGCAGGAGGGACGCTACGACCCTGCGAAACAGGACCCGTTCTCGAATTACATCGCCACGACGGGCGACAAGCCCAACGCCTTCAACGCCAATGTCGGGCTTTTCGCCCAGTACGACACGCGCGACGTGACGTTCAACGCCTCGAAGGGCATCTTCATCAAGGCCGAGGCCAAATGGTATCCCGAATGGCTGGGAAACACGCGCCGCACGTTCGGACGCTTCACGCTGACCTTCGACTTCTACCAGAAACTCTGGAAAGGGGCCGTGCTGGCCTGCGACCTCTACGCCGACGCCACGACCGGAACCCCCTCGTGGCACATGTACGCCAAAATGGGCGGCATGGAACGCATGCGCGGTTACTACGAGGGACGCTACCGCGACAAAAAACTGGTGGAAACGCAGATCGAACTGCGGCAGAAAATCTACCGCCGCCACGGCATCGTGGGATGGATCGGCGGCGGGCAGGTCTGGGGCACGGAGAAATTCCGCTGGGGAAACACGCTTTGCAGTTTCGGCTGCGGCTACCGCTTCGAATTCAAGAACCGCATGAACATCCGCCTCGATTACGGCTGGGGCAATTTCGGCAACCAGAATCTGCCGTGGGACCGCAAGCGATCCTCGGCGTTCCTGTTCACCGCTTCGGAAGCATTCTAAAGAATATATACGAGGATAAAACCTTCGTCCAGAGAGACGGAGAGCCTGACCGGCTCTCCGTTTCCGATCCGTCCCGCCAGCGTCCCGGCAGCAAGGTCGAGCCGCACGACGTGCAGATCCCTCCGGAAATCCAGCTCCCGGCGTCCGGCATACTTGTAGAGCGTCTCTTTTGCACACCAGACGATCCCCGGCAGAAGCGGGTCGTCGGAAAGGGCCTCCTCTTCAGGCGTCAGGTAGCGGCTCGCGGCGCGTCTGAAATCGCGCGTTGCGGGTTCGATGTCCACGGCGCAACGCTCCGGGGAGGCGCAGACCGCGATGCGGCCGGCGCAATGGGCGACGGAGATATGGACGGCCCGGTTCGTCAGCACCGGGGCGCCCAGCGCATCGTAGGCGATCCCGACGTCGTCCCCCAGTTCGCGGCGCACCACAGCCCGCCACGTAAGGAACTCGGCCCGGCGGCGTTCCGACACGAACCCGGCTGCCGCGGCACGTTCTTCGGAAGTCGTCCACCGGGCGGACTCTTCGGCCGTCAGCGGCGGCGATGTCCACAGGGCCGGAATCATTGGAGGTCGACGCGGATTTTATCGACCCGATGGCCGTCCATCTCCTGCACCGTGAAACGCAGGTCGTGCGAAGTGAAGACGTCGCCTTTGCGCGGAAAGTCGCGTTTGAGTTCGAGCATCAGCCCGGCAAGGGTTTCGGCCTCGCCCCGGACGTCGGCGAAAACGTCCTCGCCGATGTCGAGGATACGCTCGAAATCCCCGAGGTGGGTCTTTCCCTCGAAAATATAGCTCTTGGCGTCGAGCCGCGTGTAGAAGCACTCGTCGTTGTCGCTCTCGTCGGAAATCTCGCCGACGATCTCTTCGATGATGTCTTCGAGCGACACCAGCCCCAGCGTCGAACCGTACTCGTCGACGACGATGGCCATGTGGACCTTGTTCGACTGGAAGTCGGCCAGCAGGTCGTTGATCTTTTTGTGCTCGGGGACGAAATAGGGTTTGCGGATCAGCTGCTGCCACGCGAAATCGCCGCCGTTGTTGATGTAGGGCAGCAGGTCCTTGACGTAGAGCGTCCCGCGGATATTGTCCACATCCTCCTCGTAGACCGGGATGCGCGAGAAGCCCGATTCGATGATCGTCCTCTTGACCGTCTCGTAATCGGCCGTCATGGAGAGCGCCGTGATGTCCACACGGGGTTTCATAATCTCCTGCACTTCGGTATTGACGAAGTTGACGATGCCCGAAAGCATCACGTGCTCCTCGGGGCTGGAACTCTGCGTCATGTCGACGGCGTCGGCCAGTTCGTCGAGCGAAATCTCGTTGCGACGCGCGGCGTGTTCGCTGATCGTGCTGCTCGTGCGGATCAGGATGTAGGCGAAGGGGCGCATCAGCCAGCGCATCAGCAGGATGGGGCGCGCTACCGTACGGGCGAACCGCAGGGGGCGGCTCTGGGCGAATACCTTGGGGATGATCTCGCCGAAAAGCAGCAGCAGGAAGGTGGCGATGACCGATTCGAAGAGAAAGCGCATGCCGGCCGAGCCGAACGTGAAGAGCAGGTTGATGATGCGTGCGGCCAGGATGACGATGCAGATGTTCACCAGATTGTTGACCACCAGAATCGTAGCGAGCAGTTGATCGACGTCGCCGAGCAGCCGCAGAATGGCGTCGTTCGAAGATTTTTCGGGATGTGCCTTGATGTCCCGTATGTCGTGCGGCGTGAGCGAGAAAAACGACGTCTCGGCGCCCGAAACGAGGGCCGAGACCGCCAGCAGGCACACCGCGACCGCTCCCGGCAGGAGCAGACCGATGTCTACGGGGTTGAGTGTGACCAGACTGCCTTCCAAATTCGTCTATTTTCGTTTTGCACTGCCTGCCGACGGATCAGTCGAAGAGCGAGCCGCCCTTCTCCTGCGGAGGTTTCGCCGCGGCGTCGCCCTCCTCCTTGAGCACCTCCTTGCGGCTGGTCGAGGTCTCGACGATCAGCTCGGCCTTGCGCGTCCGGTAGGCCGGTACGGCCAGTTGCGCCTCGATGTTCTTGTAACGTGTCGGCCGTTCGCCCAGCATCACCTGCGTCATGGGCCGCAGCGTCGGCACGGGGCGCGGTTTGATCGGTTCGAGCACCGTGTTCTCTTCGCGGGGCTGCGCGGCGAGGACGTCGGCGGGCGGGACGACCGGTTTCGCGGCGCGCTCGATCGCCGCGCTGTCGAATCCCGTCGCCACGACGACCAGCTCGATGCGCCGCCCCAGCTGTGGTTTGACGCTCGTGCCCCAGATGATGTTGGCGTCGTGCACCGTGCCGTCGGGGGCCTGTACGCTGGCGTGCGACTGGATGTATTTCAGGATCTCCATCACCTCGTCCAGCGCCAGCGAATCGGCGTCGGAGGTCGAGATGTTCAGCAGGATGTTTTTCGCGCCGGATATGAGCGTATGGTCGAGCAGCGGCGATTCGAGCGACGCGCGGGCCACCTCCGCAGCGCGGTGTTCGCCTTCGGCCGTAGCCACCGACATGTGGGCGCGGCCGCTGTCGCGCATCACCTTCGACACGTCGGCGAAGTCGACGTTGACCATGTCGCTTTCGACGGTGATGATCTCGGCGATGCCCTTGGCAGCCGATGCGAGGATGTCGTCGGCCTTGCCGAAGGCCTGTTTGAGCGAGAGGCGGCCGTACATCTCGACGATGTTCTCGTTGTTGATGACCAATAGCGAATCGACGTTGCGGCTCAGCTCCTCGATGCCCCGAAAGGCCTGTTCGTAGCGGATCTTGCCCTCGACGGCCAGCGGCGAGGTGACGATACCGACGGTGAGGATGCCCATTTCATGCGCCAGTTTGGCGATTACGGGCGATGCGCCCGTGCCCGTGCCGCCGCCCATGCCGGCCGTGATGAAGATCATCTTCGTACCGACCTCCTCGAGCTGCTGGCGGATTTCGGGCAACGTCTCGACCGCGGCGCGGCGCCCGTTCTCGGGATCGTTGCCCGCGCCGAGCCCCTCGGCCCCGAGGCGGATTTTCCGCTCCACGGGGCTTTTGTCCAACGCCTGCTGGTCCGTGTTGCAGACCATGAAGGTCACGCCCCGGATGCCGAGGTTCCACATGTGGTTCACGGCGTTGCCTCCGGCCCCGCCGACTCCGACCACCGTGATAATCGACCCGTCCGTACGCGGAGCCTTGATTTCCGACATCAATTCGTCTGTCATATCGTTATTTCCTAATTATCCAAACAACTTAAATTACCCTTTTTCTCCCGCAGGTAAGCGGGTTTCCGCGGCGTTTACAAATCCGGCCCTCTCCCAAACCCCTCTCCTCGGAGGGAACTTGCCGCAACGCAGCCGGGGATTCAGCCGGGATTTCGACCGGAATGCAGACGAACGGATCCGCCCTAAATCTCCTCGTCCTCGGCCGCCGAGAAACTCTTGTTGATCTTGTCGAACGTCTTCTGGAAGATCGAGCCCCAGTCGCGCTTGCGCCGGGGCGCTTCGGACGCCGGACGCTCCCCCGACCGCTCCCGCTGCCCGGCGGTCTCCTCCTCCGGAGCCGGTTCGGCCGTAGCGGCAGCCGGCGCCTCTTCCTGATGCGGACGGGGCGGCACATGCCGGAACCCGGGCGCGGGCTGCGGCGGCTGTACGGGAGCGAACGGGCGCCGCGGTTCGGCGGCAGCAGACGCGTCCGCCGGCGACTGCGGCCGCTCGGCGAAGGCGCAGCCGCCCTGTTCGGCCCCCCGGAGCAGAATGCCCGCGGCCGTCGAGAAGGCAGGATCGGCGATCCGGGCCTGCGACTCCTCCGAAATCCCCGCCTCGGGAAGCGCCACGCGCACGTCCATCTTCGTCACGCGGCGGAACAGCTCGTCGAGGTCTTTCAGACGGGCCGAGCCGCCCGTCAGGACGATGCCGTAGGCGAGTTTCCCGTCGTAGCCCGAATCGCGGATCTCCTGCAGGACGAACTCCGCGATGTCCGTGGCGCGGGCCTCGATCACCGTGGCCAGGTTGCGCAGCAGAATGTCCTTCGCCTCGCGGGCCGTACGGCCGTTGACGCGGATCAGCTTGTCCTCGGGAGCCAGTTCGGCGACCGCCGAACCGTATTTCTGCTTGAGGCTCTCGACGTGTTTCTCGGGAACGCTCATCGTCCGGATGTCGCGGTTGATGGCCGACGCCCCCATCGGGATCGAGGCGATGTAACGCACCACGTTGCGGTAATAGACCGCCACGTCCGTCACGCCCGCGCCGATGTCCACCACGGCCGCGCCCTCCTCCTTCTCGTCGGGCAGCAGCACCGCCTCGGACGAGGCCAGCGCCCCCGGAACGACTCCCAGCATTTTGATTCCCAACCGCTTGAGCGCCATTTCGAGCCGCTGGATCGGCGTGCGCAGGCAGAGGATGAAGTTGAACGTCGAGGAGAGCTTCTTGCCGAACGACCCCACCGGGTTCCGCACTTCCTGACTGTCATCGACCATGTAGTTCTGGGGCACGCGCTCCATGATGGTCTCGTCGTCGGGCGCCTGCACGTTGCGCATCCTGTCGAACAGCGCATCGACGTCCTTCCGATTGACGCCGTTCTGCGGATCGTAAACGAAGACGTGGTCCGTATGGCGGGCGCAGCGGACGAAATCTCCCGAGATGCCGGCATACGCCTCCGTGATGCGTATGCCCAGTTGCTCCTGGACCTCCTCCACCGCCTCGCGGATGGCCCGGCTCACCAGCTCGATATTCTCGATCTTGCCGGCATGGACCCCTTCGACGGGTTTCGAGACGACGCAGGCCACGTCGAGCGTCCCTTCGGCCCCTTTCGAGCCGACCGCCACGACGACCGACGAAGAGCCCAGATCGACGGCTACGGTATAATTTTTTCTTTCCACGGTACAAATTTATTTCTTGCAAACCACCTGATTCCTGTATCTGACGTCGATTGTCCGATACTCGTCCCAACCGATCGACGAAAGGCCGCTGCGGTAGAACCGCAACAGTTTGTCGAACTTTCCCCCGATGTCGTCCAACCGGCCGAAGAGGATCGTGAAACGGCCGCTCCGGGGCGTAAGCTCCACCTCCAATGCGCCGCTGGGGGTCGTCCGAGCCGCGATCTGCACCACTTCCGACCTCCAGAAACCGTCGTCCTCGACGATTTTCACAAAGGTAAGGAGTTTCATGAAATCTTCGTAGCTTTTTTCCAATTTTTTTTGCGCCCGCCGCTCGGCCTCCTGCTGCGCGGCGATCCCCTCGATCCGCTCGCGGATCACCCGGCTCCGGTAGCGGTAATCGCGCCGCAGCCGCGCCTTCTTCTCCCGCAGCTCCCTGACGCGGGCGTCGAACTCCCCGGAGCTCTCCAGCCGCCACCAGCGCCGCTTGATCCGCATCCGGCGGAGCGCGGCGATGTCGCGGTCGTTCTCGATCTCGCGGCGGTAATAGGGATATTTCTCCCGCTCCAGTTGTTCGATGCGCCGTTCGATCTCCTGCAGCCGCTCGTCGATATGCCGCCTCACGTCGCCCGTGTAGGAGGCCGGGAAGGGCGGCCGGTACGGTCCGGTCACCACCGGCACGTAGAGCGACGAGGCGCGCGGCGCGGCGAACACGTACCCCTCGGAGGTGACGTAGGCGTTCATGCCGTCGGTCAGCAGCCGCAGGAGCGGCTTGCGCTGGCTGATCCCGATATGCAGCACCGCACCGTAATCGACATAGGCCACCGCTTCGTCCACGAAACCGTTGCGGGCGATCAGCGTCTCGATCCCCGACAGGTCCACCTCATCAACAGCCGTGCCGATCGTAGGAATCCCGCTGTCCGAAATCCAGCCGCGGACCATCGCCGCCGACACCAGATGCCCCTGCGAGGTACTGTCCACCACCTCGATCTCCATGCGGGCGACCGTCCGGGCCTTCCGCGCACGGCGCGCCGCAGCGGCCGCCCAGAGCATGTATCCGGCGACCGCCGCCCAGAGCAGCGTCAGCAACGCGTATTTGAGAGTCCGGTTCAATGTCCGTTGTTCCGTTCGCTTCCATTCATCCGCCCGGGACGCCGCCTCAGCTCTTCGCCCGCAGCCGTTCGGCCAGCGCCCCGCAGCAGGCGTCGATATTGCCCGCGCCGAACGAGATCACCACGTCGGTCGGCATGGCGGCCACCTCGTCGGCCAGCCGTCCGCGCTCCACGATGCGGCAGGGGACGGTCACCAGCCCGGCGATCAGCTCCGACGAGACCCCTTCGATCGGCTCCTCGCGCGCCGGGTAGATCGGCAGCAGCACGACCTCGTCGGCATGCGACAGCGCCTCGGCGAACTCCACGTAAAGATCGCGCGTGCGGGTGTAGAGGTGGGGCTGGAACAGCGCCGTGATGCGCCGCCCGGGGAACATCCGCCGGACGGAGGCGAGCGTCGCCGCCAGTTCGCGCGGGTGGTGCGCATAGTCGTCCATGTAAACCTGCTTCGGCGTATTGACGTAGAACTCGAACCGCCGCTTCACGCCCGAGAACGAGGCCAGCGCCCCGCGCAGGGCGTCGGCGTCCGGCTCCGCGCCCTCCGCCTTCGCGGCACACCACACCGAGGCCACGGCCGCCACCGAATTTTCGATATTGACCCATCCCGGAACGCCCAGCGTGCACCCCTCGATCACACCCGACGGCGTGACCACGTCGTAGCGGTAGTGCCCGCCTTCGAGCAGCCGCACGCCGCGGGCGTAGAAGTCGCACGGCTCGTCGTAGGAGTAGCGGTAAACCGCGATACCGGGGTTGTCCGCCACGATCTCCACCCCCTGCTTGAGAATCAGCGCGCCGCCCGGCCGGATCTGCCGCACGAACTGCGCGAAGGCCTCCTTGAGGGCCTCGTGCGTCCCGTAGATGTCGAGGTGGTCCGCATCGGCCGAGGTCACCACGGCCACGTCGGGATGCAGCCGCAGGAACGAACGGTCGAACTCGTCGGCCTCGACCGCCAGCCGCGGTCCGTCGCCCAGCACGAGGTTGCCGCCGAAATTCTTCGAAATGCCCCCGAGGAAGGCCGAACCGCCGCCCGTCAGCGCACGGTTGAGCCACGCCACGAGCGTCGAAGTGGTCGTCTTGCCGTGCGTCCCCGCCACCGCCATCACGTATTTCCCTTCGGAGAGGTGTCCGAGCATCTGCGACCGCTTCTCGATGGAAAAGCCCCCGTCGCGGAAGTAGCGGAACTCGCCCAGGTCGTCGGGCACGGCCGGCGTATAGACCACCATCGTGGCCGCCGGATCGCGGAACGGCCCGGGAATCCGCCGCACGTCGTCTTCATAGTGGATCGCCGCCCCTTCGGCCTCCAGTTCTCCGGTCAGCAGGGACGGCGTGCGGTCGTAGCCCGCCACCCGTTTGCCCTCGCGGAGGAAATAGCGGGCCAGGGCGCTCATGCCGATTCCCCCGATCCCGAGAAAATAGATATTGTCGAACTTCATAACTTCGCTCTGTCGTTTGCATTCGTCTTCTTCGCGGCCGCCGCACAGGCGTACCGCCCCGGGTCCGCAGCCGTCAGGCCATCGCCCGCACGATCTCGTCCACGATCCGCTCCGCGGCGTCGGGACGGGCCAGCGCCTCCAGACGGCGGCTCATCTCCGCCAGCGCCTCCCGGTCGGCGAGCAGCTCCAGCGCCCGCGGCATGGCCCGCGTCCGGCACTCCGCATCGGGAATCACCACGGCCGCCCCCCTGCGCTCCAGCGCCCGGGCGTTCTTCGTCTGGTGGTCCTCCGCCACGTTGGGCGAGGGGACGAAAACGACGGGCTTCGCCACGAGGCAAAGCTCCGAGACGGTCCCCGCGCCGCTGCGCGAAATCACCAGATCGGCCGCCGCATAGGCGTAATCCATGCGCTCGATGAAGGCCCCCTGCCAGACGCCCGGCGCGGGATGTTCTTCGAGAAAGCGCCGCATCTCGGCCTCGTAATATTTGCCCGTCTGCCAGATCCCCTGGAACGGCGGCCGGACCCCCTGCCGCGCGAGCCACGCCTTCATCGTCTCGTTGAGCGTGCGGCAGCCCAGCGAGCCGCCCACGACGAGCACCGTGGGGCGTGCGGCGTCCAATCCGAAAGCTGCCAGTCCTTCCAGCCGGTCGGCCTCGGTCGGCACGGCGAAGCGTCCGCGCAGGGGATTTCCCGTGTGCACGATCCGCTCGGCGGGGAAGAAGCGCTCCATGCCGTCGTAGGCCACGCAGATACGCCGCGCACCGTGTGCGAGGATCTTGTTCGTCAGACCGGCGTAGGAGTTCTGCTCCTGAATGAGCGTCGGGATTCCCGATCGCTGCGCGGCCCACAGCACGGGCCCCGAGGCGTAGCCGCCGAATCCCACCACGACGTCGGCGCCGAACTCGCAGATCGTGCGCCGCGCACGGCCGACGCTTTTGAGTACCTTGAAGGGCAGCGCCAGATTCGACAGCGCGAACCGCCGTTGCAGTCCCGCCGTCGGCAGCCCTACGATGCGGTAGCCCAGCGCCGGAATCTTCTCCATCTCCATTTTGCCTTCGGCGCCGACGAAGAGGAGTTCCACCCCGTCGCCGCAGCGGCGTTGAAGTGCTTCGGCCACTGCGACGGCCGGATAGATGTGGCCGCCTGTGCCGCCGCCTGAAAGAATCACCCGTTTCATCTGTATGTAATATTCATTCTTAATTTTTTCAGTCATCGTCCCCACGACTCGCGGTCGAGCGAGCGGTAGCCGATC
>ERZ827498.3736-NODE-3736-length-12518-cov-2.657627_pt1 | contig 12518 bp, 12 predicted proteins | sample MGYA00519865_ERZ827498 | MGnify/ENA primary metagenome ERZ827498 (study PRJEB31778, sample SAMEA3449328) | human gut metagenome | biome: human gut; feature: human-associated habitat; material: faeces | place: United Kingdom | collected 2010/2012 ...
AAGCTCTCTCCCCCACCGCCTGCGGGCGGAGCCCCCTCCCAGAGGGGGCCAAGGGGAATGTCATTCCGGCAGCTGCGGCTTGTCGTCCGGTGCAGCGGGTTCCTCCGCTGCCGTTTCGGCAAGGCGCACAGCAAAGGCGTTGTCGGCCAGCAGCTGCTCCAGCTCGTCGCGCAGGCGGTTCTTCATACGGCGCAGCTCCGCCATTTTGTGGCTCTGATCCCTGATCTGCAGGTCCGCGGCGGGGATCGGCTCGCCAAAGACGATGCGCAACTTGCAGAAAAGGTGCAGCCTGCCGTCCTTGGTGCCGTAGATGATGCGCACAGGCAGCATGTCCGCACCCGCGGCGGCGGCAATCACAAATGCGCCGCTCTTGATCACGCCCAGCTTGCCGGTCTTTGTGCGGGTTCCCTCGGGGAAGATCATGATGCCCGTACCATTTTTGCACTCGTTCGTCAGCTTTTCGACGGTGGTGGTGTCGCCCTTGCCGCGCTCGATGGAAACAGCGCCCATACAGCGCAGGAACCAGCCGGCCAGCGGATTTTTGAACAGCTCCTCCTTGGCCAGAATGCGCAGCCGCTTCCAGTCAAATATCGTTATAGCGATCAAGACAGGGTCAAGGTTAGCAATGTGGTTCGGTGCGATGACGTAGGCGCGCCCATCGCGGACGGCCTTCAAATTCTCGCGCCCGATGACCTCGAACCGGAACAGAATGTGGGCCAGCACCCAGACGATGGGCAGCAGAATCCAGTATAAAAGCATCGTCAGCCCCCTTAGATGTGCGCAAGAATCGTGCGCTTGAGCAGATCAAAGCTCTCCTGCAGGCCGATGCTGCTTGTGTCCACCAGAATGGCGTCGTCGGCCTGTTTGAGCGGGGCCACGGCGCGGTGGCTGTCCTGGTAGTCGCGCTGCCGGATGTCGGCCAGCACGGTGGCAAAGTCCGCGGGCTGGCCCTTCTCGGCCAGCTCCTTGGCGCGGCGCTGGGCGCGGGCCTCGGCGCTGGCGGTCAGAAAGATCTTGACCGTGGCGTTGGGCAGCACAACCGTGCCGATGTCGCGGCCATCCATCAGGATGTTCTGGCTTTCGGCCAGGCCGCGCTGGGTGTCCAGCAGGAAGCTGCGCACCGCGGGGTGTGCGGCCACGGCGGACGCAGCCATGCCGATCTCCTCGGCACGGATGGCCGAGGAGACATCCTCGCCGTTCAGGTAAAAGTGCTGGGTGCCCTCCTCCAGCTTGGTATCCAGGTGGATTTGCGGCAGCAGGGCCTCCACGGCAGCGGCATCATGCGGGTCCTTGCCCTGGCGCACGGCGTACAGGCCGATGGAGCGGTACATGGCACCGGTATCTACATAGGTAAAGCCCATATCCGCAGCAAGGCGTTTGGCAAGGCTGGATTTGCCCGCCCCGGACGGGCCATCGATTGCAACAGAGATCATCAGAAAAACTTCCTTCCGTTATAGTACTGTGTTTGTAGAAATAGGCGATATTTTCGACTTTTCTGATACACCCTAGGTATCGTTTCCTATCGCGCGCACCGCAGCTTGTGCGGTGGCCCATGCAATTTGCAGGTTGTAGCCGCCGGTGCGGGCATCCACATCCAGCACTTCGCCCGCAAAATACAGGCCGGGACACAGCTTGCTCTGCATGGTTTTGGGGTCAACCTCTTTGGTATCCACGCCGCCAGCCGTAATCACCGCGTGCTGCAAATCGCCCAGTTCGCTGATGGGCACCTGCCAGTGCTTGCACAGGTGTACCAGTGCCATCTTCTGTTCGCGGGTGATCTGGGCGGCACGGGTGGCGGGGTCAACGCCCCACTTTTTAACGGCAACCGGCCGCATCGAGTTGGGCAGCAGCTTTTCCAGTGCACCCTGGGCACTGTGGCCGCCAAGGGCCGCAAAGTCGCGGGTCAGGCGGTCATACAGTGTTTTTTCATCCAGGGCAGGCTTCAAGTCAAACTCTGCAATATAGCGGTGCAGCTGCACATCATCAATATAGGTCGAAGCCGAAAGCACCAGCGGGCCGGAGATGCCAAAGTGAGTGAAAAGTGCTTCGCCCTGCTCAGTAAACAGCGGTTTGCCGTCTTTCAGCAGGGTCAAGGTCACGTTGCGCAGGCTTAGGCCCATCATCTGGCGGCAGGCCGGATCCGGGCTGACCAGGCTGCACAGGCTGGGCTGGGGCGGCACAATGGTGTGGCCCGCCTGCCGTGCCAGCTTATAGCCGGAGCCATCACTGCCGGTGGCGGGGTAACTGGTGCCGCCGGTAGTAACCAGAACATGGGCTGCGCGGTGGGTTTTGCCATCCGCGGTGCGCACGCCAACACAGCGACCATCCTCAATCAACAGCTCTTTGGCGCTGCCGTGCACAAATTTTGCGTCGGCGGCATAGCTGCGCAGGGCGGCCAGCACATCGGCGGCACGGTCGCTCTGCGGGAACACCCGGCGGCCGCGTTCCGTTTTGAGCGGCACGCCAAGGGATTCAAACAGTTCCATAGCGCTTGCCGGAGAGAATGCGTACAGCGCGGAGTACAAAAAGCGCGGGTTATGGCGCACATAGTTCAAAAACTCGCGCACATCACAATCATTGGTCACATTGCAGCGGCCCTTGCCGGTAATCAGCAGCTTTTGGCCGGGGCCTTTGGGGTTGTGTTCCACCACGGCGGTGGTCAGCCCCCGTGCGCAGGCGGCACCGGCGGCCATCAGGCCCGCCGCACCGCCGCCAATAATCAACAGATCCGTCATTCGGTGATGACTCCTTTATTGCGGTAGCAGATCAGGCACCCGTATGTGTACAGCAGCAGCAGCGGGTGCACGGTGGAAAGATACATGGTGGATGTGCCAATGCCAAAGCTGGAAACCTCAACAAAGGCGATCATGCCGCAGCGCAGGGCTGCCATAGCCAACAGGCCAAACAGCAGCAGCCAAGGCAGTGCTGCCCCTGCCGTGCGGCGGCGCAGAACCATGGGCAATGCGCACAGATGCCGCACCACAGCCCACACAAAGGCCAGCGGCAGCAGCACCGCGTACACGCAGCGCAATACGCCAAGCGCGCGGTAGGCCAGCTTTTGCAGCGGCGCATAGTAGGGCGTATCCTTGCCCGCTTCAGCGGCATTATTAAAGTTACAGCGCAGGTAGGCAGACCATTGGGCAACGTCCTCGGTGGTCCCGATAGAGCGCAGGGTCTGGTAATAGGCCGGGCAATCCTGGAAGGTCAGGGCCCAGATGGCGCTCTTGGCAGCTTCCCGGATTGCGGGCAGTACATACTGCGCACGGATGGGCTGGCTGGTGGCGCTGCGCCTGCCGCTGCGGGCGGGCAGGGTGCCGTTATCACAGGCAGCATTGATGGCATCGGCTACGCTCTGCCAATAGGCATCGGCGGTGGCAGCGTCGGCGTAAATGCCCTCATACTGGGCGGCACGGCGGATTGCCCAATAAAAGCTGCCCGCACGGTAATCGTCCAGTTCCGGGTCGCGGAAATCATTTTGCAGCTGGGGGTCCTCCTCCAGCCAGTATTGCAGGCATTGCAGCTGCGGGATCTCGGCATACAGCTTTTCGCGCGCATCGGCGGGCACGCTGAGCAGCGGCTCGTCCGAATCCGTCGCCACGCGGGTCATGGCACCCATCGCATCGGCAAAAGAGCCCTCGCTGAAATCCGAAAGCCCCCACACGCCGTACCAGTGCTGGTTCAGCGCGCAGAAAATGCCCACCCCTGCCGCCAGAACCGCATATGGAATCACCTGCGCCGCGGCGCACAGCCAGCGGCGGCGGTGCAGCAGCACCACCAGCATGCAAAGGGTAGCCGCAATGGCAAAAGGCAGCAAAAACAGCCCGGCATCTTCACGGTTCAGGTAACCGCAGGCAAGGCCAACGCCCGCTGCCAGCAGCCACGGCCAAATGGGTGCCTGCTGGCGGGTATAAAACACAGCCCGCAGCGCCGCCCCCGCCATACCGGCAAAAAACAGCAGGCAGAGCGCCGGGAAGATATTATCCCGGTAAACGCGCAGCGTGTAAGACGCCCAGCTGGACGGCAGAAATGCCAGCAGCGCGTACAGCAGCAGGGTCAAGGCCCTGGCCTGGCCCGCCGGGCTTTTGCGCCACAGCGGGCGCAGAGCAAACGCCGCCAGCAGCGCTGCAGCACACCACAGCAGTGCCCCGCCCAACAGGTAGGGCAGGTGCAGTTTGTTGAGCAGTGCCAGCCAGACGGCAAAAAACATGCTTTTGGAAAGCGTTAAATAGTCGTATTCCCCCAGCCACTGGCCGCTGGTGATGGCGTTGGCCGCGCGGAACATCAGTTCATCGTCCAGCGGGGCGCCGCCAGCCCACATATAGGCCAGCTGAAAATGGGTGACTGCGCAGCGCAGCAGGGTGATAAGCACCGCCCACAGCCAGAATGCGCGGCGGGTCAGCGCTGGCCGCAGCCCACGCAGGCGGGATAACAGGTTCGGCATGCCGGGTCACGGCCTCCTTTATGGCATCACAAGGGTGCGGGCCGGTCTGCCCGCGGGTGTTTTGCCGTGTGTTTCGTTTTCTAAGGCGCTTATTCCAGCCAGGGCAGCGGGCGCACAATGTGTGCCCCTATGGAATTATCCATTCTGGCTCGCCTGCTGCAATGCCGCCGCATGGCGCTTGGCAGACTGGAACACATAGTACAGTGTTGCCATAATGGCCACCGTTTCCAGCAGTTTAGCCCAGGGCGAAACCACATCTTTCGGCAGGCCGCACAGCAGGGTGCAGACTTTGGGTACCGCAAAGGCAATGACATCCACCAGCAAAATCAGGATACTGCCCCATGCGGGCAGGCTGATATGCGGCAGGCAGAAAATAGCGATGGCAGGCAGCGCCAGAATGATATAATCATGGCTCTGCTTATAAAACCACATAACGGAAACCACCGCGGTAACGGCGTACCAGAGCAGCCAGTCATTATCCAGCTTTTTGCGGAACATCCAGGCCGCAGCAGCCAGCAGAATCACACCGCCCACAGCGACATCCAGCAGGAGAACCAACTTGGTGGAGATGCCAAAGCCCAACAAAAAGTTGAATAGCCCATAATAAGAGGTATTATAGCTCAACCCCTGGTCCATGATATCTGTCAGCATGGAGATGGGGCTGCTTTCGGTTAAAATGGCCGCCAGCAGCCAGGACCCCAGCACAGTGCCGGAGGTAACGGTTATTGCTTTCCAGTGCTTTTTGCAGAGCAGCGGGAACAAAAACACAAACGCCACCTGCGGTTTGCACATGGCAACAGCCAGCAGCAGGCCCGCCAAAGTCTCACTGTCCTCCAGCACGCACATGGAAAGGATAACACAGCAGCACACAATGCCGCTCTGGTTGCCAAACAGCACCGCATTGGCCCACATGCTGGGGGCAAACACCAGCAGCGATGCCAGCACGGCCATGTATTTATCCTGCACATAGCGGTGGCGCAGCAAAAAGCGGCCCATGCACAGCGCCGTGACAAGCGGAGCGATAAAATCCAACGCCAGAATGTACACGCACATCGCGCTGTACGGCAAAAAGCCGGGGTTGATTACATTGCCCAGCACATAGGCCCAGGGCACTGTGCCCCCCAGGGAAGCATCCAGCCAGCCGATAGATTCGATGGACGGCACGCGGCTGTGCATCACATCAAAGGGGTTCAGCCCGTGCAGCACATAGGCACACTCCTGCCAGCGCAGGCGGGCATCCCACAGGTACAGGCCGTCAAAGATCAGATAGCGCCCCAGGTTGGCCGCCATGATTCCCAGAAAGAGCACCACCGCAAACAGCCGCAGGCGGCGCTGGTCATATTGCTGCATCAATGCGGTGGCTCCCTCCCTTCCCCGCCTGTGCAGGGTTTACTTTTGGATTTTCTCGATGCTCTCGATCAGGTAGTTCTGCTTTTTGAACACCAGGTCCACCAGCAGCGAAAGATATTTGATGATGATGGTCAGCACAGCAAACAGCCCGGCAAAGCCAAGGGTCAGCACAAACATCATGGTGGTCCACCCTTCAATGGGGTGCCCGGCGCAGAAAATGATCAGCGTGTAGGCCAGCTCCGCCAGCGCCAGGAACATCATCACGATGGCAATGCCTGCACTGAGCTTATACCCGGCATCGGTATACAGCGCCAGACTGTCCATGGCAAGGGCGAAGCGCCCGCCGGAATTATCAGTCAGGCGGCCATCAAATTCCAGATCGGTCATTTTTAAGCCAGATGCCGCATAGGCCGCTTTGCGGTAGGGCAGCGTTTCACTGGAAGCATGCACGCGATTGATGGCGCGGCGGCTGACCAGGCGGAACGCATCGGTGCGCAGCTTGTAAGCCGAATGGCTGTTGCCGTTGAACACGCGGTAGAACATTTTGCTGCTGCCAGCCGTGGACCGCGGGCAGACGGATACAATATCGCTGCCCGCCATGGCGGCACGGTAAGCTTCAAACACCAGCTCGATGGGGTACGGTGTCTGGGTGGAGTCAAACTCATACACATAATCGCCGATCGCGGCATCCAGGCCCGCGTTCATGGCGGTCTCGCGCCCCTGGTGCAGGCTCAGGTGCAGGATGGTCAGCGGCTTTTCCAGCGCTTTGGCCCAGTCCCGCAGGGTAGGGATGGTATCATCGGCGCAGGCGTCATCCACGGCAACCAGCTCATACTGTTCAAAGTGCTGGTCCAGCACGGCGTTCAGCGCCTTAAAAAACCGCACGGCCTGGGCACCATCGTTGTGCAGGTAGACCACAGCCGAGATAAAATTCTTTTCTTTATTTGTCACACTCATACGTTCAATACCTCGTCCAGGTCATACACGGTGTTGATCTTGCCGGAAAGTACGCTGACCAGCATCGGTTCGGTGTTCATCACGCGCACCACGGTGGGGCGGGAATCATCTATTTCGCTGGCTTTCAAAATCGGCTTCATGCTGAACAGGCTGCCCTGATAAGCAAAGCCGTACTCTTCTTTCAGGTATTTGCGGGCCAGCTGGCTCATGTAGGGCCAGGCGCTCTGCGGCTTAGCCGGGCATTCGTTGCAGTTATACAGGCTGCCCGGCCTGCATTTGCCCTCGCTCTGCTGCTGGCAGGGGAAGGTTGCTACCGCATCATAGCTGGTTTCGTGGGGAGTAAAGGTCACACTGGTCAGGCTGTGCAGGCCGGTCTGGCCAAAGGGCATCAGGCTGAAAAACGGGCCGTCCATCACGGTAATGCCGGTATTTTTCAGCCGCTCATCCACCGTGCACAGGATGATCTCGCACTTTTCGTATTTGATTTTGAACGGCGGCAGGCCCAGCATGGCGTGGATATCGTTCACGCCCGCATAGGTTGCGTTCAGGATGAACGGTGCTTTCACCGTGGTATCCCCTGCCGTTACCCGCCACACGCTGCCGGCTTTTTCAATTTTGTCCGGCTTATGGCTGTACAGAACCTGCACATTGGGCAGCTTTGCCAGCTGTTCCAGGAACCAGTTTTTCAGCACCTGGGCATCATAAGTATACTCGGTGGTCAAAAATGCGCCATCGCACATACCGTTATTAAAGTAGCGCTCCGGGGCAACATCATCACAACGGATCTTGGCCGCGGCGCAGAAGCGGCGGAATTCGGCCGCATTGGTCCAGCTGAAATGTGCGCTGGTGGCATAGATCTGGTCAAAGCTTGTGTGCAGGCAGAAATCATAATCCCGGCAGAAACGCTGGAAGTAATGTGCGCTCTTGATGGCCGTGGAGTAGCTGCGCGGGTAATGGTAGCCCATGTGTACGCGGGCCTGATTGATATAGGTCGCGCGCATGAACGGGGCGGGGTCCCGCTCCAGCACCAGTACCCGCTGGCCTGCCGCGCCGCACTTTTGGGCTGCGTACAGGCCATACAGGCCAGCACCAATAATGATTTTATCCACTGTCATGCACAGGACCTCCGATAATCTATTACTATGCCGGGCACCCCTGCCCGATTACGGGTTATACTTGCCCGTTGCGGCGGCAAACAGCACCTGCAGCAGATTGCTGTTGCCCTTAAAGCCGCTGATCTTGGTCGGCGTTTTGCCGGATGCCGGGTATGCGCGGGTCACGGGGACCTCGCAGGCGCGCAGACCCAGCTGAGTGGCACGAATGCTGAGGTAGGCCAGCAGCTCGTACCCCATAAACACATCCCGCAGCGGCTGCACATCGGGGTGAGTCAGGTATTCGCGGCTGTAGGCACGGTAAGCGTTGGTGGTATCGGTAAACCACTGGTGGGCTGCCGCGCTGATGATTGGCGCATGGATCAGCCGTACCGCCGCATAGCGCGTTTTGGGCGTATTGATGGCATGACCGCCGGGGATAAACCGGCTGCCCTGCACAAGGTCATAGCCTTCTTTCAGCTTGGCAACAAATTCCGGAACATCCTCGATGGAATCCTTATTGTTGCCGTCAATGGTCAGCACGCCCTTATAGCCAAAGGTCAGGGCAAAATGCAGGCCCATGCGCAGCTGGGCACCCTGTTTGCCGGGGCCGGTTTTGACCAGCAGGGTGTTCACCCCGTACAGCTCCAGCGTATCGGGGTTCATGCTGCCATCGGTGGAGCCGCCGTCGCAGATGACAATATCCACCAAACGGTCCACCCCGGCTTTCTGGGCACGGCCCAACTCGGTCAAAATGCGGGAGCCCTCATTGATGACGGGGATCAGCAGGCAGTAATCGCTGCTTTTGGGCAAAAAGGCGGTGCAGGTATAATCCGGCACGCCGGGAACATTCTGGATCGGCACTGGCTGCAGGCTCATGCAAACACCTCCGCAATATAGGCAAGGGTCTTGCGGACGGTTTCCACATCCGTCCGCTTCATCTCAATGGAAACATCACCGCTGTAGCCAACGGCTTTCAGCAGCATGGCAAGTTCTTTGTGTTCCTGGCGCGGAACAATGGGTTCCAGCCCCGGCTCGCTGATATGAACATGGCTGACGTATTTGATATCATCCACAAAATCCCGCAGGCGCTCGCCGTTGGAGATCATGGTGGAAAAGTCCAGATTAACCGCAAGGCCGGGGCTTTGCAGCCGTTTGACCATAGCAAAAGCATCGGCTGTATTGTTCAGGTAGTTGGTGTATACCGGGGGGTTGGCCTCAATGGCAAGCACCACATCATAGTGGGACGCCAGCGCACCGGCCTTGGCAAAAAAGGCATCACCCTCCGCCGCGGTGTGCGGCGGGTCCAGGCGGCGGTTTTTGGGGCAGCCGAACACCAGACTGGGGCAGTTGATGGTGTGGGCAAACTGGAACGCCTCGGCGGTATAATCCAGCAATTCTTCGGCTTGCACGGGGTCAAAAATATTGCCGGTCTGGCCGTACCAGATGCTTTGCATGCTGGGTACATGGAACCCCCAGCGGTTGAGCAGGTAGCCGCCGAACAGAGCGGCTCCGGTCAGGTTTTCATACGGATATTCCGGGAAAATACGGGTGGGGGCAATTTCCAGCCCGGTAAAGCCGTTCTGCTGCATGGCAGCGTAAACAGCTTCGTCATCCGCTTTATCCCACGCAATATTGGAAATTGCAAGTTTCAGTTCGGACATCCTCAGTTCCTCCATGCGCGCATAAAGGCGCAGATCTCATCCAGCTCCTGCTGTTTTGTACACAGGTATCCGTCCGCCCCGCCCAGCAGCGCAGCATGCCGGCTGCGCAGGTCATAATCAAACGGGGGCTTGGGCAGCTCGTTCTGCCAGTCAGCTTTGCCGGTCACTGTGGTGTAAACCTCCGCCGCCGTAACGGGCGGGGTGGTCAGGTTGAGGGTGGTCAGGCCGTTTTGCAGCGCGGTCTGCACATCCTGCCACAGGCGGGCCAGGTGATAGAACTGGTAACGGCTGCGGGAATCCGTGAAGGCAAGGGCGTTAAAATCATTGCCCGCAAAAAATTCCCGCAGGGCCGCGGCATCCACCGCACCGTTGAGCTTATAAAAGCCGTTATCTGCCAGGGTATAGCCATCCCGTACCAGGGGGGATTTTTGTGCAAGTTCGGTATATTTTTCCGGCTTGAGCATAGCCGGGGTGATGGTGTGCAGGTCAAACAAAAAGTTCTTTTTCAGCCCAATGCCGTATAGGGCAGGCAGCCGCACAATCAGCGCGTTGGGGTAATCCTCCCGCACCCATCGTTCCAGCTGCAGACGGTTGCGGCCATAGGCGGGCAGGCCGTCCGGTGTCATGGGGCTCTGCTCGTCCTTTCCCCTGCTGTCGGCATAGACAGCGATGGAGGAGATCAGCACCAGCTGTTTGGGGGCGATCTGGCGCAGGTTTTCCCGCGCGGCGGCCATCACGGCAAGGTCGGCATCCGGGTCTGCATTCGCCAAAAACATAGCGGCGGGCACCCCGGCGTACACGCACAGATCCGGCTTGGCACCGAACTGCGCGGCAATATCGGTGGAATGGCATACCGCGGCAAACGCATGTTTTGCCGCCAGGTTGCCCCCCACAAAACCGGTGGAACCGACCAGAAGATCCTTTGCCATATGCCCTGCCCCTTTTGCTGTTGATTTTTGCCGCAAAGCAGCGCCCTGCTTTGCAGATTGATACAGAATAGATTATACCATACCCCGGCGGTAAAAGCAATTAAAGCAATTTCAGACAGCAAATAAAAAATCCCATCATGCCAAAGCGGCACAATGGGAATAAAAAAACAGACAGTATCAATACCGGGTGCGCGGGATCTCCACACGGTTGGCCACAGCGGCTTCCAACTGGGCAACAATGGTTTTCATGCTCTCTTCAAACTCTTCATCGGAAGAATTGTGGAAGATCAGCAGCGAATCGGGCTGGTTTTCCAGCTTTAAGCTGAGCGGCGGGTTAAAGTTGACACCCAGGATATATTCGTCCCAGTGGTTCAGCTTCCACATGTCACGGTCGCTGGCGCGGTCGATCATGCGCTGGTGGCACACTTCGGGGTTAGTATCTACCCAAATCACAACCAGCTCTGCCTGCTTCTTTTTCAGCTCGGCACGCAGGGTGGTAATATAGTCAAGGTCACGGATCTCCTGCGTAAAGGGGGCGTTAATCAGCACAATATCATCGTACTCCAGCGCTTCCATAGCAAGGTCCAGAACCACACGATATTCCAGGTCACGGATATATTTTTCAAAAAAGATGCTGCTGCGGTCATACGGCTGGTGCGCCACCGCAAAGATTTGCTTGGACAAAGGGATCAAGGTATCCTTATCCAGATAGACAACGTGGTTCAGCGCTTTTGCCAGCTGCTTGGAAATAAAGGTTTTTCCGCAGGCCGGCGGGCTTGTGACCAATATCAGCTTTTTCATGCACAGACACCTCTCCAGAAAGATTGTCATTTAATTAACCAAGCTACAGGTGTTATTATACACCAAACTTTTGTCCTTGGGAATAGCTAAATGACCATTTTTCGGACTTTTATGGACTTTTGGTGCCATTTTTGCAGGCAAATTTACACCAAATTGTACAACTCCGCCCAAAATTTACCCATCAGTTTAGCAAAACCAACAACAAAAAGGGGAACGTTCGCGCAGAACGTTCCCTGGCATTGGATTATCTTACGTTTGAAAATCCGTTTTATTTCCCTGTTATTCTGCCTTGGCGCACAGGTCCAGGTAGGCTTTGATGATGCCAAGCCCCACCGGGCCGGATTTTTCCGGGTGGAACTGGGTGCCGATCACACAGCCCTTTTGGGCAGCGGCGCACACCTTGCGGCCGCCATACACGGTATCGGCCAGGCGGTATTCCTCCGCTGCAGGCTTTGCTTCATAAGAGTGGATAAAATAGCATTCCTGTCCCGGCTGCACATTCTGCAAGGCGGTACCGGAAAAATCCGTGCGGCCGCCCGCCGGGTACAGTGGGTTCCAGCTGATGTGCGGCACCCGCTGGGGGCTGCCGTCCGCGTCCACATCCGGGATGCGCACCACGCGGCCGGGAATCAGGCCAAGGCCCTTGTGCAGGCCGAATTCTTCGGATTCGTCAAACAGCATCTGCATCCCAAGGCAGATACCCAGCAACAGGGTACCCTGGGCTGTCTTTTGCTTGATGGGCTCGATCAGCCCCAGCTGTTCCAGCCCCTGCATGCCGTCCTGGAAAGCGCCCACGCCGGGCAGCACCAGGGCATCGGCTGCCAGAACATCTGCCGGGCTGCTGGTCACCTGTACTTCTGCCCCAAAATGGGCGAACGCATGCTGCACGCTGAGCAGGTTGGATAGACCGTAATCGATCACTGTTACTTTCATACCCGGCGCACCTCCACCCCGCCTGCGCGGATTTCATCTTTCAGTTCCTGCACGGTTTCTTTTTTATAGTGCAGCACTGCGGCGCAGGCCACAGCATCGGCACCGGCTTTGGCACCGTCCACAATGTCAGCCAACACCGCCGCCGCAGATGACCGGCACATTGACCGCCTTGGTCACAGCCTCGATCAGTTCCAGGTCCATGCCGCGCTGCAGGCCCTCGTTGTCCACGCTCATCAGCAGGATCTCCCCTGCCCCAAGCGCCACGCCGCGTTTGGCCCATTCCACTACATCATAACCAGAATGGGCGCGGCCGTTGTCATAATAAGCTTCCCACTTGCCGGGCCAGGTGCGG
>ERZ827498.3742-NODE-3742-length-12500-cov-3.371394_pt1 | contig 12500 bp, 12 predicted proteins | sample MGYA00519865_ERZ827498 | MGnify/ENA primary metagenome ERZ827498 (study PRJEB31778, sample SAMEA3449328) | human gut metagenome | biome: human gut; feature: human-associated habitat; material: faeces | place: United Kingdom | collected 2010/2012 ...
GAGCCATATTTTTGAAATTTGTTCCTTGACATTTGGCCGCTCTAACCGTTTCCCAGAGATCTTCTTCGTGATCTCGAATCTCTTGGAACTCCCTAATTATTTTGCCCACGGCAAATATTCTACACAAGTCCAGATACTTCATCTTATATCCAAACCAACGAGCTCTCTGCTGAACGGTGTCTACTGTAGATACACCCTTTGCAGTTCGAATAATGTATGTAATAGCAAGGCCTTTAAGCGTGAGGCCACGACCCAACATAGTGCCTCCAACATAGATATTATAGTCATATATTTCATCTGCGCCTTTGGGAACGCTATCGCCATTTACTTTGTGCCTACCACATACATTCATTGCCTGAATGATATCGTCTTCCAATAAATTAAATGGAAGAAGTCCCTCGACCCCTGCTTTCTCGTATTCATTATAAGCTGCAACCAGTATCTTTTTCAGCGGGTTATATGCAATGTCCCGTTTATCTTCGGACTTCTGACACCAGTCATTGATCAGTCCTTCAACTTTTTTAAAAACTTTTTCATGATCTGCCTTTAACTGGCTCGGATGAATCAGCATAGATAATTTGTCGCCCGGCTTCATACCACGATTCTTGTATATTGCACAGGCAACGAAAAACATTGAGATTGCATCAATGAAGGACTGGGGAATACCATCATCAAGCAGAGACGTTTCACTATCTGGAATTTTCCTTGTATATGTGGTATCGCTATGATACACATCAAGGCCACAATATCCCTTGCCTGGATCAACGAGTATGCCAAAGTCCGGGGATAGGACATCTAATGTATCAATCAATAGGTTCGCTTGGGGAGTCGCTGTAATAGACAAAAAGCAATGGCGATCTAACCGCTCTTTTAAGTTTTCGATGGCTTTATATGTCGAACTCTTCTTACCTTTTTTTACAAGCGTATTTAACGATGCCTCATCGCCCTCATCGTCAATAATTAGAATTGGTTTCTCCGCAAGAACCGAATCGAAAAAAATATTATCTGCAATGTAGTTGATTTGAGCCGGACTTTTTAATGCAACAATTACGACTTTTTTATTCATTTTTCTGAACTGATGCATTTTTTGTGCGGTCAATTGATCTTTAAAATCGGTTGTATCCAGGACAAGGACATCTTTAGTGGTGGAAAAATACTCTTTTATGCGATCTCGATTTTGCTTTACAAGGGGTTTCTTTGTTCCACCAAGGACAATAACGATATCATAGTCGTTGTCAAAGGCCAGTGCTGTAATTGAAATAAAGTTCGAGGTCTTTCCACTTTGAACTTTTCCAATCACGATACCTGTTTTTTGACACTTACCAATTCCTTCTGGGTCAGGACAATACGAAAGAGTCTGAGCTGCGTTTGAGACGATCTTTGTAACACCATCCGTAGGAATTCCATCGGCCACTAAGTAGTTCTGCACGGCAGACATATATCGTCCATCAAGATTGACAGCCCATACATTTGCATCTGGCGCACAGTAATTCATTCCAATACTATCGTTCATTAATGTCCCTCCGTAATTACAGCCTTGAGAGTATCATTCATTTTCATTCTGATACTACTGGGATCAATTTTTCCATCCACACTTAAGCGCATGGCCTCGATTTCTGACAAAGCAAGAGCAAATGTAAACTGCTCCATGATGGTTAGAAAGTGCTCATCGTTAATGTACGGTTTGAAGAACATATGGCGAATATTCCACTCAACAATGTACTCATCTCCACTCATTGCAATATTGAGCCATCGACTATTCGGATCATCCTTTTTCAGGATAAAATTGAAAATGTATTGCTCACCATTACAGAAAAAGACAATCCGTTTCCCATTTGCACCTTCAACTTCAATATCTGTAGGATCTGGTGTAATGTCAACTGAAATATCCGCTCCTCCATCCATCTGCTGTGAAATAGCTGTTGAGGAATTTTCTACATCAATGTTCTCCGGAATCGGTGTAACGACAACATCGTCAATAACACCAGCATTAGAGAAAGTGTTCACCAATGTATCAATTCCTTTATTGATTGAAACCTTTGGGCGCTTACGGTATTCTTTAGCCTTTTTCCTATAATCCTCACACTCGGTTTTTAATTTTTCAATTAATACATCCTCCAACCCACCATATAAATCGAAAGCGTCCTTAGTCTGCGTTACTTTCCATCCATCAAGATTCAACTCTCCAAAGAGTCTCTGATAGACATAAGAGTTAGATTTTTCGAATATCTCTTCAGGCCTATATCCATTTTCGTAGCCACCAACAATAACACGACCATACCGAATTAGAGTAAATCCTGCGCCTGACGTACTGCCCTCATCCAGGAGACCGACAAACCCGTAAATGCGTTTGCTCTCTCCATTAAAGTCAAAAGAAATATCAATGTTCTTTTTCCATACCTTTTCACTGCCATCGGGCAAAACTTCAGTAAGTACCTTGGGAGTCTCGTAAACTAATCCAACATCATTGTAGAGAATTTTTATTTCGCCTGAGCGCAAATCAGTCCGGTACATTCCTCGCAACTGATCTTTAGTTTTTCCGATTTGTGTTCCAGAAAGCGTGCGATTTAAATTCCAAATCGTAACAATCGTTCCGTGTTCTTTTTTGCTACACGGGATTTCTTCTACAGTAATCTCTTCATTTTTGTATTTACTCAGAGCTTCGACATCTACAGTGGTTCTATATTTTATACCAGAGCCGAGAGCGACAGATTCAACACTCCAGCATTTCCCAAACCAACACGCAGCAGTTTTTAATCCCATTCCAAATTCGCTGCGGGATTTTCTCCTTGGAGGACTATCCAACATAATGGCCCGCTGAAAATCGTGAAAATCCATGCCATAAGCATTATCTTTTATGATAAGATGATCGCCACTAACTTTATCGCGTTTATATTCGATATCAACAGTAAGCCCATCCCAGTACTTAGTCGCATTGAGTTTCTTGCTGTTGTCGTAGTAACTCTGTGTCGAATTATCTACAAACTCTGCGATCGCAGTCCATGGATCGTATCTAATATTTTTATATGTGGCGTAAACGCTGGTTGTTGGTCGAATATTAATGCGCTTTGCCATCTAATTCACCGTCCCATCCATTATTAGCCAGTGCAAATAAGCTTTCACCCAGAATTTTTAATATGCGTACATTTACAGAGTTACCAAGTTGCTTATATTGAGTTGCATCCGTTCCTTGAAACTTAAACCCGCCATGGAAACTCTGTAGATTTGCGGCCTCTCTTGGAGTAATTTTCCTGAAGTGTTTTTTGTTTTTATCCCAGATTATCGGGGTGTTAACTATTGCGACAAGGGAAGGATAAAATGTTGGCCTCTTCGCACGAATTCCAGATTGCCGAATTTGAATTAAGCAGTCATGAATATCAGTAACATCCGTTCCACAATTCCATTCAAACTTTTTATATAGTTTAATTTTGCTGAACATATCATATTTTTTCACCCAATCATCAATAAACGCTCTATTATCAAGATAGAGTTTTCTGTTATGCCGCAAAAAATTCTGTTTCCATGACGGCATATCATCATATCCCTGCGAGTGAAATACTTCATTGTCATCATCTATTCCGACTCCGAAACTATCAATCCAAACCGGAAAACCGATTACCTTAAGTCCAGTTCCGATTCTAAACTCATCCCATGCATAAATCATCTGTTCCTGCTCTTGAGAGATTATATATGTATCGTCCACATTATCTTCAAGGATTGTCCAAGCATCTCCCATTTTGCATTTTTTGAAATGCTTTTCCAATTGCAGATCGGTTTTGTGAATAAAGCCATTGCTTAAAATTTTCTCATTGCGGATATCCTTTCGGATTCCAAGGATATATACACGTTCTCGAATCTGAGGAATCCCGAAATCAGACGGGGATAGTATAATTGGTTCTTCGGTTATATAAAAATTGCGCTGCGTTAATTCGGAAGTAATGATATCCCAATTTTCGGTTTTATCAGCTAAATTGCGAACATTTTCAAGGATAACAAACTTTACTTCAGGATGAGCATCAAGGATGTCCATAATCGTATAGAACAAGTTCCCTCTGGTCTTATCCTGAAAGCCTCTTTGTGCGCCAGCCTTGCTGAAAGGCTGACAAGGGAAACCTGCACACAAAACATCAAAAGGCGCGATGGTCGTAGGATCAATTTCCCTTACATCTCCACGAATTTCTTTTTCTTCAGTATGATAATTGAGCCGATATGTTTTTTTACATTCTTCATTGATCTCAGCTGCCATGACGCATTCGCCGCCGAGATATCTCATGGCTTGATGAAACCCGCCAACCCCAGCAAACAGATCAATGAATCTAAATCGCGCTTTGGCTGGTGCATTTTTACAGGATCTCTTATCTTCCGGCTTTTTTGCATCTTCTGGGATATACCATCTATTGCCCTCACGTATGGCACCCTCAATTCTACCTTTCTTGCAAAGCACTGTAACCCAAGTTACAGAAACGCCCCATTTGAGAGCAATCTCTTTTGGCGTCAAAAGCATATTATCCACTCGCCTTATCTCAATCCACACTTATAATTCTACAGGATTGCTTTATTCTCTCATTTTCTCTGTCCGAAAAGCCGGACTCACTTCTCATCTGGTACAATCTCCACAATATCCTCAATACCACAATCCAGTGCCGCACAAATCTTCACGAGTATCTCCGTGGTAACATGTCCGTTCCGTCCCATCTTGGTGACAGATGCTGGGCTGATGCCCGCCTTTTCACACAGGTCCTTTTTCTTCATGTCCTTATCGATGAGCAGCTTCCAGAGTTTTTTATAACTCACAGACATAAAATATCTCCTCCGTACCGATATACAAAAAATGCTCTGCCGCTTGGCAGAGCATTCGGTCTATTGCAGCCAAACTGCCAAGGCCTATCCAACACTTGACAGTGTTGTTTATAATGATAGCACATTTGGGCAGGAAAAGCAAGAAAATGATAAATCCGCACGAATTCCGACTCTATTCAATTTCTTTTCAAGTGCGAAAGAAACGGTTGAACCTCTGGGCAGTCAGAGCTACAATGCCAACACCTCATCGTGAGGACAAACTGATCGGAGGTCAAATGATGAATTATGAAGTAAACCCGTTTCAGGACTACGAATCGATCACCGTTGATGAGCTGAAAGATCAAGCTAACAGTCTACTGAATCTGGTAACGGAAGAGCAGCGGCCACTGCGCGTATGTATGAATAATGGCAAGGAGTTTCTGCTGTTCCCTCAGGACCTGCTCGCCCCCATCTGCGACTCTGACTTTCGCTTGATCCTGCTGTCGGCAATGCGGTATGCGATGGGCAGGAATACTTGTATGCCCATGGTAGTCGCTGATTATATTAAGCGTCACATTCAGCTTCTGGATGATAAGTTTCTCGTACTGGCTGCCGATGAGATTAGGCGGCATCTTGAAGATTACGCAGAACACGAGCCGAATCCGAATCTTTGGCATGACCTTTTAGGTGCACTTGAGACAGAGCAGAGAGAGCGTGCCACTCGTAAGGCAAGAAAAATCAGACTGTGCCCAGCCTGCGGGAAGCCCTTGGAGGTCATGAGCATTGCCGACAACCAGGTATGAGTGCAAATCCAACAATCACAGGAAACCTGCTAATTCACACGTTCCACTGTAGATTGAAGTCCCATTCCTGGAAGCGATTCTGGGATTATGATACCTTCGTGGTGTAGTCCAGAGAAATCCACCCTGCGCCAGATTTCAGCTTACCCCACTTTGTTGCGCCCTGCCCAGTGCTTTCCTGCACGATGGTATAAACACCACCGTTGCGGATGGAGCCTGCCAGGGCGTAATTCGTACCTGCACCCTTACGGATATTCAGAACCGAAGCTGTAACCTTTACTCTATACGGAGAGAATGCAGGCTTGCTCTCCGCAGGGTACACAGCATTCCCCCAACCATCAAACACCTTGTATCCGGGGTTCTTGTCTGCACAGGCTTTCGCATTCGCCAGGGAAGAGAATGCACCCTTCTGGGAAGCACTATCAGCCCAGGTCTTGCGGACACGGTACAGTGTGGTAGTGCTTGCAGGCTTCTCTTCGGCAGTGCTGCCGCCCAGACGGGCAGTAACCTTTGCCGCCAGGTCACTCATACGGGAATAGAGCCAGTCACCGGGACAAGACTTGTTTGCAAACCATCTATGTACAGTCAGAACCATCTCATCAGACTTCGGGTTGTACGCCAGAGTCTTGTTCTTGTCACCGAACCAGAGCAGCTTCTTTTTACCGTTGCGCTTGCAAATGTCCACGCAAAGGTTGATGAGGGAAGCATATACAGCGTTCGTCATAGCGTAAGGGTGAGTCTTGTCAGACGCACATTCGATGGTCACGGCACGATGGTCATTCGCAGAACTGGAAGAACACCAGGAGCGGTCTTTCTCTTCCACACAGAGAGAGATTCTGCCGTCATAACCAATGCCGTAGTTGCAGCTTGCCTGTCGGGAAGGACTGGTGAAGCAACCGCAGATACTCTCCGCAGAAAGCTGACCGACTACACAGTGCGGGGTAATACGGTCAATCGCATGATTGCGGGGACTGTTTTTGTTAGGTGAGATTTTGGTGTAGGACACCAGAGAACTGTTACTCATTTTCATTTCCTCCTTGTCATATCGGGTAAGGTCATACCTCTCAATGACAGCCATAAGGTTGTCCACATATTTCAGAGAGGTTGCATACCCGTCAGCTTTGATATTCTCAAGGTACTGTCTGGGGTCAGTCACACCCTTCAAATTGGAATAGGCAGAAATGTTGGTAAAATCGAAATACCCGATAACACCATCCTCCATGCTTCCAAACTTGCACCATTCCATAGCGGAACTGGTGTAGGTTCCGTCTGGGTTCTGCTCACTGCCTACTTTGTGGTAAACACCCACGCAGGTCTTGCAGCGTCCTTTGCGATACTTCAAGCCAAAGTAGTTATGAGCGTTGACTGCCAGTTCAGACGTACCTTTGTTACTCTCAAGAATCGCCTGGGCAATAATCGGGCTGAACACGCATACATTGTAAGCGGCAGCATATTTCTTAATGTACCCGGCAATACTGTCAATAAACTCCTGGATAGTCATAGGTCATCACTCCTTTATAGGAGAGAGGGCGAACCCTCTCTCCCGCCTTAGTTTGCGCCGTTGTCAGTATCGGACTTCTTCTTGAGTACTTCGATAGCGGCAGTAATAGCCGGGGGAATATTGATACCCATGAGTCCTGCGTTCTCCACGATGGAGATAGTTTCGTTTGCCACGAATGCAATAACCACAGCGTCACGAATAAAATTAGTGCCAGTAATTAAATCCAGGCGGCAGGCAACCAGAACCACCAGAAGGGAAACACCCTTACGGCACAGCCCCTTCCAACCTGCACGGCTCTCAAGCGCACCATTCTCAGTCTGTTATGGAACACGCCTGCGACAATCAGACCTGTAATATAATCAATCGCCATGAAGATAACCAGGGTTGCCAGAGCAGCGTCCCAACCGCCAAACAGGGAAGCAATGAAGCTACCCACTACTCCGATTGCAGTACAAATCCATTCTTTCATAATCTTAGCCCTCCTTGCTGTAATCCTTCCCGGTGATTTCCTTGTACTCATCCGGGGTAATCCACTTTCCTACTGCGTTCCACGCCATCTTTTCAGACCAAATGCCCATCTTGTAGAACTTCTTTACCTTCTCATAATTCTTGCTATGTGCCATGATTTACACCTCCATATCTACGCCAGTCATCATTGCCATGTACTCAAGTTTGCCCGTGAGTTCGGCATAGCGCATTTCCTGCTCAGTCTTTTCACGGAAGCAGAGATACCAACCGTCAGCATACTGAACCTGCTGAATCAGTTCAGCGTTGTGCATGACCATCTGAGTGTCACCGTCCACAATCGTAAGAGTGGACAGATTGTCCTCAAACACGGACACATCAACCTCAGTCTGACTGACATAGTTGTTACCGTTCTGCTTGAATCCCTTGAGTTCCGTGCCGTCAGCTAAAATCAGTTTTACCATAGTAGTGTTCCTCCTTTAATTTCTTGCAAAGGTCTAACATATTTGACCTCTGTAGCTTGCTCATGTAGTGGCAGTGACCATTGAACCATGACCTAAACCAGTCATCGAAATCCTTCTCTGAGAGAATGAGTACCAGTTTCTTAGCTTTTCTTCTCATACCTGTAAGCCGCTTCGGATGAATCTTGTGAATCACCCGCCCGGTATCGGTAAGCGAATACTGAATCTGTAGAAACCTCCACATTTCAGACAGTTTGCATATTCTGGTTTTCCGAATGTTCACGGTAATACCCAGGTCTTGTGCGATTTCCACAATCTCTGTAAGCAGCCTTTTCAGAAACTCCTTATCTTTGTGAATCACATAACTGTCATCCATGTATCTGCCATAAAATTTCACGCCTTTTACAATCTTTATGTAGTTGTCAATCGGTATGGGATAAGCAATCCCTGCGTCCTGTGCTACCTGGTCACCTATGTTCAAGTGTTTTCGCAAGAACTTCTTCCCGGTCAGCAGGCTCTTATCAACCTTTTCGTGTTCCAGTGAGTTGAATACATCGTCCATAGCGGACTCATATTCTTCATCACTCATGTAGGACACATCCACCTTCTCATTGTTTACAATCTTTTCCAGGAACCAGAGTGCTGTATCGTCATCAACGTACTTTTCAAACAACTCCATGAGTTTGTCATGTCGAATGTTGTCATAGTATTTTGAGAAATCCATCAGCAAGATATAACCATCGTTACTCTCATCCGTCACGGGGTCAAGAGCCGGGGTTTCAATAATCTTGCACCGCTTGCCCTGCTTCCGCATTTCCTCCTGCAAGTGACCGATAGGGTCGTACAGAGAATATCGTGTACCGCAGATAACGATAGGCGTACCCTCAATGGCACGTCCGATAATATCACCCGAAATGACCTCCCACTTGTCATCAAGCCGCTGTCTATTCTTCGCTTCCTCACGTCCCTCTACGCAGTCATCCAGGTAGAGAAGGTTGGTTGCTTCCGAAAGACCTACCTGCCGTGCGTCAATAGAACGGCACATGACAGTAGGGAATCGGGACTTATGCAGAAGGTTAATGACCTTCGTATCGGCATTGGTCTGTACCAGTTTGCTCTCCGGGAAAATATCATAAAAATGATAATCGTTTGGCTGCTGAATGTACTCAAGGCAACCTTTGTAGAAAGACTGAACAAGGTCATCACCTGTACCCTCCATCAGCGTAGAGCGGTCTGGGAATTTCCCAGAAAGCATATTCGTAAAGTTGATACCAAGCTGAGACTTACCACATCGTTTCGGCATGGAGATGGACAGAAAGTCCAGTTTCCCCTCAAGAACTTCCTGGTATCCTTCTACATATCGTCTAAGGTAATGACGGCGGGGTAGATAGAACTTCTTGTCAAGCGGCTTGCCGTACTCTACCGCCTGTAAATATGCGTCAAAATAATGGGGCGCACAAAACAGTAGGGAGCGAAACAGCAGATTGTCAAATTCCTCTGCTGTCTTAAAATCCCTAGTATCTACTGCCAGTTTTAGTCCGGCTCTGATTTCCTCTTGTAAGGCCTGGTTCCATTCGTGAGCCAGTCGGAACTCTGCACCCTCATAGTCACGGCACAGAGCGAACTTATCATCATAGGCTGCAACATCAAGCGGACTCTTTAAGATAGCCCGGTCAATGCTACTTTTCATCTTACTATAATCCATACATACCTCCGTAAACAAAAAAAAATGGAACCGTCAATTAAGACAGTCCCATTGGACAAAACCACAACTCACTTGCAGTTACTTATTAACTTAAAAGGCAGGCACAAGCACCATACCACAGGTCTGACTACGACATTCCAGGTGACCCATGCACAAAGCCAGAAGAAGGATTTAATACACCACCACAGAAACCACAGGCAGCAGAACAAAATATAGAACATGGTTTCACCATCCTTTCTCTTAGCGTGGTAGGGTAAATCAGAAAATCTGTATAAGTTTTCTTAGTAGAGTCTTTACTATAAAAACTTAGTGAAAAATTCGATTTTACCCTACCATGTCTGTCTGACCAACCTCATATCCACCTTCGGGGATAGGTGTTTCATCGGGAACAACCACGATTTTATACCCCATAACGCTCAACATATCACCCAGTTTTGCAACTGTAGTGTTATCGCTCTTCTTCGGATTCAGTCTATCCCAGAGAGCCGCCTGCGTAATGCCCAAGGTCTTTGCCATCTCAGCATTCGTTATATCATGCTCTGTCATCAGAGTCTTAATCAGTTCTTTTGAAGTCATACGTTTTCCTCCTGTTCAAGATAAGGATAGCATTAAAGTTCTATCTTGTCAAGTTATATCTTGAATCTTTTTTATTTTTGCGGAATTTTCCAGGCTCACCCGCCCCGGCTGCCGGGGGTCTATATCCCCCGCCGGGGGTCTGTCCGCAGGATGACCGGGACAGCCTGCACCACAGGCAGAGCGACGGGACGTAGTGAAAAAGTTTGAAAGAATTTCAAGAAATATCTTGACAATAAAGATATATCTTGATATACTTGTATCAAGATAAAACTTGATAGGCAAGTTTGAAACCACAGCCGCCCGCCAGGGCAGCGCAAACAAATAGGAGGTAAACAATTATGTATGATTATTTAGAGCAGGTAACCGCAGACGTTCGGGATTATGTAGAGCAGGAAATCGACTTGACAGAATGGGCGGGTGACCGTGACGGACTGGAAGAGAAACTGAACGATGACCTTTGGACGTGTGACAGCGTCACGGGCAACGCTTCCGGGTCTTACTATTGCAACGCCTGGAAAGCTGAAGAAGCATTAGCGCATAACTGGGATTTATTAGCGGAAGCCCTGGAAGAGTTCGGACAGGATGGAACGGACGTATTAAAAGAGGGCGCGGAAGCTATGGACGTTACAATTCGTTGCTACCTGTTAGGGCAGGCAATAGCCGCCGTATTGGATGACCTGGAAGAAAATGGAGCGTTTGAGGAAGAGAAAGAAGAGAATTAACACACGTTGCGCCGTGTATAAATAGCCAGTTAGGGCGCAAGCGTCCCGGCATTTTGCCGGGGGTCTGGAAAGTGTAGGCTTTCAAACCTGCACCACAGAAAGAACCGCATACAATAGCAAAATGCACAAATAGGAGGTAAAACCATGCGAAAATACATATTTACCGAAAAAAGCCATACATTCAAGCGGATTAACAAAAAGACCGCCCGCACAGCCTATAAAAACGGCTTAACCGTTATTATTTGCCCGTGCAACTTGCGCCCGTTCACACCCTGGCATAATGAACACAGGTTAAACAGAAAAGACCGGGCGCAATTCGTAATTGATGAAATCGGAGTTATAAACGATTTTAATAACTTAGTTAATTCGTTTGAATACTATAATTGTATCAATTCCGAAACGGGCAAATACAGCGCTTTTTATATCCCGGTTTGCACCGTGGACAGGTTCACAGGCGAAGCACCAACGCCCGCCACACTTGGAACCGTAGAACAATATGATTATAGCTATATGCAGCAGTAAACCACAGCCCCGGACAGCTTCACCGCCTGTCGGGGCTTATTTCATAGAATGGAGGTGCAAAACATTGTTTAAAAAGACCTGGGAAACGCCGCAGGGCAGCTATTACAATCTATTTTCCGATATGCTAAAACAGCCTCATTTACTTGTAGCGGGGGCAACGGGCAGCGGTAAAAGCGTAGTTATTAACGGCATTATTACAACGGCATTAAAGGACAGCCCCGCCGCCGTGCAATTTATCTTTATAGATCCGAAACGAGTAGAACTTGTAGAATATAAGCCCATGCCGCATACGCTAAAATATGCCAGTGAACCGGGGGACATGGTGCAAGCGTTACAATGTGCCATGGATACCACAGAACGCCGCTATAAAGCCATGCAAAGCCGCCATGAAAAGAACTACAGCGGCGGGGCGGTTTATGTAGTTATAGACGAATTAGCGGACTTAATGACAACTAACAAAAAGCAGGTGCAACCGCTTATACAACGCCTTGCACAGATAGGCAGAGCGGCAAACGTGCATATTATAGCCGCTACACAATGCCCGCTATCCGCTGTTATTCCTACCCCTATAAAAGTAAATTTTGATAGTCGTGTAGGACTCAGAACCCGCAGCAAGCAAGATAGCCGTAATATTTTAGGGCTTCCAGGGTGCGAAACTCTGCCCCGATATGGTCAAGGCTATTACATGACCCCGGCGGGCTTGCAACTGTATAATATACCCATGTACAGCCCCGCAGAGGTGCAACGGCTTGTAAACTATTGGAAGCACCACAGCCGCCCCCGCTTGCGATGGTTATAACACACGAAACCCCGGACAGGTTCACAGCCTGCCGGGGTTCTTTTATGTCTATTTGTTTGTATGCCCTCACAGCCCCGCAGAGCCGCCCAGGACGGGCGCAAGCCGTGCGGGGCATTTATACCACAACGGGCGTAAAAGCCCGCAGAGGGGCGCAGAGCGTCCACGCCTGC
>ERZ827498.3747-NODE-3747-length-12486-cov-89.398681_pt1 | contig 12486 bp, 8 predicted proteins | sample MGYA00519865_ERZ827498 | MGnify/ENA primary metagenome ERZ827498 (study PRJEB31778, sample SAMEA3449328) | human gut metagenome | biome: human gut; feature: human-associated habitat; material: faeces | place: United Kingdom | collected 2010/2012 ...
TGGACAAGATGCGTGTGAGTATCAGTAAGCATTATCAGGAGATTATGGACAGGGACAACTTCGTTACTGCCGACAAGGTGAAGAATGCCTTTCTTGGTTTGGAGTATCGTTGCCATACACTGATGAAAGTCTATTTCCAAAGCCGTGATGAAATGGAAAAGCAATATAAGGCTGGCATAAAGTCTTTGAGCTCATTCACAAGATACAGAATAGGATGTGCCTATGTCGGTGAGTTCTTGCAATCGCATTATCATGTCAAGGATATTGCTTTGAAAGAGTTGTCGCTGCCTTTTATCACGGACTACGAGACTTTTCTCAGAACCGAAAAGCACTTGAAGATAAACTCTGCGATGGTGTTTGTCCGCAATCTCCGTGCAATGGTATTCCGCGCCATAGATAATGAGTGGCTTGTAAAAGACCCATTCAGACGATATGAGTACAAGGAAGAAGAGACGACAAGGGAGTTCTTGACAAAAGAAGAGATTCGCTTGCTCATGGAAATACCAATCACCCGAAAGAAGATGAGCATGGTACGAGATTTGTTTCTGTTCTGTTGTTTCACTGGTCTTGCCTTCATAGATCTTTATAACCTGAAGGAAGAGAACATCAAAACGTTCTTTGACGATGGCGAGTGGATAATAATCCATCGACAGAAGACGGGAACTGAAGCCGACATCAAGTTGCTTGACTATCCCAAGCAGATTATGGAAAAATACCGTGGATTGTGTGAAGACGGTAGGGTATTTCCAGTACCCAACTACAAAAGTTGTATGGATTCGCTCAAAAGACTGGGCAAGAAATGCGGCATCACCAAGCCGCTGTCCTGGCACATGAGCCGTCATTCGTTCGCAACCTCGGTTTGCCTCTCCAACGGAGTTCCAATAGAAACCGTGAGTTCAATGCTTGGTCACAAGAACATAAAGACAACCCAGGTGTATGCCAAGATTACCAAGGAAAAATTGAGCAAAGACGTGGAAAAGTTGTCTCAGCAGATTAATAACATTGAGGAATTCACGTTTGGAAATGTTTGCAACGATAATACTAACACTATAAATGGCAGAGTATGAAACGACAAGTGATAACAATACAAGAAGATATGGTCATCTACGCCCCACATCATGGTGAGGTGTGGATGACAGTTTGGGAGATTACCGAACTGCTGAATGTAACAGGGACAGCAGTGAAGAATACCATCAAGCGCATTTGGAAACAAAGTGTGCTGAAAGATTTCCAGCATTCTCAATACATCAAACTTGAAAATGGATATTCTGCGCATGTCTATGATATTGAATTGATTATCGCCATAGCACTTCAAATGGATACATACCAAGCCTTGTTGTTCAGACAATGGTTTATCAGTAAGGTTGTGAACCGCAAGGATTGCCAAGCAGAGCAAGTAAAACACGAGTATCCGATGATTATTGTGATGAACGGAACGATGCCAAGAGGTGCAAGTTAGAATCTCTCATCTTTTAATAAGATTCCTACACCTTTATAATATAATAGCGTACAGAGGAAACGATTTTTGTCGTTGTACCCTGTACGCTATTTTTGTTTCGCTATTATGAAGCAGTACCCTCCCCTTGTGAAACAGTGCCGTCGATTATCGGCTTGCGGTAATTACCAGTGAGAAGTGCTTGTATCTCGGATTCCGGATAGAGGGTTTTGCCACATAATATAATGTAGGGCAAGATGCCTTGCCTGCGATATTCCTGCAAGGTGCGGCGACTAAGCTTCAAATGCTCGGAGAGTTCCTTGTCGGTGAGGTATCGCTCCCCGTCCAAAGGTGGGCTGTAGGACTCGATGAATGAGGATAGCCAGTTGTTGGCTTTCTTCAAGGATTGCATGGCGGTGTCTATCGACTTGCTCTCATGCGTAAGAAGTTGGTTCATGTTCATTGTTTACAATTTGGATTAAGTGGTGAATATAAAATGTGTTGGCTTGCCCAGGGTGAAGTTTTCGGCTTTGCCTTGGGCGAGTTTGGCTTTATGCTATACCGATTTGATTCTGGCGATAAGCGGAACGATGGCTTTGACCTCTTCGGGGCAGTAATAGAATTGGCGACCTATCTGGGTATGCCCCAAGAAACGGCGGTCACGAAGTTTTTGTAAGGTGCGCTGGCTGATGCGAAGTTGCTGGCAGACCTCATGACCTGTAAGCCATTTGTTCAGACGCTTGCCGTTAGCCTTATGCTTCAGCAACTCCACTTTCTTTACCAAGGCATCGTATCTTGCCATCATCAAGTCGAATGCCTTCTTTTCCATTGTTACTACTTCCATATTCTCTGTTTTATTGGTTCAACAAATTCGGGTGCAAAGTTAATGTGTGTATGTTGAAAAACAATGAAAATGAATAACTGTGGCAGTGCTTTTCTGGGGTTTGCCGACCGCTTGGCAAGAAAAATCAAGAAAATTATACGTGGGTCATTAATGAGTTGTTAAACGGGTATTTCTCAAATGGTTAATTTTGCCGCCGAGAAATAAAAACAACGAATTACATAACATTTCAAACGGAATTAGAATGGAAGTAATAACAATGGAAAGTGCAGCCTTCAAAAAGCTGACAGAACAGTTGACAGAAATAGTCCAGTACGTGCGATTGGCAAAAATGGCATTTCAAGAGAACTTGACGGGTAAGGGATTGAAGCCGATGTTGACCAATGACGATGCAGCTAAGATGCTTGGTGTGAGCAAGCGCACCTTGCAGCGAATGCGCTCAGAGAACCGCATTGATTTTATTAAAATTGGCAATCAATGCCGATACCAAGTTGAAGCCATTGAAAGAATGGTTGAGGAACGAACAATAACAAATGAAACATGAGCATGGAAGATGGAACATTGAGAAAACTGGAGTTATATCTCCATGACCTACACAAAAAGATAGACGGCATCTACGACATGCTGATGTTGAGACACGAACAAGAGACGGAGCAAAAAGGAAGTTCTGCCATCAATGAAAAATTGCTCGACAACCAAGACCTCTGCCTCTTATTTCAAATCTCCCCTCGTTCCCTTCAACGCTATCGCAGTCTGGGAGTGCTTCCCTACAAGCGTTTGGGGCAGAAAACCTACTACACGGAAGAGGATGTGATGCAGTTTGTAGAGAATAATGTCAAAGAATTCAAGAAAGAGAATGTGGAGCATTACTTAACTCGCATTCATCAGAAATTCAAATAACAACAGTATTCACCATTAAAAATTTACAATTATGGTACAAAAGAAAAAGAGTGATGAACAGGACGTGCTGGTAGTCCGTGACGAGAAGACTGGCGAAATCTGCGTCGTCGCCGGACTCAGCAGGGACGGCACACCGAAGCGAGCGCCCGCCAAGGCGGAGAACACGTCCGACTTCCTGCGTTTTGACCGCAACAGCGACCTGATGGACAGTTTCTTTAGAAACTTCTTCCGCCAGTGCAAGGAGCCAAGCCGATTCGGATTCTACCGCATAGCGGCAGACCAGGTGGAAAACCTGCTTGGCGTGATGAAGGAGTTGCTGAAAGATCCGGAGGCTAACAAGGAGATTCTTTCCGCCCACAAGGTTGACACCTCCAATTATGAGAAAGAGGCAAAGCAATCGGAAGGTCAGGCGAAAGAAACCGCATCATCGGACGATGCGTCCAAGACGCAAGCTAACACAGAAAAAGAGAATGTATCATCTGAACAAACCAACGAAAAAGAGAACGACATGGAACAGAAACCAGAACAGACCGCAACCGAACAGCAGGCACAGACCGCTCCGGGTGTAAAGCAGAACCTCATTAGTGGTAACGATGTGAACCTGCAGGAACTTGGTGCCAAATATGGCATAGACTTCAATAGTATGAATGAGAAGGATATGAAAGCCCTGCTCAACTACGGCAAGACGGGGCTTGTGATTGTGAAGCCGACCTTCGGCGGTGAACAGATAGAGATACAGGCCCGTCTGTCATTCCGCAAGGACGATAACGACCAGTTGCAACTTGTGCCGCATTTCGTGCGCAACGAGCCAAAACTAGATGTCGCTTACAAAGGCTATACCTTCACTCCTGAGGACAAGAAGAACCTGTTGCAGAACGGCAACCTTGGTAAGGTTGTGGATTTCCCTGACAAGAATACAGGTGAACTGCGTCCTCATTTCATCAGTATCGACCGTCTCACCAATGAGATTGTTGACATCCCGACCAACAAGGTGCGCATACCCGATACCATCGGCAAGACACCTATTACCAAGGACGACAAGAGAGTGCTCTACTCAGGTATTCCGCTTCGTAAGGAGATTGAGCTTGCCAACGGGCGCAAGTTCACACCGCTGCTGCAGGTGAATGTGGAACAGCGTGGCGTGGAGTTCGTGCCTGGCAGCACAAGACAGGCGCAAGGTCAGAAACAGAATGGAGACAAGAAGCAAACCGCTGACAAGCAGGAGCAGAAGGCAGAAGGTGATGCGGGCGGTCAGAAGAAGCAGCAAGATCCCAACCACTGGCTCAATGAGGACGGGACCATCCGCCGACTCAACACCTATTTCAAGAAGGAACTGACCGAGCAGCAGAAGGACGACTACGTGGCAGGCAAGACCATCGAGATCAAGGAAGTGCCCAACAAGAACGGCAGCGGTACCTATACCGCCTACGTGAAGTTCGATTTCGACAAGATGCAGCCACGTTCCTACCGCAACAATCCAGACCTCAAACAGGCAAAGGAACAGATTCCGACCAACGAGAACAAGGTACAAGTCGCCGTCAACGAGCAGGGCAAGACCCATGAGGCGACCAAGCACACCAAGGATCCGCTGAGTCCGGGACAGTCTGCGCCAAAGAACGAAAAGCAGCAGAAGGAACAGAACGCCGAGGAACAGAAGCCAAAGAGAAAGGCAAGAAGCGTGAAGATGTAGTTGCCGCCACTTGATCCACAGAGTTAATCATCCATTATAACAACCGACATCTGCGACCGTCTATCCCACGGTTGCGGATGTCACAAAAACAACAGACAATGAAGACAATCATCGCAGAGAAGCCAAGCGTAGCCAAGGAAATCGCCCACATTGTAGGAGCTGACAAGCGTGAGGAAGGCTATATGCAGGGCAATGGCTATTATGTGACATGGGCATTCGGACATTTAGTGCAGCCAGCCATGCCGGAAACCTACGGCATGAAGGGATTCCATGCAGAGAATCTGCCTGTGATTCCCGACCCGTTCGTTCTTGTTCCCCGACAAGTCAAGACTGAAAACGGCTACAAACCAGATGCAGGTGTGCTTGCCCAAATTAAGATAATCGGCAAGCTGTTTGACAGCAGTGAGCGCATTATCGTAGCAACCGATGCCGGACGTGAGGGAGAGTTGATTTTCCGATACCTCTATGTGTATCTCGGTTGCAGGAAACCTTTCGACCGTCTCTGGATCAGTTCGCTTACGGACACCGCCATCCGTGAGGGACTTCTGAACCTCAGGGATGGCAAGGAGTATGACAATCTCTATCATGCAGCCAAGGCACGAAGTGAGGCAGACTGGCTCGTCGGCATCAACGGCACACAAGCCCTGACGATAGCCGCAGGACGTGGCACCTATTCCGTAGGTCGTGTGCAGACTCCGACCCTTGGTATGGTGTGCGAACGCTATTGGGAACACAAGCGTTTCGAGTCGAAACCGTTCTGGCAGGTACACTTCGGTGTGGTTGATGCAGACAGTGGCAATATACTGAAGTTCACATCTGCCAACCGATGGACAGACAAAGCCACCGCAACCGACATATATAATAAGGTGAAAGAAATAGGTTCTGCCATCATCACAAAGGTCGCAACCAAGCGAAAGGTGGAGAAGGCACCGCTCCTTTACGACCTCACCACCTTGCAGAAAGAAGCCAACTCCCAGCATGGCTTCACGGCAGAGCATACACTCTCCATCGCCCAGAAACTCTACGAGGCAAAGTTCATCACCTATCCAAGAACATCAAGCCGCTATATCTCGGATGATGTATTTGCCACCCTTCCCAAACTCTTCAAGAATTTGGAGAATCATTCGGAATATGGAGAAAAAGTGAAACTATTGCCTGGCAGTGAGGACTACTGCAAGAACAGCGTGAATGCAGCCAAGGTGACCGACCACCATGCCCTGCTCATCACAGAAAATGCAGCCATCGGTCTTTTCAAGGACGAGAAGATTGTTTATGACATGATATTGTGCCGGATGATAGAAGCGTTCTCGGCAGACTGCATCAAGGACATCACATCCGTATCGGCGCAAGTGGATCATGAGGTCGAATTTGGCATCAGTGGCTCCTTCATCCGACAGACTGGCTGGCGAGCGTTGTCGCTCAAGGAAAAGAACAACAGGCAGGACAAGGATGCAGACACAACCGACAATGAGGTCAAGGAGCAAGTCATTCCCAACTGGCAAGAAGGACAGCATGTCACTCTTTCTGGCTGCACCATCACGGAGGGCAAGACCAAACCGAAGCCATTGCATACGGAATCCACATTGCTTGCAGCAATGGAGACCGCAGGCAAAGAGATAGAAGATGATACGATGCGCCAGGCAATGAAGGACTGCGGTATAGGTACACCAGCCACACGTGCCGCCATCATCGAAACCCTGCTCAAACGAGAGTATATGGTGCGCCAGCAGAAGAAACTTGTGCCGACGGAAAAAGGACTCGCCCTGCATTCCGTGGTGAAGAACATGACGATTGCCAATGTGGAGATGACGGGCAAATGGGAGGCGGAACTTGCCAAGATTGAACGAGGTGAAGCAAGTGCTGACGGGTTCACCCATAGTATCGAAGGCTATACCCGTGAAATCACTGCGGAGCTGTTGGGTTGTGACAGACTTTTCAGCCACAAGGATTCCGGCTGCCAGTGTCCTAAATGCAAGCAAGGTACCATGCAGTTCTTCGGAAAGGTAGTAAGATGCAGCAACAAGGAGTGCGGTATGCCAGTGTTCAAGCAGGTAGCAGGAAAGTTGCTCACTGATGGCGACATCACCGAGTTGCTTACCAAGGGCAAGACCAGAACGCTCAATGGTTTCACCAGCAAGCAAGGCAAATCATTCTCCGCAGCTATAGCCTTTGACGAGAATTTCAACACGAAATTCGTTTTTGCAGAGCGCAAAACAGCAGAAAAGCGAGGAAATGTGAAGAGATACAAGAAATAGTTTGTACCTTTGCCACCGAAACATGGTTCATAAATGGTGTCTTTATTTAGGATGCTTTTATTTACTGTGGATTAAGTGGCGGCACTCGGAGGGATACCGAGTGCCTTTTTCTTGCTTTCACACAAACACCAACCGCCATCCACGGTTTATTATTCACCACTTAATCCATTCAACTGACAAATGAACAGAAAGAAACAGACACAGACAGAGCTGTCCTATTACGGACTGTACCTCTTGAACCACCTCAGAGAGAACCGTTTTCCACAAGCCAACGATGCGGACTTTATCCGCGAACGTGCTGACCATGCCGCAGAAGTATATGAGCAGGCACGGCGTGATGCCCTCTTTGCCGATGCGGCACAAGAGCTTGCCATGTCAGCATTGCTGAAAGGTCTCCGCTTTTCCAAGTACAGCATCCTGTACGATGTTGTTGACAGTGAGTTTCCCCTGGAGGTAGCAGTAGAAGATCAGGAAGCGTTTGTCAAGAACCTCCTGCCTCTGGTTGACAACGTGTATTCCATTTACGACCTCACCGATGACGATTTTGCCCAGTCACCGGACTACGACCAGCTCTATACAGAGTTGACTGGAGCCGTAGCCCTTTTTATTGAGTCAAATGGCGTACAATAGAAAACAACGTCTGAACGACAACATCAAGGCGATAGAGACGGCATTCATCCTTGACAGGGAACAGCGCACGCCGACCGCCCGTGAGCGTCTCCTTCTGGAGTGTTATTGCGGATTCGGTGGATTGAAGTGCATCCTGAACCCTGCCAGGGAACTGGCGGATGCCGTCCATTGGGCAAAGTCAGACCTTGAATTGTTTGCTCCAACAGTGGAGCTGCATAGACTTATCTGTGAAAACAGCAAGAATGAAAGCGAGTACAAACAGTTGATGGACAGTCTGAAACAGTCCGTCCTCACAGCATTCTACACGCCGTCAGCCGTTACGGAGGCTCTGACGGATGTGTTGAAAGAGCATCAGATCATCCCCGAAAAGGTGCTTGAACCATCGGCAGGCATCGGTGCCTTTGTCGATTCCGTCTTGGATAACAATCCCAAGGCAGGCATTATGGCGTTTGAAAAAGACCTGCTTACGGGAAAGATACTCCGCCATCTGCACCCGGAGCAGAAAGTGCGCATAGAGGGATTCGAGAAGATAGAAAAGCCTTTCAATGACTACTTCGACCTCGCCATCTCAAATATTCCCTTTGGCGATGTTGCCGTATTTGATCCGTCCTATACAGCCATGAAAGGCATGAGGGCTCTTGTCACCAGACGCATACACAACTACTTCTTTGTCAAGGCTCTTGATACGGTAAGGGACGGCGGGTTGGTTGCCTTCATCACCTCACAAGGCGTATTGAATGCCAAAAACAACAGTGCCGCGCGTTTTATGATGCTCTATCATGCAGATCTCGTGTCAGCGATTCGCCTGCCCAACAACCTGTTCACGGAAAATGCCAATACGGAAGTGGGCAGTGACCTCATCATTCTGCAGAAAAATACCCAAAAGGAGTCGCTGCGAGGAGACGACAACCTTCTTGATACCGTCTATAATGACGAGAACCGCATTCCGACAAACAACTACTTTCTGGAGCATCCGGAACGCATTATCCATACAACGGCAAAGTTGGATACTGACCCGTTCGGCAAACCTGCAATGATATACACGCATGAGGATGGTGTGGAAGGCATTGCAGAGGATTTGCGAAAGATGCTCCATGAAGACTTTAAGAAGAACCTCAATTTGAACCGATACTTGGGGATAGAGGAAACAATGGCTGAGGAAGTTAAGGAGGTTGAAGAAACAGAAAAGATAGAAAAAACAGAGAAGATAAAGCCTTCCATTGAGGAAAAGCAGAACGATACGGTAGTATCCTTGCAAAAGCAGGAAAAGCCTACTGATGATGCTGAGCTATCCCAAAAGTCCAATCATCAGCAGCCACCAGTCCAAATGACGCTGTTTGACCTTTGGGGAATGGAAGAAGAAAACCGTCAGGCAGTACATTCAACGAAGAAAAAAGCAGAGGTAACAGTGGGTGCTGCCGCCAAGAAAGTGTCAAGGAAGAAAGCAAGTCCGTTGGTAAAAAGCGTCAATCCGACTTTTGAAGTTGTGACAAAGCCTGTGGTAAAAGAAGAAAAGCCTTCGTTGACAGATGCAAAAGAGCAGGAAACAGCACAGGAGACAAAACCAATCCTGCCTGGGGATGAGCCATACGCAAGCATCTCTTGGGAAGAGAATCCGCCAATCAACGGCTTTTACGAGATGATGACCATGGCTCCCGAAGACAGGGTGCTGCTGCGCCAAAAGGCGGAACTGCACCGTCAGGAACAACTCAAGGCTTTGGGCGTTGAAGATACGCTTGATCCGAAGTTCAAACCTCCGATGGAACCGATAGAAGTTCTCAAAGTTCAAATCGGGCATGGGCAGTCGAAAGGGAATGAGGCAAAAGAAGATTCCAAGACTCAGAGTACATTGAAAAAAACAAATCATGAGCGGGAACAACAAAAAGAGCAAGAAAGAAAGCGGGAAGAGCAGGCAAAGAAGAAAGAGGATGCTATGAAGCCCCGTCCATTTGATGAGAAACTGGATTGTTTTCATCGTGAGGGTTCTATGGTGCTCGACTCTGCCAGAAACATCGGTGTATTGAAAGACCTTACCAAGTATGGTGCTACCTTCATGCCGTTGGATCTGAATATGGAGCAGAAAGAAAAGGCTGTCCTGTATATCGCCCTCCGTGATGCCTATCAGAAACTTTACACCTATGAAGCGGAAGAACAGACGGAAAACAAGCAGATGCGTGAGAGTCTGAATGTCTATTATGACGCTTTCTTCATTCGCTTCGGCAACCTCAATGCCAAGCAGAACGTGAAGTTCATCCTCATGGATGCCTCAGGGCGCGACATGCTGTCATTGGAACGGGTGGAAAACGGACAGTTCATAAAGTCAGACATCTTCGACCACCCGGTCTCTTTTTCGCTTGACGAGGTCAGTCATGTGGATTCTCCAGAGGAAGCGCTCACCGCCTCACTCAACAAGTTCGGCCGTATCGACTTGCCGTATATGACAGAATTATCGGATATGCCGGAACCGGAACTGACGGAAGCGCTTAAAGGGCGCATCTATTACAATCCGCTCATAGACGGCTACGAGATAGCCGACCGCTTCATTGCTGGCAATGTCATAGAGAAAGCGGAGCGTATAGAAGAATGGCTGAAGGAAAATCCTGACCATGCAATCGTGAGGGAGTCGTTGGAAGCCTTGAAGGCAAGCATTCCCGAACCGATAGCCTTTGAGGACCTGGACTTCAACTTCGGTGAGCGTTGGATACCTACAGGTGTGTATTCCGCTTACATGAGCCACCTCTTCAATACACAGGTCAGCATCGTCTATTCCGACAGCATGGACGAATATTCTGCAAAATGCAGTATGAAGACCATGGCCATCACGGATGAGTATATGGTGAAGGGATATTACCGCCACTATGACGGCATGAGTCTTCTGAAACATGCCCTACACAACACTTGTCCCGACATGATGAAGAGCATCGGTGAGGATGAACACGGCAACGACATCAAGGTGCGTGACAGCGAGGGCATACAGCTTGCCAATGCCAAGATTGACGAAATCCGCAACGGGTTCACTGAATGGCTGGAGGAGCAGTCTGACTCCTTTAAGGAACGCTTGACCACAATGTACAACCGGAAGTTCAACTGCTTCGTGCGTCCGAAGTATGACGGTTCTCACCAGACCTTCCCCGGCTTGGATCTGAAAGCCCTTGGCGGAAAGTATGGTGTCAAGAGTGTGTACCCAAGTCAGAAGGACTGTGTATGGATGCTTTTGCAGAACGGCGGCGGGATATGTGACCACGCCGTAGGTACAGGCAAGACCCTCATCATGTGCATGGCTGCGCATGAGATGAAACGTCTCGGTATAGCTCACAAGCCAATGATTATCGGGCTGAAAGCCAATGTCGCGGAGATAGCTGCCACCTATCAGACAGCTTATCCCCATGCGAGGATACTCTATGCCTCGGAGAAGGATTTTTCCACCAAGAACCGTGTCAGTTTCTTCAACAACATCAAGAACAACGACTATGACTGCGTAATCATGTCGCATGACCAGTTCGGGAAGATACCGCAATCGCCAGAACTCCAGCGGCAGATATTGCAGGCGGAGCTTGATACCGTGGAGGAAAACTTGGAAGTGATACGCACGCAGGGCAAAGACGTGTCACGGGGAATGCTCAAAGGCTTGGAAAAGCGAAAGCAGAATCTGGAGGTGAAGTTGCAGAAGATAGCCTACAGCATCGAGCAGCGCACCGATGATGTGGTGGACTTCCGTATGATGGGCATTGACCACTTGTTTGTGGACGAGAGCCACCAGTTCAAGAACCTCATGTTCAACACCCGTCATGACCGTGTGGCAGGACTCGGCAACAGCGAGGGAAGCCAGAAGGCGCTCAACATGCTCTTTGCTATCCGTACCATACAGGAACGGACAGGCAGAGATCTGGGAACGACATTCCTGTCGGGAACAACTATCAGTAACTCACTGACTGAGTTGTATCTGCTCTTCAAGTATCTGCGCCCCAAGGAACTGGAGCGTCAGGACATCCGCTGTTTCGATGCGTGGGCGGCAATCTTCGCCAAGAAAACTACCGACTTCGAGTTTAACGTCACCAACAACATCGTACAGAAGGAACGTTTCAGATACTTCATCAAGGTACCGGAGCTTGCTGCTTTCTACAACGAGATAACCGACTATCGCACGGCGGAGGCAGTAGGCGTGGACAGACCACAGAAGAACGAGATCCTTCATAACATACCACCGACACCCGAGCAGGAGGACTTCATCCAAAAGCTGATGGAGTTTGCCAAGACGGGTGATGCCACCATCCTCGGCAGACTGCCTCTGTCGGAAACGGAAGAGAAGGCAAAGATGCTCATTGCCACAGACTATGCCCGAAAGATGGCACTCGACATGCGCATGATAGACCCGACTTGTGAGGACCATCCCGACAACAAGGCGAGCCATTGCGCCAAGATGATAGCCGACTATTACAAACGCTATGACAATCACAAGGGTACGCAGTTCGTATTCTCAGATCTTGGCACATACAGACCTGGGGAATTCAACGTGTATTCTGAAATCAAGCGTAAGCTGATAGAGGATTATGGAATACCTTCATCTGAAATCCGCTTCATTCAGGAATGCAAGAACGAGAGGGCAAGAAAGGCGGTGATAGCAGCCATGAACGAGGGTTCGGTACGAGTATTGTTCGGCTCCACATCCATGTTGGGTACAGGTGTAAACGCACAAAAAAGGTGTGTTGCTATTCATCATTTGGACACACCGTGG